>WNFE01002159.1_pt1 | contig 22452 bp, 20 predicted proteins | sample 5400451 | NCBI WGS metagenome assembly WNFE01 (sample SAMN13153344, study PRJNA577476) | soil metagenome | isolation source: 200 cm saprolite under Douglas fir tree site 2 hole 2 | place: USA:California | collected 2015-04-18
CTGATGCGGACGATGGGCGGACGGCCCGTGCTGCTCCAGCGTTTCCCCGAAGGCGCGGAAGGGCCGTCCTTCTTTCAGAAACGGGTGCCCAAGAACGTCCCCGACTGGCTGCAGACCACCACGGTGTCGACGCCCAACGGCACTACCTCGCAGGCGTTGGTCGCCGCCGACACCGACCACGTGCTGTGGGCGGTGAACCTGGGCTGCCTGGGTTTCCATGTATGGCCCTACCTGGCGGCCGACCCGGACCATGCCGACGAAATGCGGATCGACCTCGACCCGACCCCCGGCGTGGACTTCACGCACATCCGCCGGGCCGCGCAGGAGTTGCGGCTGCTGCTCGCCGAGTTCGGCATCGCCGGTTATCCCAAGACGACAGGTAACCGCGGCCTGCACGTGTACGTCCGGCTGCAGCCGCGCTGGGACTCCTATCAGGTGCGCGCCGCCGCCGTAGCCGTCGCGCGTGAGCTGGAACGTCGCAGGCCTGACCTCATCACCGCCGCGTGGTGGAAGGAGGAGCGCGGCGCGCGGGTGTTCGTCGACTACAACCAGAACGCGCCGCACAAGACGGTCTTCGGCGCGTGGTCGGTCCGGGCGCGGCCTGGCGCGCAGGTCTCGACCCCGATCGCCTGGGCGGAGATCGACGACATCCACCCGGACCAATTCACGATCGCGTCCCTGGCCGCGCGGCTCGAGGAAACTGGCGACCCGTGGCTCGGCATGAACGACGACCCGCAGTCGCTGGAGCCGTTGCTGGCGATGAGCGCGCGGGACCGGGCGAACGGGCTGCTGGACGCCCCGTGGCCGCCCGTGTATCCGAAGCAACCCGGCGAGCCGCCCCGCGTCGCTCCCAGTCGCGCCAAGAAATCCTGATCAGGCCCGCCAGGCTGGCCTCGGTCCTCGGCTGCCGGTGGCGCCGTCGATGCGTTCCCGGATCAGGTCGGCGTGGCCATTATGGCGGGCGTACTCCCCCTCGCCGGACCCGCAGCCGGCCGCTCGCCTACCCGAACCCACCCTGGAGCCGTAGGATGCGGTACGCGCCCGATCAGGGGATGGAATGGATGCAAGCACTCTCTGCTGAGTCTGTAGCCAAGGGGCCACTGCCCGGTGCGCCCGGCGGGGCCGCCCGGATGCGGGGTGACCGGGTCCGTCAATTCGCCCGTGCCTACTGGGTGGACCTCGCCTGGGTGGTCTTCATCGGGTTGAACCTCCTCGCCATGCGGCTCATCCCGGCCTGGCAGACCATCCCGTTTCTCATCATCTGGGTCAGCTTGACCACGATCTATGGCTTTCGCCTGTGGCGCCTGGGATCTACGGTCCTCACGGTCGCGGTGGTGACACTCGCCACCGGCGGCGTGATCGGCTGGCAGGTCCTGCGGGGGAAACAGGATGCGGATTACCTCGCTGAGGTCCCCTTGCTGGCCACGATGTTCGTGGTAATGGTCTGGCATTCCCGCAGGCGGCTCGCGGCGATGGAGGAAATGAAGCGCGTCTCGGAGCACAACCTGCTCCTGCTGGACAAGCAGCGTCAGTTCCTCCAGGACGTGTCGCACGAGCTGGGCACGCCCATCACCATCGCCCTTGGCCACACCGAGCTCATCACCCACGCTGCCACTGATCAGGCGGTCGCCAAGGACGCCCGGGTGGCCGTGGACGAACTGCTCCGGATGCGCCGGCTGGCCAACCGGTTGATGCTTCTGGCCTCCACGGACAGCCCGGACTTCCTGCGTTTGGCTCCAGTGGACGCCGCGGGGCTCATGGTGGAGACCCTGCATCGGTGGAGCCAGACGCCCCGGCGTTGGTCGCTTGGTGCCCTGGCGGAAGCCAGTGTGCAGGCAGACGGGGATCGCTTGACTCTGGCCCTGGATGCGCTCATCGAGAACGCGGTCGAGCACACTGACCTCGACGGCCAGATCGAGCTGAGCGCCTGCCGCGACGGCGAGATGGTCATCCTCGCCGTAACGGACTCAGGCTCCGGCATCCCAGCGGCCGAGGTTGGGCGGATCTTCGGCCGGTTCACCCGGGTGGACGCGGGCCGTAGCCGGGAGACCGGCGGGTTCGGCCTGGGCCTGGCGGTGGTGAAGGCGATCGCGGAGGCCCACCATGGTTCGGTCCAGGTCCAGAGCACAGTGGGCCGGGGCTCGGTGTTCGAGCTACTTCTGCCCGTATCGACGGCCTGGCCTGGCTCGGGGCTGCCACTGGACCGGCGGGCCATGCCCGGGTAGCTGCGACGTGGTCGTGGCGGATGGCGTGGCCGACGGGGTGCAGGCCGCGACGGGCCAGGCGCTCGTCCCGCCCAGCCATAAGCTGGCTGGGTGAACAACCTCGATGGGTTCGACGACGCTGTGCTCGCCCGGATTGATGAGGTCGTCGAGCGCGCCGTAGAGCAAGGTCAAGCGCCTGGCGTCGTCGCGGCCGTGGCCCGCGGTGAAGCCGTGCATGTCGCGACGGCGGGCGTGATGGCGGTCGGCGGGGCGGCGATGCGGCGGGACACGCTGTTCCGGCTTTCGTCTACCACCAAGCCGATGACGGCGGCGGCCGTGCTCTCGCTGGTCGATGACGGCTTGCTGGAGCTGAACGGGCCGGTGGACGAGCTTTTGCCCGAATTGGCCGATCGTCGGGTGCTGCGGCGCCCGGATGGCCCCCTCGGGCAGACGGTCCCGGCTCAGCGTCCAGTCACCGTGCGCGACCTGCTGACATTCACCTGGGGATTTGGGATGCAGGGTGCGATGTTCATGGCAGCAGAGCCGTGGCCGGTTGCCACTGCGGCGATGGAGCGGCAGTTGTCAACCTTCGGGCCGCCGCAGCCCGGCGTCACGCCTGACCCGGACACGTGGATGGCGCGGCTCGGCGAGCTACCGCTGCTGGCCCAGCCGGGCGAGCGGTGGCTCTACCAGTCCGGTTCACAGGTGCTCGGAGTCCTGGCCGCTCGCGCCGCTGGCGCCCCGTTTGAGGACGTCATGCGCGAGCGGGTGCTCGGCCCGCTCGGCATGAAGGACACCGGATTTCACACGACCGACACCGCCCGGCTGGCGACCGCGTATGAGAATCGTGACGGGGTGCTCGTCGTGAGCGACCCGCCGGAGGGACGGTGGTCACACCCGCCGCTGTTCCCGGACGGCGGTGGCGGGCTGGTGTCATCGGCCGATGACGTGGTCGCGTTCGGCCGCATGCTGATGCGCGGGGGCAGCCCCGTGCTGAAGCCGGCCACGGTCGCCGAGATGACCCGCGATCAACTGACCGCAGTGCAGCGAACGAACGTTTGGCCTGGTTTCAGCTTTCTTGGCGACCGCGGCTGGGGCTACGGCCTATCGGTGCTCGACGACGGCGGCTACGGCTGGGAGGGCGGATTCGGGACGGTGTGGTCGAACGTGCCTTCGCAAGACCTCATCGTCGTGGTCCTGACCCAGCGCACCGCGGACGAAACCGGGATGCCTGCCGTGTGCGACGATGTGCTGTCCGCCGCCCGCGCCGCTGACGCTTCTGCATGATCACGGAACATTCGCGCCGCGGGTTCAATATGACGCGAATCCTCCGTGCTCATGGAACTAACCCCGTTCATCCGGGGTGACCGTCCCGCTGTTGGACGAGGAGTGCGACCAGTCGTTCGATGAGGCCATACGGGATGGGCTTGTTGAGCGGGAATCTCACCGTTCCCCGGCCTGCCCTGTATGGCGCGAGTTCCTGCTCGAAGGACTCGTCTACCGGGGGTACCGGGTAGACGGAGATGTGGTGCTTCCACGCCGCGAAGTACACCAGGTGCCTGCCGCCTAGCGTCATCGTGGGAATCTGATAGCTGATCGTCTCGCCAGCTTCGGGCACGACGTTCCGGATCCTGCGCCGGACTTCTTCAAGGATGACCTGCACGTCTTCGGGGAATGTGCGGATGTATTGGTCGATCGTCGCGAACTGCTCTGCCATAAGCCTGCCCTTCGACTCGTTGTAGCCGGTGCCGGAGCACATCGGAGTGTCATAGCCCCCGGGCATCATGTGCTGGGATGGCCTCGTGGAGGCAGAGCCTACGGAACCCGGCTTCCGGATCTATGCTGACCCGGCCGGTCATCCGTTCTGCCTGGGATGGGAGAAGCCGACCGGGTGAAGGCGCCTCAGGCAAGCTCCCGGAGGGGTACTGCGCGACGCGGAGGAGAGACCGATGGCTGTCAAGTTCCAGCTGGTGATCGACTGCACCGATCCTGACCGGCTGGCCCGCTTCTGGGCCGCCGCTTTGGGATATCAGCTCGAGCCGCCCCCGGCTGGCTTCGCCACCTGGGATGACTACTGGCGCGACGTCGGAGTGCCAGAGGATGACCTGGGAATCGGCGAGGACCGCATCGCCGATCCGGACGGGTGCGGGCCGCGCATCTGGTTCCAGGTGGTACCAGAGAGCAAGACGGTCAAGAACCGTTTTCACATCGACGTCCACGTCAGTGGCGGGCGCGCGGTCCCGATCGAGACCCGCCGGCAACGAGTCGACGCCGAGGCGAGAAGGCTGGCCGATCTCGGTGCCACGATGGTCGGCGTCTTGCACGAGGAAGGAATCGACCACTACGGGGTGGCCATGAAAGACCCCGAGGGAAACGAGTTCGACATCAACTGACGGCTTGGCGGCCGTTGATATGAATGCGATTTAGCCAATGCCCATCACGCCGACATTGGTCGTCACGGATATGGACTGGGTGAGTCTCCTGCCTGCCCGGATCGGCTCCGCGGGTGGCCCGCCTGTCTGGCCTGGCGGGCCACCCGCGGAGCCTGGAATCAGTAGGTGAAGGAGTATCCGGTGGCGGAGGAGATGCCGCACGCGGAGACGTACAGGTTGTACGTGCCGTGGGGCAAGCCGGCGGGAAGGGTGAAGTCGGCGGATTCTGTTTCTCCGGGCGTACTCGGGGCCATGGTGCTGAAGTTGTAGGAACGCGGGTAGTAGATGTTGCCGGCCGCATTCGCCAGGTATACGACCGGGAAATTCTGCGGGTCCTGGAAGTCATCTTCGCCGGTGGTCACGAAGCCCGACAGCTGGGTGCCGGTGAGGTGGTAGGAGCCGTTGCTGTTTGCGGTGACTGAGGTGACGGTGGGGCGCGAGGAATTCAGCGGGCTGCCGACGGGGGTGTAGATCCAGTCCCGGTTGCCGGCGGCGGCGAGTACCTGGCCGTTGGGCAGGTTGATGAAGTTCACTGCCTGGCCGGAGGAATCGGGGGGTTCGCTGATCGCGGTCATGGTGCCGGCGGCCGGATCGTACTCGACGATCTGCGGCCCGGAGGCGCTGCCGCAGGCGCCGGTCAGCCAGCTGCACCGGACCGTGTCGAAAAGAACCTTCCCGTTCGGCTCGGGGTCGGCGTATGAATCATCAACGTAGCTGCCCTGCGGCATCCCGGGGCCCTGCGCCCAGCTTCCCAGGGCGCTGGGGGCAGCTCCAGGGGTGTAGACGGCCGAGCTGTTGCTGCCCATCACCAGGATCTTGCCGTTGGACATGAGTGTCGTGGTGGCCGGGTCGACGCCGCCATTGGCGTAACCCGACGGCGCCGGGGGCAGCGTGATCCATGTGCTGCTGCTGGGGTCGTAGCGGTACTGCCTGCCGGTGCTCATGGAGACGACGGACCCGTCGGGCAGTGTCACCCAGCCATCTTCACCAGCCGCGGCTGGCCGGGAACCTGCGGCAGTCCAGGAGTTGGTGGCCGGGCTGAAGATCTGCGTCCTGGCGGCGGAAAGGTCGCTGGCCACGATGCTGCCGTTGGCCAGGGTGGCGCTGCCGCTGTCCTGCAGCGCGCCGTACAGGCCTTCCTAGCCCAGCGACCAGGTATTGGTCACCGGGTTGTACAGCTGGACAGCATTGTGATCATTTGCCGAGCTTCCGGACGGGAATTCATAGATGAACTCGCCGCCAGCCTGGTAGAAGCGGCCGTCAGGCAGGATGTGCTCCTGGGCCGCTCCCATCCCGTAAGGGCTGGCCGCCAGTGTCTGCCAGGTGCCGTTGGCGTAGCTGCCGTGGGAGTCGGGGACGAGCTTGACCCATTGGTTGAGGCTGGAGCCGTTGGACAGGACGCTGCCGTCAGGCAGCAGCCACAGGAAGGTGGCCGCACCACCGGTGGCCGGGTTGACGGGGGCCGCTGTCCAGGTGCCCGGGGTTGACGGCGGGGTGGGCGCCGGGCTCCCTGACGGCGTGCCACTGGGCGAGGGCGTCGGGGAGGGTGGTGGGCTGGGTGAGCTCGGGGTAGGGGATGGACTCGGCGACGGTGCCGGGCCTCCGCAGGTGGTCCCGTTGAGGGTGAAGCTGGCGGGCGCGGTGTTGCTGCCGCTGTAGGAGAAGTTCGCGCCGATCTGCGCAGACCCGCCGGTGGCAAGGCTGCCGTTCCAGCTCGCGTTCGTGACCGTCACGGTCTGGCCGCTCTGCGACCAGGTGCCGCTCCAGCCCTGGGTCAGCGTCTGGTTGCCCGCGTAGGAGTACTGCAGTGTCCAGCCGGAGATGCCCGGGCCAGTATTGGTGACGGTGATCGCGGCCGTAAACCCGGTTCCCCAGCTGCTGCTGACCGTGTACGCAACCGCGCAGGACGCGGACTGGGCGTGCGCCGCTGGGATGGCGAGCGCAGCCAGCGTAGAGCCGGCCACCGCCGAGGCTGCCACGGCGCTCCAGCAACGCCGCCGGGAACGTTGGAACCTGGCTGACACAACGGGTCTCACTGGTGTCTCCTTCCGTCCCTGTGAATGCGGATCACGGGGACCGCTCAGTCATATGGCGGGGATGCGCTGGCGGCGGCCGGGTAGGCCGCTAGCGGATTGGGGTCAGCTACAGGTGGTGCCGTTGAGGGCGAAACTGGTGGGCGAGGTGTCGTCGGCCGCCCAGGTGCCCTGGAAACCCATCGAGGTGCTGGCGCCCGGGCTGATCGTGCCGTCGTAGCTGGCGTTGGTCGCAGTCACCCTGGCTCCGCTCTGCGTGACGGTTGCGTTCCACGCGTTGGTGACCTTCTGATCACCCGGGAAGGTGAAGGTGAGCGTCCACCCGTTGATCGCTGCGGCGCCGGTATCGCTGATCGTGATGTTGGCCACGAACCCGCCAGGCCACTCGCTGGACCTGGCGTAGCTGACGTGGCAACTGCTGCCACCGCCCCCGCCGCCGCTGCCACTGATCGTCCAGGTGAAGGTGGCCGATCCGGAAGCGCCCGTTGCGTCGGTGACCGTCAGCGTCACGTTGAAGGTTCCTGCCGCGGTGGGTGTGCCAGAGATCAGGCCGGTGGCTGAATTGATCGACAGCCCGGGCGGCAGGCCGCTCGCGGAATAGGTCAGCGTCTGGCCTGCGGCGGAGTCGCTCGCGCTGATCTGCACGCTCGCCGCAGTGCCCACAGTGCCCGTACGTGAACCGGGGTTGGTCACCGTGACCGTGTTCCCGCCCCCGCTCGCCGATCCATAACCGGCCGAGACGATGTTGGCCTGGACGGCGCTGTCGGCCGCGTCCGTCGGGTAGCCGGAGGTCATCACGCCTTCGAAGAACGATCCGGCGGATGAGTTGCTGTTGTCCCCGCCAGTGCCCAGGATGATGGCGCCTTCCTGGTGCATGGGGGCGTACCCGCCCAGGTTGGGCAGTGGGCCGTTGTACCAGGTGGTCAGGCTGCCCGATTGCGCGTTGCCGCCCTTGATCGCATAGGTCGTTGTCCCGTTGTTCTTGAGCAGGGCCGTGACGAACGCGCTGGAGTTTCCCTTGTTGTTCGTGTCGGAGCCGTTCGCCCCGGCGAAGAGGCCGTTTTCCAGATCCGCCTGAACCCATGGGCCAGATCCCGAGCAGGGCGCGAACCAGCATTCGGTGCTGAAGTTGATCGCGTCCATGTGGCCGTTGCCGTTGTCGCGGCTGTTGGTCTCGGCGTTGCCGTAGTCGAAACAGCACCCGCCGTTCACGTGCGTGCCGCTGGCCACCATGTACGCCCCCTGCGGCTGGGCACCGGTCGCCACGCCCGTGGTGGCGTTGTCCCGGTAGCCGACACCGGGCGACACGAAGACCCCATAGACCCGATTGCCGCCGACAGTCACCGGCAGGGCGGCCGCGTTCGCGCCGACATCCTGCCCGCCGTTCCCGCCCGGTCCCGCGATGGTGAGGTTGTTGTGCTGGGGAGACTGGTCATAGATCTCGGTGATGATGCACGACGTGCCGGCGCAGAATGCATTCTGCGCCGCGGCGTTGGCGTACCCGCCCGCGGTCAGCGTCCCGATGTTGAGAGTCGCGCCGTCCGAGGCGCGCTTGACCTGGTAGAGCGGGCCGTTATACGCCGCGTAGAGCGCCCGCACGGTGCCGTGCGCGGCGGCACACGGCGTCCCGGCCGCGGCATAGATGTCGCACGGGAGTGACGCCGCCGCCTGCGACGTGCCACTGCTGGCCAGCGCGCCGGCCAAAGTGCCGGCCGTGAGCGCCACGCTTGCGCCCGCTACCAGCAGTGCCCTTCGCAAGCCCTGAAGCCGTGACCGGGCGAACATCGTGAAACACTTCCTTCCGTTCCTGAGCGGCGGATCACCACGGTCTCCTCCCGCTCCACCATGCCGAGCACAAAGCCAGGGGACCGGCTCCCGGACGGTCTGTTAGCGCTAACACCACGGTGCGGAAGCGCTGACAGGCACCAGCCAAACTTTGGCGTGACCTGATGGTCAGCGCTCATCAAAAAAACTGTCAACCGCGGGCTGCCGCCCGCTGCGCCCGGGCGCGTCGGCGCAGCCTGCCACAAGGGCGCTACCTGGAAATACGCGGTCTGATGCAGCCAATCCGTGGCGCTCACCCCCGCGAAAGTTCCGCGGTTCGGTCAGTCGCCTGGTCTGGGTGCCGCCGCCGGTGTGGTAGGCGAAGCGCACGCGCTCGTGGCTGGCGATCGCGGTGGCCAGCACGGTCAGGGCCATTCACGCGGGGTCTGCAGCAGGGACAGCAGTTTCAGCAGACGCGCCGGCGTGTCGCTCACGCCAGACCGGCTGGACCGTCAGCCGGGTGGCCCGCATGTGGGCGGAGCTGATGCACCGCCTCGGCTATGACCGGTACGGCACCCAGGGCGGGGACTTCGGGGCCTGCGTGGTGCCCATGGCGCCGGCTCAGGGCGGGTCGACGGCCGCGACGTATATCTGTACTGGCGGCGTGGTGACCGGGCTCTGCGGAGAGTCGGTTGCCACGGCGGTCAGCAAGTAGGAGCCGACGGGCACGTTCTTCCACTGGACGGTGTAGGGGGTGCTGGTCACCGCGCTGCCACCCTCGCTGGCCTCGCATCCCCGCCCGCCCGACCATCAGCCGCAACTTACTCGGGGCGGTACTCCCGTTGCCCTGTTTCCGGGTCGTACCATACGCGCATCCGCCGGCCAGTCTCGGGGTCGATGAACAACTCGCTGGTCGGCTGGGAGGCGCTGCTGTTGCTGACGCCTTTCCGGTTGCCCCGGTACCGGTCCCAGCCGAAGAGGGCAATGACGATCCCCGCGATCACGACCACCAGGAGGACCAGCTCCACGATGTTCATGGCCGACCCGCTCAGCCGCGCGCGTTCGTGGCGTGGGCGGCGCCGGTGGCCGTTTCGACCACCTGGGCGGTGCCGTAGGCCACAATCTCGCTCATGGTCCGGCCCATCTCGGTGGAGTCGAAGCGCATCATGGTCACCGCGTTGGCCCCCATGGCGGCGGCGTTCTGCACCATGCGGTCGAGCGCCTGGCGCCGGGCGTCCTCGTTGAGCTTGACGTAGGACCTGATCTCGCCCCCGGCGAGGCTCTTGAGCCCGGCGGCGATGTTGCCGCCGAGGCTCCGGGACCGGACGGTGAGGCCGAAGACCTGGCCGATGGTCTTCACCACCCTGGTGCCTGGGATGTTCTCGGTCGTGGTGACGATCATGAGCCGCGAAGGAGCGGCGCTCTCGGTGGATGCCTGCATCGGGCTGCCTCCTGTGACCTGCGGCGCCCGTCGTGCCGAGCGTCTAGCAAAGTGATATCACTTTGCTAGACATCCCGTCAAGCGCCACAGTCGCATGGGGGATCAACCGCCGCAGTGAGAAGCAGCTTTTGTAACCGCCGTAAGACTTGCCAGCGTCCGGGCTGGAGTTTCAGTCGTCGTCGGCCACGACAGCGGCGAGATGGGCCCGGTACTGAACCAGGAGGCGCCACAACTCAGCGCGCGGGGTGTCTGGCTTCGTCTCGGCGGTGGCGACTGGCCGCGCTCGCGCAGGCACCGGCCTTGTTGCCAGTGCCGGGGCTTGCGCTCCCGGGGCTCGCGCCGGACGCGGATCTGTATGCGAGGATCACGCGGGTCGTCGAGGATCCGGAGCGTGCGGACCTGGCAACTGCGCAGTGGCTTGAGCGTTGTCTTGACGAGCACCGCCGCATCGAGGACACCATCGGCGGCCGTCCCCTGCTCGCCGTCGTCCGGGAACAGCTCCGGGTCGTCGCTGACCTGGCGCGCTGCGCGGACGGCCCACTCGCCGTCCGCCTGGTCTCCCTCGCGGCCCAGTACGCCCAGTTCATGGCGTGGCTGTGTATAGACAACCACGATCAGGGCGCCGCGCTTGCCTGGTATGACCGCGCTCACGGCTGGGCAGTCGAAGCGGGGGACGCGAACATGGCCGCCACCACGCTGAGCATGCGCGCTCACCAGGCGTGGAGCAGCGGGCAGCCAAGGAGATGCATCACGCTGTGCGGCGCCCCGGCTACGACTTGCTGACGATCATATCGAGATATATCGTTAGAGGTACGGCAGGCTCAGTGGATGCGGAGGATCATGTGGCTAACGGACCCGATCTGCGCATCGGAGATGCCGACCGCGAGGCGACGGCGGCCCGGCTGCGGGAGCACTACGCGCAGGGCAGGCTGACGCTGGAGGAGTTCAACCAGCGCATCGATGCCGCGTTCGCGGCCACGACACAGAGCCAGCTAAGCACGCTCACCCGCGACCTTCCGCGCCTCGCCGCACCCCTGGCACCGCCGCCGGTCGCCGCGGCCGGTGCCGGCCGCGAGCGAGCCAGGCGGGAGCGCCGGTCGGGCTTCCGAGGACGGCGGAGCATGATCCCCTTGATCATCGCCGCGCTGACGGCCTGGCTGCTGATAGCTGACCTCCAGCTGCGGATGTTCCCGTGGCCGGGCCGGCTGGCCATCTTCGTGGGGATCTTCGCTGCCGTCCGCTGGCTGATGCGCCGGATATGGCATTTCGGCCGGGGCGGCGGGCCTTGGGGCGGCGGGCCCGGGGGCTGCGGGCGGTTCCGGGGCGGCCGGTAGTCGCGGCGGTATGTCCCTGCCCCGGCGCGGGCCAGCCCCTATCGGAGCGCGGCGCGGGCGCTTTCCAGGTCATCGGTAGCGATCACGATCTTCACGCCCCCGAACGTGGAGTAGGCAAGATCGACGTTGACGTTAGCGGCGGCGAGTCGCCGGGTCAGCTCACCGATGGCCATGGGCTGGTCCTCGACGTCGACCACCAGGACCTCGCGCTCGTCGGCGATCCCTATTCCGGCGCGCTCAAGCGCCGCCCGACAGCCGGCCACGGTCTCTTCGTCCAGGAGCACGTGGACCACTCCCCTGCCCTCACCCGTGAAGGCCGCTAGCCCGCGGATACTGACACCGGCCTCGCCAGTAATCTCCCCCAGCCGGGCTAGCTCGCCGGGCCGGTGCTCAAGAATCACTGTCAGGTCCGTAGACATCGCATCTTGATCTTCTCACCGTCTCGGGCACCAGGGCAAACTGGCCGTAACCGGACCCACCCGGCGTTACATCCCCGGGGTCGTGGCCACGATCTCGTCCCGGGGTCACGGACCCGTGCAGCACGCACGCTGGCCGCTGGCGTTCACGGCTGCCCGCGGCGCCACTGCGGCTTGCGCTTTTCGAGGAACGCGCGCATCCCCTCACGCGCGTCTGGTAGCTGGCTGGTCGCGGCCATCACCTCGATGGCGTAGGCGTAGGCCTTCGGCTGGTCGAGGTCGATCTGAGCGTAGAGCGCCTGCTTGCCGATGCCCTTGCTCTCCGCGGACCCGAGCGTGACACGCTCGAGGAGTTCGCGGGTGGCAGAGTCAAGGTGCCCGGCGGGCACCACCTGGTTGACCAGCCCCCAGTCGAGCGCGGTTCGCGCGTCGACAACATCACCGGACAGGGCCATCTCCATGGCCCGTTTCCGGCCGATGTTCCTGGCGATCGCCACCATCGGGGTGTGGCAGAACCAGCCACCCTTGCCGCCGGGAGCGGCGAAGCCGGCGTTCTCGCTGGCCACGGCGAGATCGGCGCTGGCGACCAGCTGGCAGCCGGCCGCCGTGGCGAGCCCGTGCACCCTGGCCACCACCGGCTGCGGCACCTGCTGCATGAGTGTCATCAGCTCGGTGCAGGTCACCAGCAGCGAGCGCACCGCCGACAAGTCCGCATCGGCGACGTCCGCGAAGTCGTGCCCCGCGCTGAACACCGGGCCGTTGCCGGCCAAGACGATGCCCAGGGCGTCGCTGTCCCCGATGTCACGGAACGCTGTGATCAACTCGCGCATGTGGCGCAGCGACAGCGCGTTGCGCCGGTCCGGCCGGTTCATCGTGACCGTGGCGAACTCACCGGACCGCTCGACCAGGATGTGCTCGAACCCCATGACGGGCCTCCTCCTCCAGCCGCACCTGCGCTTGGTCAGCGGGCCGGCCTCCGCGCACACGGTGGCGGCCGGAGACATTCCCGGTCTCCGCCGCCTGAACCACGACAGACCCACTGGCAGGATGAGGAGATGACGAGCGAGCGGCTGGAGGTCCAGCGGACGATCGCGGCGGACCCAGCGACGATCTTCCGGATACTGTGCGACCCGCAGGGACACGTGGCGATCGATAGCTCCGGGATGCTGATGGACGCCACCGGCGAGCCCGTGAGCGCCGTCGGGGACAGCTTCGTCGTTCATATGGATCGCGAGGCGCTGAACGACTACCCGATGGGCCGCTATGACGTAACCGTCACCATCGTGACCCTGGTGCCCGACCATCAGATCGCGTGGACGATCCTCGGCCAGATCCGCCCGCAGATCGGCCACGTCTACGGCTATGTGCTCGAGCCCGTCACCGGCGGCACGCTCGTGACCTCGTACTACGACTGGTCGTCCATCGACCCGGCCTGGAAGACAGCCGGGATCTTCCCCGTGATATCTGAAGGGGCGTTGCGGGCCACCTTGGGGATACTGGCCCGGACGGTCGCCAGGGGCTACCCCGGCCCGTCGGCCTGAATCGCACTCCCTGAGGCGGCGCGCAGCCGCGAGACGTGCGGAAACGGCCATTGGCGTGACCCAGAGGCGGCCGTCAAATATTACGGTCCGCGGACCCGGGCCCGCACTCGGGCGGGATGGCCGTCCTACGCCGGTAACGTCATTGTCGCGATCGGTGCTACACACCGCCGTGGATCGCCGTAAGCGCAGCGAGCCATTCAGAGGAGGACGGTGACCCTACCCGCAGTTCGTGATGCCAGCTTGGGGAGCGGACCCAAAAGCGACGTATCGAGATGCATGGGAAGGGGATCCTAGTGAGAACGAGGTATGACGGGACCAGTGCGATCGGGCGCGGACCCAGAATGACGGACCCAGAATGAGCGGGCGGAGAATACTGGCGCTCGGCATTGCCGCCGTCGCGGTGGGCGGAGTTCTCGGCAGTGTACTCGTCCTGAACGGGCCGGGAAAGATCAGCCTCTCTTCTCACTCAAGCCGCGAGCATGGCGAGCACAGTTCGCATCATGTGACCCGCTGGTCATTCAGCACCATCGACAATCAGAATGATGCCACATTCAACCAGTTGCTGGGGATCAGCAACCGCGGCCAGATCGCCGGGTATTTCGGGTCAGGAGCACAGGGCCACCCGAACAAGGGCTACCTGCTGACCCTGTCACGGCACGGGTCGTCGTACCAGAACGAGAACTTCCCGGGTTCGCTCCAGACCCAGGTCACCGGACTCAACGACTTCGGCGTGACGGTCGGCTTCTGGTCGGACCAGAACACCGCCAGCCAGATGAACGACAACTTCGGCTTCTACACCTGGGGCGGCCATTTCCACAGCGTCAACTTCCCCACGGGGAACAACGCCAGCCCGCCGGTCAACCAGCTTCTCGGCGTGAACAACTGGGGTGTGGCGGTGGGCTTCTACACCGACGCCAAGGGCAATAATCACGGGTACACCTACAGCATTACCAGGCACAGGTTCCGCCCGGTCAGGATCAAGGGTGCTACAAGCCTGACCGCGTCCGCCATCAACAACAACGGCGACATCGCCGGTTTCTTCACCGGTTCCGGCGGCGTTACCAAGACATTCCTGCTCCGCTCGGACGGCGAGCTCACCGTACTGGCTTTCCCGGGCGCCGCGTCGACCCAGGCGTTCGGTGTCAACGATTCGCGTGAAGTCGTCGGTTCTTACACGATCGGAAGCGGCACTAACGCCAAGACGTTCGGTTTCACGTGGTCCAGGCACACCGGGTTCAAAGTCGTGAATGCCCCGCAGGGCCTGGGCGCCACCACGATCTCTGGGCGGCCAGCCGCCACACGGCGCCGTTCGCCCCGAGGGTGACCCAGTTCGCGCCGCTGACCCCAACCACGTCGCCCACCCCGATGACGTCGGCGACGCCGACCATATCTGCGACGGCGACGCCGACCACGACCACATCGCCGGCGCCAACGGCGGTGTCTTCTTCGCCGCGTCACTGGTAAGCCGGTGACCTAACGAGGCGGTGGCGGGGCGGCTGGGGCTTTGTACCCGGCCGCCCCGCGCTGACCTTGCCCGGGCGCCGCGCCGGATCTATAGCGGTCGGCCGGACACCGGCCCGACCCGGCAGCAGACATCGATCTGACGCTGGGCGCTCTCACCGGCCTGATCAGGGCAGGCAAGATCTGTTGTGCGGGCGGCTCGACGTTCCTGCCGTCACAGATCGTCGAGGCTCAGTGGGCCGCGCAGCGGCGCGGCCGGGAACGGTTCCTCTGCGAGCAGCCGCCGTATTCGATCCTGGTGTGCGCTGTCGAGGCCGAGGTGCTGCCGTCCTGCCAGCGCTACGGGATGGGCGTTATCCCGGCGCAGAATGGTGCACTGACGGTAGTGTCCGGTTTGGCAGACAGGGACGGGTTTCCGTTCACGAAATCGATCCGGGAGTGACCACGTGGGCGTATCCAGCTCGCCAGCGCTGGAATGGCCGCACACCGCGCGCCACTCGATCCGGTTCACCTTCGCTGCCCTGGTGGCTGTGCCGACTGTCTGCCTGGTGCTCTGGGGACTGGCCGTGAGCGTCACACTCGGGAGAGTGCTGACTGGGCGCGGCCTTTCCGCGCAGAACCACCGGGAACTGGTCGAATTAGTGCTGCTAGCCGGCACGGGCCTCGCCGTCAACTTGCGACCCGGAATGGAGAGCCGAGGCAAGACTCTAGCTGGGCCATGGTGTCCGGCAGCCCGGCAGCTTCGATGGGCATCCATCCGTACCTCCGCCGTTGGCGGAGGTACGGATGGATGCTAACCAAGGGTAGCGGGCGTGGACAGCCGGGTGCCCGCCGGAGGGCTGGCCGGGTTGCGGGGCAGGCAGGTTGTGTGGCCGGTCCGGTCGGGCGCGGTGCCTCCGCTCGCCGATGGTTTCAGTGCCAGGCAGGAGAGCGCGCCCGCCCTTGGGGCGACGCTCCTTCCGGGCGCCGTGGCGGTGCTGGTGCCCGGCCGGGTGGCCACGGAGGGGTCGCGGGACTGGCTGGGGTCGTGCGGCAAGACTCAGCTCGCGGTGTCTTTCGCGGAGTCGCTGTGGCAGTCCCGCGGGGTGGACTTGCTGGTCTGGGTCGTCGCCACGAGCCGGGCGTCGGCGCTGTCCGGCTACGCGGAGGCCGCGATCACGGCGATGGGAACCGATCCTGCGGGTGATGCCGAGTCGGCCGCCGCCCGCTTCCTTGGCTGGCTCGGCGAGATCAGCCGGCCGTGGCTCGTGGTGCTCGACGATCTGTCCGACGCGGCGGATCTCGAAGGACTCTGGCCGGACGGGCCGGCGGGCCGGGTTCTGATCACCACCACGAATTCCGCGACCCTTTCCGGCAAGCACCGCGCGCTGGTCCTCCCGGTCGGGGTTTTCAGCGCTCGCGAGGCCCTGAGCTATCTGATGGGCCGCCTCACTGCGGACCCGGACCAGCGCATCGGAGCGATAGACCTCGTCAAGGATCTTGGCGGCGAGCCGCTGGCGCTCGCCCAGGCCAGCGCGGTGATCGCGAGTTCGGCGCTATCCTGCCGTGATTACCGGGAGTATTTCGCGCAGCGGCGCGAGCAGATGGCAGAGCCTGCGGCCGCTGCGGTCACCTGGACGTTTTCTGTCGAGCAGGCTGACCGGCTGTCGCCGGGCGGTGGTGCCCAGTCCCTGCTGGCACTTGCTGCGCTGCTGGGCGGCCATGGGATTCCCGGCGAGGTCTTCACCACGTCGGCTGCGTGCAAATACCTTGCGGGAGACGGCGCCGGGCGTCCGGCTGACCGGGAGCGTGCCCGGGGCGCATTGCTCACTCTGGAGCGGGCGGGTTTGCTAGCCATCGATCCGGCGGGCACGCCGCCGACGGTCCGGATGAGCTCGGTGATTCAGGCGGCGGTCCGGGCGGCGATGCCCGACGGGATGCTTGATCGGACGGCGAGAGCTGCAGCAGATGCGCTGCTGGAGGTGTGGCCCGGGGATGAGCTGCAGGCGTGGCTTGCTGAGGGCCTGCGGTCGTGTGCGGCCAGCCTTCAGCGGGTCGCTGGAGACCTGCTGTGGGCGGGTGGCTGTCATCCGCTGCTGCTGCTTGCCGGGCGGAGCCTGGACAGCGCGCGCCTGACCGGCCCGGCCGTCGAGTATTGGACCGAGCTTGCCGCGGTCAGCGACCGGGTTCTCGGGCGGGGCCACCCGGACACCCTGGTAATCGGCCAGCAGCTGGCCGAGGCGTACCTGGCGGCCGGCCGGGTGGCGGAGGCCGTTTCGTGGTTTCAGTGGGTTCTGGCCAACCGGATCCGCGCGCTCGGGCCGGATCATCCCGGCACCATCGCGGCCCGACGTAATCTCGGCCATGCCTTGGTAGCCGCGAACCAGCTCGGCGTTGCGCTCACTGTCCTGGACGAAGCAGTCGGCGATTATGAGCGCGTCCGCGGAGCCGACCACCTCGACACGCTCGGCACGCGGAATGAGCTCGCCGCCGCGTACCGCAGCGCGGGGCAGTTCGCTGACGCGATCCGGTTGTGCCGCCGCACGCTAGCTGACCGCGAGCGCATTCAGGGATCCCAGCATCCCGATACCATGACCACCCGCCAGCAGCTGGCCGACGCCTACCTGGCCGACGGCCGGCTCAAGGACGCCACGTCCCAGTACAAGCGGGCCCTCGCCGACCGGGAGCGCGTCCTTGGCCCCGACCATCCGGACACCTTCGGCACTGTCAGCGCCCTCGCCTCCGCCTACCACTTGGCGCGGCGGCTCCGGGACGCGCTCCCGCTCTACGAGCGCGCGCTCCGTGACCGGGAGCGCGCACAGGGACCGGACCATCCGGATACCCTCGGCGCGCGCGGCAACCTCGCCTCCGCTTACCACTCTGCGGGCCGACTGGCCAGCGCGCTGGAACTATACGAACAGAGCCGCGCGGACTGCCAGCGGGTACTGGGGGCCTCTCACCCGGACACCCTGGCCGCACGCGCGAACCTGGCGCACGCATACCACGACCTAGGCCGCCTGACCGAGGCGGTCACACTGCTCCGGGACACCCTCGCGGATTGTGAGCGGTTCCTGGCCCCCGCCGATCCGCTGACCATAGCCGTGCGAGAGAGCCTGGACGCCGTGACCAAGGGATGACCCGCTCCGCCCCTGCGCTGCCTGCGTTCGTCCCCCCGGCTGCCTGCCTAACCAGCGGGAAGCTGATAACTCCTGATCCCGTGCCCCGCGTCGAGCTCGAGTAGCGCTCCCCGCAGAATCCCGTCGCCGTACTCGCTGCCCGGATTGATGGCAAGCGCCCGGCCCAGCCTGACCGCTCCCCTGGATTCGTGGATGTGCCCGTGCAGCCCGAGCATCGGCTGGTGCCGCTCCAGCACCCGGCGCACACCCTCGGAACCGACCGATTCCATTACCACGGCACCGCCCTTGACCACGGGCTTCAGGGAATCATCGAGCGCCGGTGCCCGGTCGATGGCGGTGCGGGCCGGCGGGACATGCAGGTTGAACACCGCGCGCTCAGGCCGCGGCACCTCGGCGGCCAGCTTCTCGATCCGCTGTTCCAGCTCGTCATCGTCCATCTCCCTCGGGGTGTTCCACGGGGTGCGGTTGGACCAGCCACAGGAGATCATGGTGATGCCTTCGCCAAGCTCGATGAGCTGGCCCTCGGTCTCGGTCACGCTGGGCGACTCCCGCAGCATTTCCCGGAGTTCGGGCGGGTCGTCGTTGCCGGTCATTATGTAAAGCCGAATACCGGTCCCGGCCAGCCTCTGCTCCGCGAGGTCCAGCCAGCGGGCCAAGGTCTCGCGCATCAGCGACATGAAGACCGCTTCCACGGCGGCGGGCTGGTCCCAGGTCTCGTCGAGTTCCTCATCGGTGGTGCGGTAGGGATAGGATCCCATATCCCGGATCCTTGTCTCGGCCTGGCTGACGTCGGCCGCGGTCAGCACCTTGTTGCCGGTGAGCTGGCGGATGAGATACCCCCCGCCCGGACGGGACACGATGGGAATCACCGCCTTACCTGAAACGTCACCACCCATGATCAGGATGTCAGCACCGTAGAACCGGCCCGCGTTCAGGAATTTGCGCCAGCACACCTCCGAGCCGTGAATGTCCGTGGCGTAGTAGACCCTCATGGTCACCGGGTGACCTCCTCTGGAACCTGGTACCACCGCTTCCTGCGGCCCACCTTGGCCCGCAGCTGCCAGGACATCGTCTTGGGCGCTGCCCGCAAGGCCGCATCGATCGCCACGATCCGGCTGGCGATCCGGTCCCGATCGGGTGCGCCCGTGACCAGGTCGCCGAGCAGGTCGCTGCATGCCCCGAGGTTCTGCGTCACGGTCGTATAGAGACCCCAGTCAGCGGCGCACATGGCCGCCAGCCGGGTGAGGTTCAGCTGGCCCGGGCCGTCGCCGTCCGCGGGCCGATGATCCCAGAGCAGCATCGCAACGTCGGACAGGTCCTTGGCGTTGATCTCGGCGATCTGCAGTTTGGTCAGCAGCAGTTCGGCCGCCGCCAGGGTCTCCGGCTCCGCCTCGAGCCTGGCCCCGAGATCAAGCGTGTGCGACATCTCAAAGATGTCGAGGAACACGTCGACATGCCACCCACCTGGGCCATGGTAGAGCAGCCGCCGGGCGCCATGCGTGGCGTTGAACACCCGCTCCGGCTCCAGGCCCGTCTCCTCCAGCAGGGCACGCAGCGGGCGTGACTGCCGCTTGTGCGCCACCAGGTCGATGTCCGGGTACTGGCGGCCCAGCGCGGCCCGGGCCGCTGCGGAGCCACGGATCCAGATCGCGACCCCGCCGAGCAGGCGCACGGGGATGGACCGCGCAGCTGCCGAAGCGACTACCCCGCGACCCGCTGTCACCATCGGCGGCTCGCCACCCGCCGGGCCGGAGGGATCTCCGGCCCGGCGGCGGCCGGGAATGTAGCCAGCCTCGGAAGGATTGCTAGCCATCCCGGCGGGGCCTTCGTTCATTCCGGCGGGATCTCGGCGAAGGTCTGGGTGAAGCTCATGCCCTGGTGGCGACGGTAGAGACGGGCACCGATGTAGTAAACGATGCCGATGGCGGGCGCCGAGAATGCCTCCAGCATGGGCTTGAGGCCAAACTTCCCGCCGAACCCGGTGTGGAAGGCTACGTAGATCACGAAGCCCCAGGAGATCGCGGAGATTGCGGCGACCCAGGTGATGAGGGGCAGCCCGGCGATCTTGACGCGGGCCCATCCCGGTGCCTGGGTATGCAGCTGCGGACGGCGCCAGGGGGCGATGGCCGCGGCGATCGACACGATGATGAACGCCAGCGCGAGCACCGCGATGATGTTCAGCAGGTAGGCGCCCAGGCCCTGGTAGATGTTGAGGTAATTGAGCAGCTCCACGACGCAGCCGATGGTCACCGTCGCGATCACCGGGGTGTGGAAGCGGTCGGAGACGGTGGTGAGCTTCTCCGGCGCGAGCCGGTCGAAGGACCAGGCGAACAGGTTGCGGGTGCCGAGCATGAACCCGGTCGGGGTCCACCACAGGATCGAGGCCACGAAGCACAGCGCGATGAACACCAGCAGCCAGTGCGGGCCGGGCAGGAACTTGACCAGGGCCGGCAGGTAGGGCAGGAAGTTCAGGTTCCAGTGTGCCGCGCCGCCGCCCAGGCCCATGAACACCGACGCGCCGAAGAACTTGAACCCGAAGTACTTGTAGATCAGGCCCACGCCGAGGACGTACCCGACCGCCGATATCAGCAGCGCGCCGAAGATCGAGGTGCTGGCGGTGCGGCGGACGTTGCGGATCTCGCCGGCGAAGTACCCGGTCCACTGGAAGCCGGTGTACACCTGGAACGAGTAGATCATGGCAAAGATCGTGGCTCCCCAGCCGATGCCGCCCGCGGCGCTGAAGCCTAGGCCCTGCGCCCGGGAGATGATGGCGTTGTAGGTGGTGCCGGAGCTGGCGTTCCAGCTGCTGATGAAGTGGTTGTGGCTGCCGACCAGCATCAGGACCAGCCAGGCGATCATGCCCAGCCACACGACCGCGAACGTGATCACCATGTAGCGGGCCACCACCCGGACCCCGAAGGTCATCAGGATCGTGAACGCCGCGGTGAGGATGGTCGCGATGATCATCAGCTCGCCGTTGCTCGGCGCGGTCAGCGCGCTCGAGTGCCACCCGCCGACGAACGCCGCCGCCGGGCCCATGACCGAGAGCATGTAGGTGAAGTTGAACGCGACCCAGGTCAGGAACACGAACGTGATCGAGAAGTTGACGAAGAAACCGAGGAACGGGGTCAGTGTCCGCGACACCCAGACGTAATCACCCCCCGACCTCGGCATGATCACGGTGAAGTAGAGGTACACCAGGCCGCACGTCGCCACCAGCGGGGTGGCGAGCAGGAAGGACAGCAGCATGTTCGCGTGCGGCCAGAACATCGGGGTGAACGCCATCACCTCGGTGATCCCGACCGGAATGAGCACCGCCGAGAAGACCAGGTTGAACGCATCGAACGCGCTGAGCTCCCGTACTAAACCGGTCGCGTTCCGTACGAACAGATTCCGGCTACCGCCCGGCGGCTGTGCACCAGCACGGGTTCCTGTGGTCGTCAACTGATTCCTCCTATTCTCCTTCGCCATTCACGCCCGACAAGCATCCCAGGCCCGGCATACGCCCGCGCCGACATCCCCATAAGTGTTAGCCAGCGGGGCATCCACGTCAATAACGGATTATTTCGCATTAATACGGCCAAAGGTACTGCCCCGGCGCCGACCGGCCTGGGCGAGCGGCGAGGCATGGCCTACGTTGGGAGGGCGGTGATCGGCGTGCACAGCGCCTCACCAATGCCGTGGCGCCGCTCGGGCTGGCTGCCCTGGGCGCGCTCAGCGGGGACGCCGGGCTGATTGGCTGGCGTGGGCCTGCGGACTATTGCACTGGACTGGGCCGGTCGTCAGGTGCCGCGTCAGCGCTGGTGTCGGCCGGCGGGCCCAGCCGACGGCGGCGTGCGGCGGCACGTCGCCGCCGCACGCGCAGGACATGCCAGGCATGTGGCGCCCCGGCGATGGCCAGCAGCGCGATCGTGGCGAGCAGCGCGTAGCGCGAGACAAGGTTCGCCGCAGCCACGCCGCTGGAGCCGAGTTCGTATCCGAACCCAGCGAGCAGTGCCGCCCAGGCCAGCGAGCCGATGGCATCGAATAGGAGGAACGGCAGGAGCCGCAGGCGAACCCAGCCCGCCGTGGCGTAGACCAGCGGTGCTGGCGCGCCGGGCAGGAATGAGGACAGCAGCACCAGTGGCCCGGCAAACCGCGATCCCCGCTGCTCGGCCCGCCGGGCGATGGCGGCGGCGCGGCTGTGATGGTGGCCGAGCCACTCCACGGCCTGGTGCCCCCACAGCACACCCGCCCACCAGAACAGCAAGTCGAACTTGATCAGGCCGGGCAGCGCCGCGGCGACCACGACCGTCAGCTGGAGCTTGTTGTCAACATCGGAGAACGCGCCCGCGGCCACGATCGACGAGGTCGAGCCCGACAGGACCTCAAGCAGCACCGGGTGCGTTGCGATCAGCACGGGCGTGAGCGGGATCATCGCGAGCGCGTAGAGGCCGCTCAGCGCGATTCCGGTAATGCAGACCAGGTCCGCGGCCCGTGGCCGTCCGAGCCAGGGCCGCCACCCTGTCGCCCGGGCGGAGGACCGCGCCGTGGAGCTAGGCACGGCCGGGGAATGCGCCTCCCCGTCCTGGCCGGCCTGGCCGCCCGCCGCGGGCGGGCCTGACGATTCCTGCGAGTCCACCTCGGTCACCCGGTCCGGAGACTGTCCTGCTGCACAGTATCCGCGATCAAGGGACCGGATTGCCCGCGAGAGGCCGGTCAACCTGCGAG
>WNFE01001492.1_pt1 | contig 22449 bp, 21 predicted proteins | sample 5400451 | NCBI WGS metagenome assembly WNFE01 (sample SAMN13153344, study PRJNA577476) | soil metagenome | isolation source: 200 cm saprolite under Douglas fir tree site 2 hole 2 | place: USA:California | collected 2015-04-18
CCCGGCCGAACTCGGGAAGATGGGCGCAAAGATTAGCGTCAATGACGACATTGTTAAGATCATGGGAGGAGGGTTGGTTGGTTGCGAACTCGACTCGAAACATGACCATCGGGTGGCAATGTCTTGTGCCATCGCAAGCGTCTGCGCGTCAGGAGAATCATCGATTCGCAATGCAGAAGCGGTCTCAAAGTCCTACCCAGAATTCTTCCAAGACCTTACCAGACTCGGAGTGGCCCTCAATGTGGAGTAACTCCCTCGGCAAAGCCTTCACCGTCACGTGCTTCGGTGAAAGCCACGGTCCCGGAGTAGGAGCCACAATAGACGGCTGTCCAGCAGGTCTTCCTCTGACAATCGATGACGTGCAACAAGCGCTGGACCTTAGAATTCCGCAGGAGATTGAAGTTGTTTCTACGCGAAGAGAGCCTGACGTCGTAGAAATATTTTCAGGTGTTTTTCAGAACCATACTACCGGTGCCCCAATTACGTTGAACATCAGAAACAGGGACACGAAATCCTCTGACTATGACCAGTTGAAGGATGTTGTTCGGCCCGGACACGCCGATTATCCGGCCAAGGTAAAGTATGGAGGTTTCAGCGACTACAGGGGAGGCGGAAGGCTCTCAGGCCGGATGACGGCCGCCTTCGTGGCAGCAGGAGCCATTGCGAGGAAGCTGCTCTCTCAATCTGGAGTAGAAGTCTTGGCCTACACTCGCGAAATCGGGGGCGTGGGACTGGAGGCAACACCCGATCTTGACGATGCTAGAAAGGTGACCTACGAGAACTCCATGCGGTGCCCGGACTCTGTTGCGGCGAAAAAGATGCGGGATGTCGTTTTGAGCGCGAAAGCGGACGGAGATAGTGTTGGAGGCGTGGTCGAGTGTACCGCACTAAACCTGCCCGTCGGCGTCGGTGAGCCACTCTTCGATGCTCTCGACTCGGAACTGGCAAAGATACTATTTGGAATTCCAGCAGTCAAAGCGGTAGAGTTCGGAGCTGGCTTCCAATCCTCTAGGCTGAGGGGGTCAGAGAACAACGATCAGTACGAGATCAAGGAGGGCAAGATCACGACCCTGACAAACAATTCTGGAGGGGTCCTCGGGGGAATGTCAACAGGCATGCCTCTCCTCCTAAGAGTCGCTTTCAAGCCCCCATCCTCCATCGCTAAAGCACAGAAGACCGTGGATGTGTCACGGATGGAGGAAGCGAGCCTCTCAGTAAAAGGTAGACACGACCCTTGTATCGTACCGAAAGCAGTGCCGGTAGTTCAGGCAATGGTGGCTATCGGACTCGTCGATCTGATGATCCGTGGTTGGATCATTCCTAGAGTACTGAAGAGTTAGCATTGTTGGACGAGATTTCAAGGGTTCGCGAAAAAATCGACGAGATAGACCAGAAACTAGTCCTACTGCTAAAGGACAGATACGAGAACGCTCGACTACTGGGACGGATAAAACGAGCAAGAAACATTGAGTCCCGGGACCCTCAACGAGAGAGAATCATTCTTCGAAAAGTGGAAGGTGCTGCGGCTAGACTGGGTTTGAAGTCGAAGCTCACGCTTCCAATATTCAAAGCGATTTTCAACTTCAGTGTGCAAGCTCAGCAGAATCTGGCCCCCGACCGTACCATCGGGCTTGAGGGTAAGAAAATCCTCCTTGTGGGAGGAACCGGCGGCATGGGTCGACTGTTTGCGAATTTCGCAAGTATTCGTGGGGCATCAGTAAAAATTGTCGGCCGAAACACTCAACGAACCCGAAAGATAGCGAAGGAGCTGGAGGTGGATCCTGGTTCAATATCAGATGCAAGAGCATCCGATATCGTCGTCGTAGCAGTTCCTATGGAATCAGTTGTAGAAAGTTCGACAGAGGTCGCACAATTCATGCGGGAAGGAGCATTGCTCACAGACTTGTCGTCGGTCAAAAGCGGAATCGCCGACAGAATTTCATCTAAACTTCCGGCAGGAATAGAGTATGTGAGTATCCATCCGCTCTTCGGCCCCGGTATCGATCACTTAGAAGGACAGAACATTGTTGCGATACCCTTCAAGACGGGCCCGCAATGGAGAAATTTCTCGCGAGTCTTGAGAAAGGCCGGTGCCAGAGTCCATCTGATGTCAAGCGAAAATCATGACAGAGTCATGGGATACGTACAAGCCATGCATCATTTTGCCCTTCTTTCTCTAGGGGTGGCACTGAGGAATTGGAATGGTGAGCTCAAGACAAGCTCAATCGCTGGAACTCTAGACAGGATTGAGGGTCTCTTGGATAACTGGGGCACGATTGTCGAGATTCAGAGCTTGAACCGTCACTCTCCAGTAGTTCGTAGAGAATTCATCGAAACGTGCATGCAACTGGTCGGAATGCAGCAATCGGACGTGTCAGACGTCGAGAGAACTCTGCGGTCTAATGTACATAAGTGGTCACGCAAGCTATAAATGCGGCTTAGATGTCAGGAAGCGCGGCGAGCCCCATGGGGTATAGCCTTTGGACAACAGCTCTCGACGACACGGTCGTCAAAGCTCAGCTATTTTCCGATCGCGACCAGCAAGCGGCCCATCGAAATCTTCTCCTCCATCCTAGACAAGTCAGAGACAGCGTTCATTCTAGAATCAGTCGAAGGCCCACGTCGTCTCGCGAGGTACACATTCCTAGGATTTGACCCGCAAAGGACCGTCCGGATAAGCAATCAACACGTTGAACTGTTAGATCGGCGAAACTCGGAACGCCGGATCGAAACCTGCAAAGCGCCACTATCATATCTCGAGAATCTGAATACTCACGCGAAGGAGGGAAAGACCGGCGAGAGATATTCCGGCGGCCTGGTTGGATACGTATCCTACGACCTCGTCCGGTCTCTCGAAAAAATTCCACGCGTCGGCCAGAAACGCGCGGCATTCCCCGATGCCGAGTTCGGACTATTCGAAGACGGCATTGTCTTCGACCACGTAAAAGGCAAATTATACTATTTCTGCCGAGACGAAAACAGAATCGACCGAGTAAGGAACCTAGTCAAAGAGTCTGGACATGAAAGCCAGGTTGCCTTTGGCGAGCCCAAGTCGAACCTAAGCCAAGAAGAGTTTTGCGAGCGAGTTGGACGGGCGAAGGAGTACATTCAGTCAGGCGACATTTTCCAGGTAGTTCTCTCTAGGAGATACAAGATTCCCTTCAAAGGCGCCCTACTCCGCTTCTACCGGGCACTGAGAAAGATCAACCCGTCTCCATACATGTACTATCTCAAGTTCGGAGATAGAGAGGTAATCGGATCCAGTCCTGAAATGCTCGTTAGGAAGACTGGAAGAACCGTCGAGACCTTTCCCATCGCCGGAACACGGCCGTTCACAAGCGATCCAGCTAGGAACAAGGCTCTAGCCGCGGAATTATTGCAAGACGAGAAAGAGAGAGCGGAACATGTTATGCTGGTGGACCTCGCACGGAATGACATTGGAAGAGTCTGCGACTACGGGACAGTCCAGGTCCCCGAGTTCATGAAAGTCCAGAACTATAGCCACGTCCAACACATCGTTTCGAGAGTCAGCGGACGTCTACGACGAGGTGCAACGGGGACGGATTTGTTCAAGTCGGTATTTCCCGCCGGAACTGTAACCGGAGCACCGAAGGTGAGAGCAATGCAGATTATCGAACAACTCGAAGTTGGCGCCCGTGGACCATATGCAGGAGCCGTTGGGTACTTTTCATCGAACGGAAACGCGGATTTCGCCATAACTATCAGAACACTCTTCGCGCAGAAGGGCTACTGCTACCTACAGTCCGGCGCGGGAATAGTAGCGGACTCTGTTCCTGACAGGGAATGGATCGAGTCTGAGAGAAAGACCGCGGCACTCTTCACGGCTATGGACCAAGCACAGAGGAACCAGGTTTGAAAGTGCTCATTCTGGACAATTACGACAGCTTCGTCTACAACCTCGTCCAGTACGCAGGAGAGATCGCTGACGAAGTAGTTGTGAAACGGAACGATGAAGTGAACATCCCAACGGTTCGCAGGTTTTCCCCGGACAAGATCATAATCTCTCCTGGTCCCGGAACACCAGCAGACCCTCGATACTTCGGCATCTGTACGGAGGTCCTCCGGAAGGTAAGCATCGAAACTCCGACCCTAGGGGTATGTCTCGGTCATCAAGGGATCGTTCATTCTTTCGGAGGAAAGATAGTGAGGGCGAAGAGACTTCGCCACGGCAAAACCAGCTCGATAAGACATGATGGGAAGGGAATTTTTCGTGGACTAGAGAACCCATTCGAGGCTACAAGATACCATTCTCTCGTCGCTGATCCCAGAACCCTTCCAGACAGTCTCGGAGTGTCAGCGCGATCCGAGGACGATCAAGAAGTAATGGCGGTGCGACACCGAGAATTTCCGATTGAAGGGGTCCAGTTCCACCCGGAATCCATCCTCACAGTGCACGGTCATCGTATGATCGCAAATTTCTTGGAGGCCTAGTCGGGGATGATTAGAGAGTATATTCCGGTTCTTCTCGAAAACCACGACCTAACGCCCGAACAGGCGGAGTCTGCAATGATGGACATCATGACTGGACACGCTACTCCTTCGCAAATCTCCGCCTTTCTGATCGGCCTGAAGAAGAAGGGTGAGACAGTTGACGAAATCACTGCAATAGCCCGAGTGATGAGGAGCTTCGGTAGAACAGTAAACCCGAAGGTTGATGGCTACTTACTAGATACGTGTGGCACCGGCGGAGACAAGACAAAGACCTTCAACGTCAGCACCACCGCGGCCTTTGTAATAGCCGCAGCCGGAGTTAAGGTCGCAAAACATGGCAACCGATCCTTCACAAGCCGTTGCGGCAGCGCAGACGTCCTAGAACAGCTCGGAGTTAGGCTGGAGGTCGAGCCTGCGCTGGTAGAGAAGGCGATTGAAGAGATCGGCATCGGGTTCATGTTCGCGCCCAATTTCCATCCTTCTATGAAGAACGTTGCCTCGATTAGACGGGAAATAGGAGTACGGACAGTCTTCAACATTCTAGGCCCGCTGACCAACCCGGCAGGGGCAAACGCTCAGCTCATCGGAGTCTACGACAGCGAACTCTTGGAACCGATGTGTGTCGCCGCCCACAACTTGGGAGCAAAATCTGTCATGACGGTTTACGGGGTTGATGGGGTTGACGAGATTTCTCTAACGGGAAAAACCTTCATCGTCAAACAGCAGAACGGGAAAACAGTCAGAGAAGTAATCTTACCTGGAGACCTCGGCCTAGACGAGACCACTCCGGAAATGCTGGCAGGTGGAGACCCTGAGCAGAACGCTCGGCTTTCAGCCAGAATCCTTTCTGGTCATTTTGGAAGAAATGATCCCCGTGTTCAGATCGTAGCGGCAAACGCCGCGGCCGGGCTGGTCCTTTGCGAAGCAGCCGAAGATATGAGGAAGGGCGTCGAATTAGCCCTCAATGCTGTAGAGAATGGAAGAGGGCTTCGGATTCTACGTCAGCTAATCGAGCTGTCCGGCGGGAATCCTGAGCGACTGGAAATTATGGCGTGAGAGTGGATGGTCGACTACATCGCAGGTCTGGCCCTAAAGGCAGGGGCACGGGTCGAACGTGGCTATTACGACAATGTCCAGACGGGAAAGCGTTCTAGCAAAAGCCTCGCTCGGTCCTCACAGACCCTGACGACTTTCAAGGAAATATGGACACGCTTGTAACACTGAGCCGTGAAGTCGACGTCCCACTGGTAATGAAGGACATCATTATCTCACCCGTACAGGTCCAGGCTGCAGCTAGAGTTGGCGCCAGCGCGGTCGTGTTGATCAGTGAACTATTCAGTAGAGGATTAACTGAAGAGCCACTCGACAGACTGGTACGAGAAGCGGGCAGACTCGGAGTTGAGGTCCTGCTAGAAGCAAATAGCCCGGAAGAGTTTAGGAAGCTCCCCGAACACAAGCCAGACTTGTACGGAATCAACAACCGGAATCTTTCCACGTTCCAACTGGATCTGTCGACGACGGAAAGGGTCCTTGCGATGAATGGTCATGTTGATCGGCCGGTCGTTTCCGAGAGCGGCATAGAAAATCCAGGAGACATTGTGCGATTGAAAAATGCCGGGGCAGAAGCGTTCCTCGTTGGGACATCGATCATGAAATCGCCTGATGTGGAGTCGAAAGTGCGGGAACTGGTCAACGTTTGAAAAGTCTCACCAAGGTTGGCTCAGCAGACGCCGCTGGCAAGTTTGGAAAGTACGGCGGACAGTATGTTCCTGAGACCCTCATGGAGCCATTGAAGACACTCGCAGATGCCTATCATCGTTTTTCCCGCGATCAATCTTTCAAAAAGGAATTGACGAACTGGCTAGAACACTATGCCGGAAGACCGACTCCTCTGTACTTCGCGAGTCAGCTGACCCGTCATGCTCAAGGAGCCAAGATCTACCTCAAGCGAGAAGATCTCTTGCACGGTGGCGCTCACAAGATCAACAATACTCTCGGACAAGCCCTTCTTGCGAAGAAAATGGGCAAGCGGAGGGTCATAGCCGAGACCGGAGCGGGACAGCATGGAGTCGCCACTGCGATGGCTTGCGCGGCTCTAGGTTTAGCAGCCGAGATCTACATGGGTAGCGAGGACATGGAGCGACAGAGGCTCAACGTCTTCAGGATGAAACTGCTCGGAGCGCAATTGCACCCCGTCGAGTCAGGTTCCAAGACTCTCAAAGACGCCATCAACGAGGCGTTGAGAGACTGGGTCACAAACGTCGAGGACACCTACTACCTGCTCGGATCCGCAGTAGGCCCGCATCCATATCCAACAATGGTTCGCGACTTCCAGAGTGTTATCGGGAGAGAGGCTCGACGTCAAATCCTTGCAGAAGAAGGCGAGCTCCCAAACGCCGTGGTCGCCTGTGTCGGTGGAGGTAGCAACTCGATCGGCATCTTCCAATCCTTCCTCAACGACCTGGAAGTGAACTTGTACGGCGTCGAAGCGGGGGGACGAGACATGTCCCCAGGAAAGAATGCCGCTCCACTTGTTTCTGGCCGAGAGGGAGTCTTACACGGGATGATGACGTACGTTTTGCAGAATACTGAAGGTCAGATAGAAACCACGCAGAGCATCTCGGCCGGACTTGATTATCCTGCAGTCGGCCCCGAACACGCACACTTAATGAGCATCGGACGGACAAAATATGTCACGCAGACTGACGCGGACGCCGTGGATGCTTTCAAACAACTCTCACAATTAGAGGGAATAATACCGGCGCTGGAACCTGCTCACGCAATCAGCTACGCAACAAAGCTAGCAAAGACTCTTGGAAGGGAAGACTCGATCGTCGTAAACCTGTCGGGTCGAGGAGACAAGGACGTGGACACGATTGCAAGACAATTTCCACAATGATGACCCGATTGCGCAGAAATTCCGAGAATTGGGCGATCGCTCGGAGGGAGTAATCGTTGCCTATCTAATGGGTCACGATCCGGATGCGAAGGCGTTCATGGCAAACGCTGTATCACTCATCGAAGGAGGCGCTGACATTCTCGAGATAGGCATCCCATTCTCCGACCCAGTAGCAGACGGACCAGTCATCCAGGCAGCAGGAACCCGATCCCTGTCAGCAGGAGCCACGCCTGAGAAGATCCTCGATACAATCGGAGAACTCTCGTCACGGTTTACAATTCCTTTTGTGATCCTGACCTACTACAATCCGATCCTTGCAATGGGCATCGAGGAGTTCATGAGGAATGCTAGCAAGAACGGTGTCAACGGCATCGTTGTACCCGATTTGCCCATGGAGGAAGGTGACAGAGTCCGCGACATGGCTCTCAAACACAATATTGACAGCATCTACCTGGCTGCGCCAAACACATCGGCAAAGAGACTGCTAAACATCGTTGATAGGTCAAGAGGATTCCTCTATCTTGTTTCCCTGTATGGAGTCACAGGCCCGCGCGAGACTCTCAGCCCACAAGCGTTAGAAACCGTCAAGAAAGTCAAGTCTCTCGCAAAAGGAAAGATTCCAGTTTCCGCCGGGTTCGGGATCAGTCAGCCCCAGCACGTTTCATCGCTGTTACGCGCGGGGGCAGACGGGGCCATTGTCGGCAGCGCGCTGGTCAGAACCGTCGCTGAGCATCTAGACGATCCCCGAGAGGCTCCATATTATCTGAAGAAAACTATCACGGCTCTAAAGCAAGCGTCAAAGCAGCCTGGCTGCTAGGGTCAAGAGCTACTAAGAGTAACACGCGGATAAACGTAGCTTAATTCACCTCAGTCTATCGGAAGCTCTCTTCACTCCGCAGTAGGATGATGGTTGGTCGCACCTAAGATGATGAGATGGATGGGCATCCTGTCCTGGAGCCGGAGTCTCCCGCGCGATCTGCGCCTCCTTTTCTTCTCTCTCTTCCTGTGGACGTTCGGTCTGGGAATTTACAACTATGTCTGGTCCCTGTACCTTACTCAGCTCAACGCTAACCCGGAACAGGTCGGCCTAGTCTCCTCCATCGGCTTCTTCGCAGCCGCCATCTCGATGATCCCCGGAGGAATCCTAGCAAACAAGTACGACAACAGAACCCTGCTCATCATTGGATGGGCGATGAGCATCCCTGTCCCTATCCTGTTCTACTTTTCACGAACCTGGTCCGACGTTATTCCAGGGCTGATCATCCTTCAACTGTCAGCCTTCAACGTGCCCGCGATGAACGCGTTCATCAGCGCACTGGGCGATCAGAAACGTATGTCGTCAGCGTTTGGAGCCGTCTACTCCGCATTCCCACTGGGTCTAGTCCTCTCCCCCGCCGTCGGAAGCCTACTGCTAACCTGGTTGAGTATCCGGGATCTATTCTGGTTCACATTAGCTCTCTGGACCGTTTCTACTATCATCCTCTTCCCGCTAAAGCGTCAGCCACCGAGGGAAGTGGATTCGAAGGCTCCATTGTTGGAGCTACCAAGGTCTTCACGAGAGCTGACGATTCTTTCATTCCTTTTCGGCGGAGCAGTAGCCTTCAGCATTACTTCACCGTCATTCCTTCCATTATTCCTTCAAGATCAGCTTCATCTCGCGGATGCTCAGATCCAGCTTCTGGGAACTGTCCAGTCTCTGGGTAGCGCAATCTTTGCGATCCTTCTCGGTCGATGGGCTGCCACTCGGAATCCAGGGTCAACAATAGCGAAGGAACTCATGCTGGTTGCGGGAGGAGCTCTTGGAATAGCCCTAGCAGGATCTCCCGTGCTAGTTGTGCCCATGGTGTTCCTGCTCGGTGGAGCTCGTGCTCCGAGTTATGTCGCATATTCTCTGCTCTCGAACATGAGAGAGGGGAAATCTAGGGCTGGCCAGTTCGGATTCTACTTGACCTTCGAACAGCTCGGACTCGTGGTAGGCTCATTCACAGGCGGATTCCTCTACGCCAGCAACCACACAAGTGTCCTTATCACCACATTTGTCCTCTTCGTCCTCCTAGCGGCGCTAGCAGGATTCCGTATTAGAAGAGGGGCAGCGACTAGTAAGGTACACAATAAATGAGATGGGATACAGACCTGCTAGGTACCTCTATGAATTCTTTAACCTTCGGCAAGTAAGTTAGTGAACTCTTTACCCGTTCCGTGCTTGTATTTTCGCGCGCTTCATTTCTCGGGGAGGTTGCCAACTTGATTATTATTACGAGGGGTTAGGTTCAGCCTTTCACAGCGCTTTTGTGAGGAAAGGAAGCTTCGAAGCGCTTGCGGAGTTCCGGCGAGGGCTCTTCGACGCGCGTTGCGATCCACCAGATATTTCCGGCCGGATCCTTCACGGCACCATATCGTTCTCCTGTCTGCATATCAACAGGCTCGAATACTGAAATCCCACCGGCTTGGATTGCTTGCTGGTAGACCGCATCACAATCCTTGACGTAGAGATAGATTGAGCTTTGCATGGGTCCGAACTGACCTATTGGTGAACCCATCATAACAGACGAGTCCCCTATCCTGACCTCGGCATGCATGACGGTTCCATCAGGTCGCGTCGCGCGTAAAGTCTGCTCACCACCGAAGGCTCTCTTGAGAAAATCAATCAACTTACCAGGATCCTGTGGAAAAAGGTAGGGCGTAATCGAGCGAAGCCCTCGCGGATTCTCAAGCGCCCTGAGCGAGGTTGCTGTCACGCTATTCGGGTGAAGTCATCTCGAATATCTGTTTTGCCATTCAAAGGCGATCCTGTAGGATTGTTAAGGTGTGGGTGGTGCTGGGCTGGGACCCAAGCCTGGAGATGGTGTCGGTCCAGACGTCATTGGCATTGACGACTTCGCTGCGCGTCTCTTGGCCATGTAGAGAACTACGGCTGCAACGATAGCGATCGCTACAATCGCTTCTATGGCAATCCCTACTGGCGATACCAAGAAGGCCAGGAGGCTGTTTGGCAGGGGCTGGACTTGAAATTCTACCGCTGAGAGCGTTGAGGCGTCCTGGAGGTTCGTCCACGTTGCCGAATTCGAAGTCGTATTACTAGGCTGGGGAGTGCCCGCTGGGACGACGATCTTTACTTGATTGCTCGTGTCCGAGCCACCGATCAATGTGAAGTTCACTCCTGGCGATGGAGTCTTGCCCATCGTCTGGAAGAGTCCAGGTATCGTAAAGTTGGTATTGCTTCCTACTGTCAGGGGTTTGAGGAGGAGTCCCTTGATACTCATTGCGGATGTTCCCGTGCTCAGGTCGAGGTCGCTCGTTGTCGAGATCTGGCTGATGGTCACAGAGGTCGAGTTGAAGAACGACAATGAAGCAGGTATGGCAGTTCCTACTGGTACCGCGGAGAGAATCAGCTGGAAATACTGATTTTTCAGTTTGTTCACCTGCACGTCCAAGTCAGCAACGTAGTTTGTAGTGGACTTGATGACGATACTTGGTGTCGACCCTCCTGTATAGGTCAGGTCCAAAGTCTCGCCTGTTTCCAGGTTCAAGGCCGACCGAATTATCGAGTCTACTCCAGATGGAAGCGGGGTGCCTGTGGTGGTCAGAAGGCTTTCGAAAGCTGTGACAAAATCGGTGGATGATTGAGATGGTATGGCTACGAATCCTATTGAGATGCTTACCGAGTTCGTGTTGATCGAATTTAGCGTGCCGTTGAAGCCTGTGACCTTGACTACGTGGCTGGTCGCATTCTGGATCTGGGAGACGATATGGTCAGTCCATGTACTGTTTGCAAAAGTCTTCGTCCATTCGTTCTGAAAGATCGTCTGGTTTGCAAGGAACGTTCCTGCAAAAAAAGTCGGGGAGAAGTAGAGGAGTGCAGTGGCATTGAGACGAACCTGAGTTAGGCTAGTCGAGAAAGTGCCAGTGATGCTGCTCTGAGGAACATTCGTGCTGATCGAAAGAGAGCCCTGACTTGTCAGACCTGTCTGAGTGGCAGTGAGACTGATGGAATTGAAGAAGTTGATGGCCTGTGGAGGCAACTGATATTGAACGTTTGATATTTGGATGACTGCGTTCGATTGCTGCGAGAAGCTCGACGAGGAATGAATCGCATAGCCAGGCGTGAAAAGACTGCTAACATTCTGACTAAGCGTCCCCAAAGACGATGTCGTATTCCACGCAACTCCCACACTCCTATCCGGTTTGACGGTCAAAGCCAGAGAATCATGCTGAACAGGGAGGCTGAGTGAAGTTTGACCATGACCAAATGAGCCGATTGAGGAGAGCAAGGCCAAGAGCATGAGGCCTGATCCGAGGAAACGGGCCGTATCACGCTTTGAAACGTTCATCGTCGTAACGTACCGTGGGCGAGAAGGTTCAACTGTTAAGGGTTATGCAACCTTCGCTGTTTTCTCCGATTGAAGCCTATGAGCAGAAGTACTAGAATGCCCGCAACTAAGACGCCACCGGTTACGTATTGGAGAATGGGTGTTGATGCTCGTTCAAATTGTAGCGCGACTGAGTGTGCTCCGTAGAGTATGAGAAAGTAAACATAAAGATAGCTCGCATCGCCTCCTACCTTCATATCGCCCTTTTGTGCGCGATCCACGTAGACCCCGATTGATGAACCCGGACGCATAATTGTCCTGGGTATGGTAACATTGAGGACCCCTCTGGTTCCGATTTCTGTAACATTGAACCTTAGGCTAGTGTTTCCAGCAATGGTGGTGAGGTGAACTGAAGGAATCGCGACGGTGGCGTTTCCAGCGAATCCTATAGCCGTCGGATTTCCACTACTAGGGTAGACTGTCACGGACGAGGTTGACCATGGTACTGTGAAGAGAATTGTTTGGTGGTTCCCAGCTCCGTCTACGCTGATCGTTCCAGAGGAAGGCGATAGGCTGAAGCCTTGCGGCGCGCCTACTGTAAATGAGTAGGTGCCGTTCGGTTCTGAAAACGTAATGTCAGGATGCTCGGATGTCAGAGTTGTTCCGTTCATCGTTACAGACCAGGATGTTCTGTTGCTCAGTCCATTCTCGTTGAAGACCACCGGGTACTGCGCTGAGGAAGATCTCAACTGTATCCCAGTCGCGTTTCCATCATTGAAGACCCCCTGGTAATAGGCAGCATTTCCCAGAGTAATGTTGGATATCGACACTGTCGCTTGTCCACCCGTGAAGGCAGACCGAACGTCGGCTTCGGCTCTCTCCCAGCTGTCGATAACGTGGTGACACAACGGGTCGCACATAGTATGCTCATGATGCGCCGCGCCGATGCTCCATTGTCCATAGACTGTACTGTATCCCATGTCCCAGATTCGGACGTGATCTCGCGGACCAAAGCAAGCGATTCCGGTTGGGTCAGGATGCTCCAGTGTGTAATTGTAAGTGTTCCCGTTGACGGTTTTGGGCCCTGAACAGTAGGCGGAGTCACTCCAGTCCGCGATGTTGGAAGCCACCCACCAAGAGGGTGCATATCCGGTAAAGACTAGAGTTATGGGATCTAGGTTATCGTCGGTTGTAATTGGAATGCTTGAGATAGCTGCTTCTTGGGCCGCTCGAGCCGATGGTGCTTGTAGGAAACCGATTATCACGGGAGTACCGATAATTGCAAGCAGCATTGCCACGCGAGTCAACTGCATGATGGGAGGCGAAGCAATGGGTGCCCCGACTCTTCAAGTTAGTGTCCGTGCAAAGCTCCGAGTGTACTCTCTGACTCAGAGAGCGTCCCAATAACCCTCCGCGACTAGCTAGAGGTCGGCGGTTCAGGGCTTTGCTGTTAGTGATTTGACTAAGGCGTCGGCTTCGGCGGGACCGTCGTGTCTCACACCGTTCACGTAGAAAGTTGGAGTCCCGTTAACCCCACTGCGGACTCCTCCCATGAAATCATCCTTGATTCTCTTTTCGTAGACATGCTGTGATATTTCGTGCTCAAACCTCTGCGTGTCAAGACCCAGCTTCTTCGCGTATCCCAGTGCTACGCTCTGATCCCCGAGGGTTCGTTGGTGTTCGTAGAGGAAGTCGTGCATTTCCCAGAATTTTCCCTGAGCACTAGCCGCTTCAGCCGTCTCAGCCGCGACCCGGGCAAACTCGTGAACATTGGTTAAGGGAAAGTTACGGAAAACGAATCGTAGTTTTGGTCCTAGGTCCTTCTGAATCTTCTTCACTTCCGGATAAGCGGCGCCGCAGAATGGACACTGATAGTCTCCATACTCCACCAGGGTGAGCAGGGCCTTCGGGTCTCCCTGGATATGGTCCCGACTAGGGTCGACTGGAATCACAAGTCTGGGAGCCTCGTACGTCTCGAGTTCTTTGCCTGTTGGCTCTAGTAGGGTCTTGCTCGTTTTTCGGCTATGCCTGGTTGTAGTCGTGGTGGCCATTGTTTTCGATAACCTCTTTTTCACTACTTTGGCTTGTTCAGTTGATCAAGAGCGGACAGAATGCCTTCTGCTCCGGGGTTGACGCCGTCAGGTGATAGATGGCTCCACCGGACAATGCCTTGTTCATCTATAACGAACAGCGCACGTGCAGATTCCCCGATTTTCTCCTTGAACGCGCCATACTTTCTGGATATGTCTCCCTTTGGTTCGAAGTCTGCAAGCACAGGAAAGTTGAGTTTGCGGTCTTTGGCGAACGCGAGATGTGACCAGATATTGTCAACAGAAATGGCAAGGAGCTCGGCGTTGAATTTTTTGAATTCCGGCATCACCATCGCATACAAGGACAGCTGGTCTGTACATACAGGACTCCAGTCTGCAGGATAGAAGGCAAGAATCACCGGTTGGCCCCGGAAATCCTTGAGCGATACTTTCTGGTCTGGAGTGCTATTGAGAGAGAAGTTCGGAGCCTTCCTGCCAGGCGCAAGGATGCTGGAGCTCCCGCTTTCCTTTTTCGTATTCGGTTGTTCTCTCTTCGCCCGATTGATTCTATGTTTACGATTCCGTTGTAAGGAAACCGTTCTCAAAAGAGGCTCGCCCTTCTCGGCAGAACATCTAACATTGCTGTAGCCAATCTCCGCTTGAAGTATTTAGACATGGCTACTTTTTCAAGCCCCACTCAGGTCACCAGTTCGATCGGCACATCCGGGACAGTTGGGAGATAGTCGATGTCCACGAGTTCATAGGCTGTATCCAGCTCAGCGAGTTCCGCGTTGGTAAGCAGATGCTTGGTCGAGCCAACATTCTCTTCGGCTTGAGCTTCGTTCTTCGCACCGGGGATCGGGACCACCATTTGGTTGGCTAGGAGCCAGCTGAGCGCTACTTGGGAAACCGAGCATCCATGCCATCTGGCGATGCTGGCAAGGACAGCGTTGACCTTCTCTATCTGTTCGATGTTCTTAGGTGCGAAGAGTTTGTTCTCATCCATGACGTCGCCCTTTGGAACATGTCCTCGACTGTATTTCCCTGTTAGGGCTCCCTGGGCGAGGGGACTGTAGGCTAGAATTGCGATGTTGTTCTTCCTGCAGTACGGAAGGACCTCTTCTTCGATTTCTCGTTGTAGAAAGTTGTATCTGACCTGGTTTGAGACAATGTCGGTCCGGGACAGGTGGGATCTGGCCTCTTCGAGGTCTCGGACTGCAAAGTTGCTGACACCAATCGCCCGGATCTTCCCCTCAGTGTAGAGTTTCTCAAGCGCCTTCATCGTCTCCTTGAGAGGGACCTGCTCCCACGGATCAGGCCAGTGGATTTGGTAGAGGTCTATCTCGGTGACGCCTAGCCGCTTCATGCTAGCCGCCGCAGCTCTCTGAAGCTCATCGTATCTGAGATTGGCTCCGTGGACCTTGGTTGCTACAACAAACTCGTCCCTGCCAATATCTCGCAACGCACGTCCCACGACCTGTTCACTATGCCCATTACCGTAGGCCTCGGCGTGTCGACAAGATTCACGCCAAGTTCATGGCTTCGCGTTATTGCGCGAACGATCTGCTCGTCATCACCTTTCCACAGGTCGCTAGCCTGCCAGACCCCCATTCCGATTCTGGATACTTTCGGACCATTCTTTCCTATAGTTCTAAATTCCATTTCCAAAAATCATCCCACAATCAGGGTTGACCTCTGCTACGTACGTTATTGATACGCTTTTTCAGAGCGTTGCTGTCAGCATCGCTAATGCCGCGGGAACAAGCCCCTCCCCCGACTATGAGAACTAGAATCTACTCAGATAAATGTCGCAACCAGCGCGATCAGGGCGCCAATGAAGACGAGTATACCGCCAAGGCTTCCAATCAACAGAAACCCCAGGACCAGCAGAATGATGCTCCATGCGGGGTTGCGGATTTGTCCCGCTCCGACCAGAGCTATGATCCCGACAAGCACGCTGACTATTGCGCTGGTGAAGATGTCCAGAGACGGAACCCGTGGCGCGAAGTCCAGAAGACCTCGAAGGTCCACGCCAAGCTGGAGAACTGCCTCAAGAATCAGTATGATTCCACCGATCAGGAGAAGCAGCCGAGCTATTGAACGCAGGGATGCTTTGGTCGACATTTACAGTTCGGCGTTCCAAAGCTTGTCGAGTACTTAACTGATGAAGTTGAACTTGCACACCGGACTCAGTGCGCCTACGCAAGACGCTCGTATCATCCGGATTTCAATCGGTTAGCTGCGGCGTAGGGTATCTGTACTTCAGAGATTTGAGAGATGCAAGCTGCTGAATGGGCTAATTGCCTAGCTGGGCTTTGAGCTTCGACTCGATCTGATACTTCGGCACCGCCCCAATAATTCCATCGACGGGCTGTCCTTCACGGAAGATGAGGAGTGTCGGGATGCTCTGAACCTGGAATTCACCAGAAGTCAAGGGGTTCTCGTCAACGTTCAACTTGCCGAACGCTGCTCGGCCAGAATATTCCTTGGCGAGCTGTTCAACAATGGGGGCGACCGTTCTACAGGGACCGCACCATGCGGCCCAAAAGTCCACGACCATCAGTGGATATTTTGAGATCTCTGATGAGAAGGTAGCGTCTGACAGTATTATCGGCTTGCCGTCATATTTTTCTGCTGACTGAAGCTGGGCCCGCGTCCTGCGCATTATCTCGACTAGTTTTCTCTCTTTTATGCTCTGGAGTTCAGGGTCTTCTTCAGACATGCAACTACACCCCGTTCGTGAATGCTGCCGTATGAATGGTATCTGGCTCTCTTAAGGTCCTCGCCTGAAGGGACCCGTCAGGATTCCTTGCTGGTCGTCTTTCTTGTCCAGCGGACCATCTTAGCCTGGAGAGTGTCCAAAGGCAAAGCGCCATCGTCCAAAAGTTCATCGTGGAATTTCCGAATATCAAAGTGCTGCTTCATCCTCACCTCTGCCTTGGCTCGGAGTTCTCGTATCTTCAGCTCGCCGATCTTGTAGGCGAGTGCCTGTCCTGGCCAGGCGATGTACCGGTCTACTTCGGAGACAATGTCCTGCTCGGAGCTGGCTGTGTTGTTCTTGAGGAACTTGATTGCCTGGTCCCGCGTCCATTTCAGACTGTGAATGCCCGTATCCACTACCAAGCGTGATGCTCGCCATGCTTCCGCTGTGAGCCGGCCGTAGTCAGCGAGGCGGTCTTTGTAGAAGCCCATCTGCTTGCTAAGCCATTCTGCGTAGAGAGCCCAGCCTTCGACGAAGGCGGTGTATCCGCCGTGGCGTCGGAACTTTGGAAGATTCGTAAGTTCTTGTTGGATTGCGATTTGGAGATGGTGGCCTGGAACTGCTTCGTGGTAGGCGAGAGCCTCCATCATGTACTTCGGCCGGGTCTCAGGCTTGTATGTGTTGACGTAGAAGTATCCCGGTCGGGAGCGGTCTTCTGGTGGTGCATAGTAGTAGGCAGCGGGTGCAGCGTCTGCCCGCCATTCCTCGATTTCCCTGAAATCGTACTTCGCTTCAGGGAGCCTGCCGAAGAACTCGGCGAGTCTGGCGTCCATTTGTCGGAGGATCTGCTTGAATCCGTCGAGGAGGTCTTGGCCTGTCGTGTAGAAGTTCGACTTGTCCTTCCGAAGTGTTTCATTGTATTGTTGGAGGCTTCCTTTGAACTGAACCTTTCTCAGGATCAGGCCAATCTCTTTACCGATTCGAGCGAGCTCGCGTTTGCCTAGTCGGTGAATCTGACTGGGCGTGAGACTGGTCGTCGTGTGAAGGCGGATATTGTAGGCGTACATCTCTCGGCCGTTGGGAATGGACCAGACTCCTGGATGAGTCCGGGATTTCGGTAGGTATTCTTCTCGGACAAATTTGAGAAGCTTCTCGTACGCCGGGATGACGTAGTTCCGTATTGCATCGCTCACATCTCTTGCCATTCTGTCTGCTTCGACTTCAGAAATTTCAGGTGGGGCCCGGTCGATCGGCTTGTAAAGTTCGCTTTTGTCAGGTAAGGACACGATCTGGGCTTCTAGTTGGGGTATGATCTTCTCGACAACGCTTCGAGGCTGAACAGTCTTCTTCTCTATTCCAGTCTTGAGATTTTGGATTGTCTGGTCGAAGACCCTCCGAAACTGTGTCAGTCGACTGATGTAGTTCACATAGTCTTGCAGTGTCTTGAACGGATGATACGTGGTTAGTTGAGGGAGGTCGATGTGTGGTCCGGTCTGCTGCGTTATCGGCAGAAGATACGGGTGATATTCTGCGCCCTCAATCTGCAATGCTAGTTCTCGTTTGAAGAGGTCATAGTTGACCCGGTCTTCTCCGCTAGTGGGTTTCAGGAAGCCCTTGAGCTCTGTCAGGTATTTTCTGAATCGGCCGACGCGCTGTTCGTAGGCTTCCACGGAGACCTCTTCTAGCCAGTTATCGTAGCGGTGGTCTCCGAGATATGTCGCGAAGGTCGGGTTCTCCTTGAGGATGAACTCCCAGTAATCCTCGTACAAACGGTTGAGTGACGTAGCGTCGTTTTCGGGACTAGCCATTAACTCACCTTGCCGAACTTTGATGGATCTTCTCGCAGGAAGAATAGAGGAACGAGTAGGAGAAAGCACATGACTGCGCCCGCGATCCAGGCAGCCGAGTAGTTTAATGATCTTGCGAAATATGAGAAAACTAACGGAGGCCAGAAGGAGCCTGTCAAGGAGATGCTGTTAACCCAACCGATCGTGAGGCCTTCATACTCTTTCTCGACCCTGCTGAGATCCTTGGCTGCGGCAAAGTTGATCGTAGACGCGGGTCCGACCGCTATCCCACCCAGCACCGCTCCCGCGGCTGCTGCAGAGAGCGTTGGCGCTGACGCAACTAGAAGAGCAGAGGTCATTCCTAGACCGGAGAGGATGAGTAGGCGCCTCGGTTTCCTCGTGCGATCATAGAGCCTTCCTCCCCATAGAGATGTGTAGATCGGCAGGACAACAATCATCGCTGCGACTATGCCTGCGATTGCCGCGGTTTCTCCTAGGCTTGCTTGGAGGTAGTATGCCATGAAACTCGAGATCAGAACGCTTCCGAGGTTCGAGCCAAGAGATCCGAGCCCCAACACAATCAGGTTCCTATCGCTCAGAATCTTGCCAAGCTTACCACTGGAAAATCTGAACTGAACATTCTCCCCATCCTTAGGGACGAGAGCAATAACCATCAGCCCTGTGAGCACTCCGAGTCCTCCGCTCAGCACAAGGGTAGATCGCCAGCCCGTGAGTGTTGCGAGAAGAATCCATCCGAAGAGGCCGAATAACCCCCCTATATCGAATGCGGAATTGATGAGCCCGACGCCAGTGCCGGATTTTCCTCCGAGAAATCTAGTCATGATCACTACCGAGGGTGCGAATACGAGTGCCATTCCGGCTCCCACGATGAAACGTAGGATTGCGACCTCAAGAATGGCTGATGATATGGAAGTACCAATTACGGCCATAGACGAGACGAGTATGCCTAGTGTTACTGTTTTCTTGGGGCCCCATTTCGCCGCGAGTATTCCGCCCGGGACCTGCATTATTCCAACGCCCAGGTAGAAGCTTGAGGTCAATGTTCCTAGGCCCGACACGCCGCTGTTGAGGTCGGCACTCATCAGGTAGAAGATCGCGCCGATGTTCAGCCAGTTTATCGCGTAGACGATGCGAGCAGCAACGAGGGCGATGACTGGTCGATGTCGCGAAAGCTGAGTCGACAAATTTTCAGGAGCTAATCCAAAAAATGTTCTTTGTGAATATTGTGAAGAATATTGGGGTCTCAGGGAATTATTGTCAAGCGGGTCTTCTCGTCTACTTTTGTGCCAACGTAGCGGTCGCTCCACTTTTGACTCATCTCACCATGCGTCCCCAGTCCAACAGCCACGTCGACGAGGAGCAGGACCCAATGGATCTTGCTGATGTTCCGGATCAGACCACTGCGCATGTCCATTGGCTTTCCATCAACTCTCTCTACCCGTAGACCCATAATCTCTTTGCCCAGGGTCCTCCCGTAGAGTCCGTCAGCGAGGAAGAAGTAGAGGAAGAGCACTAGAGTTATTGGTCCGCCGAACCAAAGACCCCACCACGCCGCCCAGACGGCCGGGAACGTGCCAAAGGCCGGGAAGCCTATGCCGATGAGGAAGCGAATCGATACAGCGACTGCAATAATGGTGAGGACAACGGTCACTAAGGCTACATCGATGATGTATGCGATCAGTCTCCGAGCCCAATGGTTCTGGACATTCTTGTCATCTCTCAATAATTCGAAGCCTGTGGGAGACTCGACACCCATAGTGCTCCGAACAGACGTGCCACATTTCCAGCAGAAGGCTGCGTCTTCTCGAAGCTCGCTCCCACATTTCCAGCAGTATACCAAGGGATACTCGGCCGTTCGAATCTCCCGTCGTGGGCTTAAACTTGACGCCGCAAGTGAGGTCGAACTCCTCATAGAGGCGTCAATAGACGCTGCGGTGGCAGCTAGATAATGACGAATTGGAGCCTGTACTCGGCTGGTTTATGGCTGGGTTACTATCATTCTAAACCGTTAGCGGAGGGCGGAGCGTGAATAGTTCGGGGGAACAGCCAGCCTTGCGATTAGTGGTAGTGTCGAACAGGCTACCGTTCACAGCTAGTAGCAAGGACGGCAAGTTGGCTTTTCGAGCAAGCCCAGGCGGGCTTGTCTCTGGACTGACTGCCTATCTGGAATCATCCCGACAAGGTTCCCCTAATCGAGATTACTTGTGGGTCGGCTGGCCCGGCATCGAGATCGACGAGGAGTCTCAGGACAGACTGAGGTCAAAAGCGGCCAAGCAACAAGCCTCACCCGTCTTTCTGGACGCCAAAACAATGGACGGGTTCTACCACGGCTTTTGCAACAGCACGATCTGGCCCTTGTTCCACTATTTTCCCACCTACGCCAAGTTCGATGAGAACGACTGGGCACAATACGTCAAGGTAAACGAGGTCTTCAGAGACTCCCTACTGAAAGTCGTCCAGCCAAACGACACTATCTGGGTCCACGACTATCATCTCATGCTTCTCCCGCAACTCTTGAGAGAGAAGATGCCTGATCTGCCGATCGGATTCTTCCTCCACACACCTTTCCCATCGTACGACGTGTTCCGCACGCTCCCGACGAAATGGCGCAGAGCCATCTTGGAAGGCATTCTTGGAGCTGACCTGGTCGGATTCCATACAATCGACTATACACAACATTTCCTCAGATGCATACTTCGCATCTTGGGAATCGAACACAATTTTGGTCAGGTGCTCATCGACGGGGAGAGAGCGGTGAAGGTCGACACCTTCCCGATGGGCATTCACTACGGGCAGATTCATGATGACGTGAAGACTGACACCGTGCAGCAGGAAGCGAAGGCTCTTCGCGACAGACTAGGCAACGTCAAGATAGTTCTTTCCCTTGACAGGCTTGACTATACGAAAGGGATCAAGCATCGCCTAGAAGCTTACGCGACTTTTCTCGAGCGGTATCCGCAATGGCTCCGAAAAGTAGTCCTCATGCTTTCAGTCGTCCCTTCAAGGCTAGGGTCAGAACATTACGAGCAGATGAAGGAGGAGATCGACAAACTAGTAGGGAGCATCAACGGAAGATTCGGGGCCATCGATTGGAACCCGATAGTCTATCGATACAGGTTTCTGCCGTATCATCAATTGTTGAGCCTCTTCGCCATGAGCGACGTGGCTCTAGTAACTCCTCTGAGAGATGGAATGAACCTGATTGCGAAAGAGTATGTCGCCTCTAGAGCTGACCAGAAAGGGGTCCTGATACTTAGCGAGATGGCGGGAGCTTCGCGAGAGCTGGGGGAGGCTCTCATCATCAATCCCAACGATGAGTCAGAAATCGTAGACGCGCTGAAGACTGCTCTGGAAATGCCCGAAGAGGAACAAGTACGGCGCAACCAGGTGATGCAGAACCGGCTGGGACGTTACGATGTCATACGATGGGGCCAGGACTTTACTGGCAAGTTAAACTCGGTCAAAGACCAGCAGAGGAGGTTCAGCGCGCGTCTAATGGACAAGTCAACAAGAGAGAAGCTGATCAAAGACTACATGAGCTCCGAGAAAAGAATCCTATTCCTAGATTATGACGGTACACTGTCGCCCTTCAAGGAGCGCCCTGAGACCGCGGTCCCCGGGGCGATCCTCCTCGCAACTCTCAACGCGCTCGCGGAGGATCCGCGAAACAATCTAGTAATCGTGAGTGGTCGTCATAGAGATCTCTTACACAAATGGTTCGGACCCTTAAGCATAGGAATCGTTGCGGAGCATGGGGCCTGGATTAGAGAGAAGGACAAAGACTGGCTACCCGCGATCAAAGTGGAGAGTGACTGGAAGGAGAAAGTTCGGCCCATTCTTCGAAGTTATGAAGATCGGCTTCCCGGTTCTTTCGCTGAGGAGAAGGAATTCTCCCTAGTCTGGCATTATCGAGCCGCCGACCTGGAACTGGCCTCTGTACGGTCGAAAGAGCTTGCGGACGAGCTAGGATATTTCACTGAGAACACTGAGCTCCAGGTGTTGCAAGATAGCAAGTCGATCGAGGTGAGAAACGTCGGGATCGACAAGGGAATGGCTGCGAAGCTACTCCTTTCCGAGAAGACATTCGACTTCGTTCTGGCCGTGGGTGACGATCTGGCTGACGAAGAACTCTTCAAGGTTCTTCCCGAAAAATCCTATTCGATCAAAGTAGGACTCGCAAAATCCTACGCGAAATTCAACCTGAAAAACCATCGTGACGTCATTCAACTACTGACTGATCTTACAAAGA
>WNFE01000804.1_pt1 | contig 22439 bp, 12 predicted proteins | sample 5400451 | NCBI WGS metagenome assembly WNFE01 (sample SAMN13153344, study PRJNA577476) | soil metagenome | isolation source: 200 cm saprolite under Douglas fir tree site 2 hole 2 | place: USA:California | collected 2015-04-18
TGCGGCGCTGCAGATCTTTGAACAAGCCGTCCTGCATCCGGAGACCGCCGTGCTGGACGCGCCCTATGGGCACAGCGCCCCGCGCCGTGTGCACCCTGGAGCCCAGTGCACGTGGGTCGCCGAGCGGGCCGAGGGTCTTGCCATTGCGCTCTCGACGGTGACGCTGCGCAAGGAAACTTTGTTACTGGCCTTGCAGGCATTGTGATGAATGGGCAGAGTAACTCTTCGGCACCCTCGGGCCCCGCAGAGTTAGTTGGCGTCGGTTCCAAGTGGCGGCAGCGGGCGAAAGTCGTAACACCGGTAGACCGAAAATCGCCGGACGACTTGTCCGGTATAGGTGACCTCGAGAGCGGGCAAGGGCTGGACCTTCCCACACACACGATCCATAGCGATGGGCATAGTCACCGCGTCGGTCGCGAAGATCGCGTTCCAGCCGGCGAAAGTTTCGGGAGCGCGGCGTATGCCGATGGCGTCCCGGTAGGTCAGTGGTGTTACCAGCACCCGTCCTCGCGTGTGATATTCGATCTGGGCGGCACCTTGGTAGCTCGGGGTGAATAAGAAGACGCCTCGGCTGGAGGGCGTCGCGCGGACATCAGCCTCTAGCCGCGCGGCGACCTGATCCCATCCCCACAGTTCTCCCGCAAGGGAAGGAGTAGGCCGGAGAGGGAACGCGTGAAGGGCAACAATGATGAGGATGTTGAGAGCCAGCGCTGCGCTGACCACCACGCGCCAGATTCGGCGGGCGCGCAGCTCAGTCCACAATGCCGCTGCGGGGATCAGGGCGACCAGATACCCTGGCCCCGCCCAGTGTGGTTTGGAAATGCCTTGGAGGCTTCCGATCCAGGTCAGCGCAATGATGGGAATCCCGGCCCAGGCCGCTAAGGCAAATCGCGCATCCCCCCGGCGTTCTCGCCCCACTGCTGCGGCGAGGGCGAGGAGAAGCAAGACGAGCGCGACCGGTCCATAGTAGCCCAGTTGTGCGACCGTGTAGGAGAGCGCATTGAGCCCCCAAGATCCCAGCACCGTCCACGGAGCGGGATCGCTGCTCTTGCTGAACAGGATCCAATGGTGTTGGGTGTTCCACACGATGAGAGGCAAAACGACAACGAAGGCCGCTATCGCGGCGAGGTACGGCTCCGGCCGCCGCAGCCATCGCCGATGAACAGGTGAGGTGAGCAAGAGCGCGGGCAGCGCGAAGGCAAGAAACGCGGCGGGGAGTTTGCTCATCAAGGCAAGGCCCAGTGCCAGCCCGGTGCCCAGCCACGCCAGCATGTGGCCTGAGGTCAGTGCCTGCCAGAAACACCATAGGGTCAAGATCCAAAAGAACCCCAATGGCGCGTCAGGAGCTGCAAAGACCGCGCTCAGAGACAGGACGGGCAGAAGCTGAGACCAGATCGCCGCCGCGGCGCCAGCGGCCGGGTTAAACATCCTCCGGACGAGATCCCCCAGCAGCACTGATGTCCCCAGCGCCAACACCGTCGGTCCCAAACGGATTCCCAACGAGGTATCCCCGACGAGCGCTGTCGTCGCTCGCACGACGTAGGCGATCATCGGAGGGTGGTCAGGATACCCCCATGCCAGGTGTTGCGCCCATGTCCAGTAGTAGGCCTCATCATCCAGTGGCGGGTAGAATGCGGCAACGGCCAGGCGGGCGATGCTGATCAGGCCCAGCACTACCAGGACGCGCCCAGAGGTACTAAGCACGTAATCGATCCTGTTCCAAATGTTGGCGGGCCAGCTGGAAGATACGATCAAGCATGCCTTTAGTCAGGCGGCCGGTCTGGGTGTTCTGCCGGCTGGGATGGTAGGAGGCAACGATGACCAGGGGGACAGGTGAGGTGCCCAGGCGATAAGCGGCACCGTGACGGAACTTGGGTCGAGGACGAGGCAGGGCAGCGCCGGACTCCTGCGCGAGTCGCAGAAATGCGGCAAACGCAATCTGTCCCAGCGCAACGACGACGCGCACGCGACGGAGCAGAGTCAACTCCTGGCGCAGATACCCTGAGCAGGTGGCGAGTTCCCGCCGCGTGGGTCGGTTATCCGGCGGCGCACAGCGCACGGCCGCAGTGATGTACGCATTTCGCAATATCAGGCCGTCGTCCCGGCGTTCTGAGGTCGGCTGCGAGGCGAACCCCGCGCGGTACAGCGCACGCATTAGCCAGCGTCCCGAACTGTCGCCGGTGAACATTCGGCCCGTGCGATTGCCCCCGTGCGCAGCAGGAGCCAATCCAAGGATGAGCAGCTCGGCGTGCGGATCCCCCACGCCGGGGAGGGGTCGCCCCCAGTAGTCCCACTCAGAGAACTCGCGTTTCTTATCACGCGCGACCTGCTCGCGATACCGGACTAAGCGCGGACACTTGCGGCAGGCGATGATGGTCGCAGTAAGTTGTTCGAGTGCAGACCCCATAGTTGCCGAATGCAGTTTACCGCAGGTCGAGAGTAGTATGGTAGAGCATGACTGTCATTGTCGCGTACGATCCGCGCTGGCCAGCCCTCTTCGAAGAGGAGAGGGCTCGTCTGCTTGCGAGCACCGGTCCGTTGCTCGCGGCGATTGAGCATGTTGGCAGTACAGCGGTTCCTGGCCTTGCCGCCAACCCGATCATCGACATTATGGGGGGAGTGCGAGAGCTGGGGGAGGTCACACGCTATGTCGCTCCCCTAGAGGGAATCGGATACGAATACGTGCCGCAGTACGAAGCGTACATTCCCGAACGGCGATACTTCCGGAAGCCCAGGACGGGGCAAGGTCCCCGGACCCATCATCTGCACATCGTTGAGCTGACCAGCACCTTCTGGTACCGCCAGCTTCTGTTCCGCGAGTACCTGAGGACGCACCCCGTGGCGCTCCGAGCGTATGCTGATTTGAAGCGGCGCCTCGCCGCGGAGTACGGTGATGACGGACGAGGATACTCGGATGCCAAGAGACCATTCATCGAATCGATTCTGAAGCGTGCGGAAGGGAACGTGCCGGATACGGCCTCGGCGGGCCCTTCCTCGACGGGACGTCCGTCTGGCGGTTCATAGTATAATGGGGCTGCGGCGGGCGGTTAGCTCAGTGGTTAGAGCGCATGCTTCACACGCATGAGGTCGCAGGTTCAAGTCCTGCACCGCCCACCAACCCGCATCTGGAGCGGGGTTTCGTATTTTCGACCCCTGCAGAACCGCCCCTGAAAGCATGTGCTCTCCTCGCAGGCGCCGTGGAGGCGTTTCTGCTGTCGCGCCGCGTCGCCAACTGCTCGCCCCACACGATCGGCGTGTATGCGAGGAACCTCGGCCGGTTCGCGCAAACAGCGGGTACGGAGCTAGCCGCGTGCACGTCGCTGGACGTGCAGCGCTACCTCAGCGGACTCAGCCAGCGGTTGAAGCCCGTCAGCACCCACCAGCACTTCCGCACGCTCAAGACCTTCTTCACCTGGTGCGTGGAGGTGGGATTGCTGCAGGCGCACCCGATGCGCGGGCTGCGCATGCAGCTGCCCAAGACGCTGCCGGCCGTCCCGGAGGATGACCACGTGCGACGGCTGCTGCAGGCGTGCCCGGACACGTTCGAGGGCCGGCGCAACCGCACGCTGATCGCCCTGCTGGCGGACAGCGGCCTGCGGATCTCCGAGGCCCTGCGCCTGCGCATCGAGGACGTGAACTTCGCCACCCGCACGGTGATGGTCCGCGGCGGGAAAGGCGCCAAAGACGGCGTGGGGTTCTTCGGGTCCGAGGCGGCGCAGTACCTGCGTGCCTGGCTGACTAGGCGCAGGGATCTACGGCCCGAGGATTATCTCTTCGTGGATCGCAGCGGACGCAGCATGCGCCGCGATCACGCCACGCACACCCTGCACAAACTGTCGATGAAGGTGGGTCTGCCGCGCAAGATCGGCCCGCACGCGCTGCGCCACTACGCCGCGACGTCGATCCTCAAGCAGACTGGCGACCTGGAGTTGGTGAGGCAGGTGCTTCGGCATGAGAGCCTGACCATGGCCCTACGCTACGCACGGCTCACCAAGCCCGACGTGAGCGCCAAGTTCCGCCGGGCCAGCCCGCTGGACAACCTGCGGGCTGGCAGGTAAAGGGCATGCGTCGTACCAGGAAAACACGCAGAGATCCACAGGGTCCATCAGGGAGTCACTCAAGGGGTATCGTTATTCCTAGAGATCTATTGTCGCATGGAGTTCCTACAAGTCACGGCAGGCGCGGCAAGACGGGCACCTGCAAATACTGTGGAGTCACCGGTTTGAGGTGGAAGAAGCGCAATGGGCACTGGTGGCTCCTTGACCGTCATGGCCATCAACACAGGTGTAAGGCGTACTGGCAATCACGACCAACCACTGGATGAGCTGCACGGTCACTCCCTAAGGACGCCCGGGAGCTTACGCGCTCCGGCACTTCGCGGCGACGAGCTGGCTGCGCGGCGGGGCCGGGCTCGATGGGGTGCGGCGGCTGCTGGGCCCCCATCGGTCTCTCCTGGAATAAGCAGCAGGAGCAGGAAGTCCAGCGGCGCTGTCTAACGGGTGGGTAGGCCACGGATCGACGAGACGAAGCCCTGGGCCTTTACGGGTCGGGGCTTCTGTCTTTCGGAGAAAGCTGAGGGACGGGTCTTTGCCCGACCGGCTGCCGACATCAGGCGAACTAATACAAGTTCGATCACGGAGATGGCTCGTCGAAGAGGTCGTCGAGCCAACTGCCCCCGGCCAATCACCCGTCGTGCGGCTTGCCTGCGCGGACGATGATGCCCAGGGGCAGTCGCTCGATGTCTTCTGGGATTACGAGCTCGACCGCCAGATTCTCGAGGAAGAGGGCTGGGGGGATCTGGCCACCAAGGGCTTCGACCCGCCTCGCCGGTTCGCGGCATTCCTCCACACGATGCGCTGGAACTGCGTCACGGCCACCGATCCTAACCTCTTCCAGGCCCCGTTCCGGGCGGGGATCAAGATCGACGCCTACCAGATGGAGCCGCTCCGCAAGGCGCTTCGCCTTCCGCGCGTGAGCCTCTTCATCGCCGACGATACGGGACTCGGCAAGACGATCGAGGCAGGCCTTATCGCCCGCGAGCTACTGCTGCGCAAGAAGGCGAGGACCATCGTGGTCGCCACGCCGCCCTCTGTGCTCGAGCAGTGGAAGGCCGAGCTCGAGGAGCGGTTCGGTCTCATGTTCGAGATCCTCGACCGCTCTTACCTTGCGAGGATGCGGCGCGAGCGGGGCTTTGGTGTGAACCCGTGGCGCACGCACAGCCGCTTCCTGGTTTCGCACAACCTCCTCATCGATCCGGTCTACGCGGACCCGATGCGCGAGTGGCTGGGGCCGCTTTTGCCGGGGAGCCTCCTCATCCTCGACGAGGCGCACCATGCCGCGCCGGCGAGTGGTGGGCGCTATGGTATCGAGACCAAGTTCACGCGCGCCGTGCGAGAACTAGCCGGTCGCTTCGAGCACCGGCTCTTCCTCTCGGCAACGCCGCACAACGGCCACTCCAACAGTTTCTCAACGCTCCTCGAGCTCCTCGACCCCTACCGCTTCACCCGGGGCGTGAAGGTGGGGGGCAAGAAGGCGTTGGAAGATGTCATGGTACGCCGGCTCAAGGAGGACATCCGGGCTGCGCAGGGCGGCTTCCCCAACCGGAACGTCGTGCGGATCGTCATCGACGATCTACCGGAGGACGCACCGGAACTCGTGCTCTCCCGGCTTCTGGATGAATATCGGACAATCCGGGAGAAGCGCTTTGAAGCTACAACCGCCAAGGCGCAAGCGGCGGCCGGTCTCCTCATGGTCGGCTTGCAACAGCGACTCCTCTCATCGATCGAGGCGTTCGCCCGTAGCCTCAAGGTTCATCGAGCGACTGTTCAGAGGGAGTCGGAGAGAACAGCCGCGCGCGCCCGCAAGATGTTTGACAACGAGGCGAACCTCTTGACCACTTCGCCGGATGCCGACGACGAGCGCAGCGAGTGGACGCCCGAGGAACTCGATGCCGAGGAGACGGTCGAGATCGAGGCAGTTACTTCTGTGGCAGAGGCCGAGGCGCCCAGGGACGCGATCGCGAAAGAACTCTGGCGCCGGGAGCAGGCGCTCCTCGACCGAATGCAGGAGATTGTCGAAACGACCCGGCACCTGCCCGACGCCAAGACGCGCCGGCTCATCGATTGGATCCGGGAGAATCTCTGTCCACGGCTACCGCCCTTCGGCACACGGTCGGAACAGCCGCCGCCGAAGTGGAATGACCGCAGGGTCCTCATCTTCACGGAGAACCGAGAGGGCACGAAGCGCTACCTGAAGACCATTCTCGAGCAGGCCATCGAGGGCACCGATCGGGCGGAGGATCGCATCGAGGTGATCGACGGCCTCACGAGCGGGCCCCGGCGCAAGGAGATCCAGCGCCGGTTCAACACCGGCCCCGCGAAGGAACCGCTGCGCATCCTGCTTGCCACCGACGCCGCCCGCGAGGGGTTGAACTTCCAGGCGCACTGCACCGACCTTTTCCACTTCGATCTCCCCTGGAACCCCGGCCGCATAGAGCAGCGCAACGGCCGCATCGACCGCAAGCTCCAGCCCGCCCCCGAGGTTCACTGTCACTACTTCGTGCTGCCACAACGGGTCGAGGACCGCGTCCTCGAGGTGCTCGTCAGGAAGACAGAGACCATCAAGAAGGAGCTCGGAAGTCTCTCGAAGGTGATCGACGACGAAATCGAGCGCCGGCTCGCGCAAGGAATTCGCCACCGGGACGCCGAGCGGCTCGCGCGCGAGATTGAACAGGCAGACCTCGATGCTGAAGAGAAGCGCATCACCGAGGAGGAGCTCGAAGCCGCGCGCGCGCGCCGGGAGGATCTGGAGGCACAAATTGAGCGCTGTCGGAGCCTGCTCGAGACGTCACGCGCCTGGACAGGTTTTGACGCGACGCCGTTCCGGAAGGCGCTCTCATGCTCGCTCGAGTTGCTTGGCGCCGAGCCGCTGGCCGAGACCACCGACGAGTATGGCCGCCGCGTCTGGACCTTCCCCCCACTCGACCGCCGGGCGGAGACCGACCCGAGCTGGGCCGCCACCCTCGACACGCTCCGGGCGCCCCGCAACCAGAACCAGAAGCTCGCCGACTGGCGCCGCGAGGCGCCGATCCGACCGGTCGTCTTCGAGGACCCCGGCGTGCTCACCGAGGACACCGTCCACATGCACCTTGAGCAGCGGGTCGCCCAGCGGCTGCTTGCGCGCTTCCGCTCCCAGGGTTTCATCTACCACGACCTCTCGCGCGCCTGCCTCGCGCAGGCCGCGGACTCGATCCCGCGTGTGATCTTACTCGGCCGTGTCTCGCTCTACGGCCAAGGCGCGGAGCGGCTGCACGAGGAGCTGGTACCGGTTACGGCACGCTGGATCGAGCTGTCACAGCGCAGGGGGCCCCTTCAGGTCTACATGCGGGAGGCCGAGGCGAAGACGCTCGACCTTCTCGAGAGCTCGCTCGACGATGCCGCCCGCCGCATGCCGGGCGAGGCGATCCGGCGCAAGCTCCTCGATGCTGCTCCCCACGACATCGAGGAGCTCCTGCCCCAGCTCGAGTCCCGTGCTGAGGAACTGGCGGCTCTCGCGATCGAGAAGCTCCGCAAGCGGGGCGAACAGGAGGCAAAGGACTTGAGTGAGACGCTCGAGCGTCAGCGCGAACGCGTGCGCGAGGAGCTGGCCAAGTACGAGGGCCAGTTCCAACAGCTCACTCTCGACTTCGGTGAGGACGAGAAGCGCCAGCTCGAAGCCGACATGCGCTCCTGGCGCACGCGCCTCGCGCAGTTCGACCGCGACATAGACGCCGAGCCGAAGCGCATCCGCGGGTTCTACGCGGCCCGCGCAAAGCGCATCGAGCCGGTCGGGCTCATCTACCTCTGGCCGGAGACGAACTGAGCGCCATGGCCAAGCGCGACCCCGAGATCCTGGCGCACCTCGAATGGATCGGCTTCGTGCGGCCGACGGGCCTCGTGGTTTCCGCTCCAGCGCTCGTGCGCGCGGGGGTGATCCTCGACCGGGGCGACGCCGAGGGGCAGCGGCTGCTTCGCGACTGTATTGAGGAACGCACCTTCCCCGGCGAGCAAGAGCCGGCCCCCTGGCTGACTAACTTCCGGGCCTTCGCGGAGTCCGTCCTCGGCTGGAACTTCTCGCCGAAGGGCTACGCGGGCACGCTCGAGAACCCGATCTCACCCGAGCTCGAAGTGTCGCTGACCGACTACGGCGAGACGCTCCGCCCGGACTTCGCCGTACGGGAGCACGAGGCGGAGTACGGCGCATCCCCCTGGCAGCTTCTCGTGCATGTGCTGGAGCCCGGCGAGGATTTTGAGCGCGTCGCGCGTGGCGACGGCCGGCTCGAGGCATCGCCGCACGGAAGGATGGAGCGCCTCTTACGACAAACGGGGGTTCCAGCGGGCCTTCTCTTCAACGGCCGAACGCTACGCCTCATCTCCGCGCCACGCGGGGAGAGCTCAGGCTGGCTCGATTTCCGCGTCGCCGATATGGTGCAAACGGCGGGCCGGCCGATCTCGACCGCCCTGCGCCTCCTCCTTGGCCAGGCACGGCTGTTAAGCTTGCCCCGGCACCAGCGTCTCGCTGCCCTCCTCGGGGACAGCCGCAAGTTCCAGAACGAGGTCAGCGAGCGTCTTGCCGAGCAGGTGCTGCACGCGCTCTATGAGCTTTTGCGCGGCTTCCAGGCCGCCCACGACGCTTCAAAAGGCGAGTTGCTGCGTCAACCACTTGCCGAGCACCCCGACGAAGTCTACCGCGCGCTCCTGACCGTCATCCTGCGTCTCGTGTTTCTCCTCTACGCCGAGGAGAGAGACATGCTGCCGGAGGACGAAACATTCCTCCGTTACTACTCGCTTGCTGGCCTCTATGAGCGCCTGCGCGAGGACGCCGCCCTCTTCCCAGATACGATGGACCAGCGCTACGGCGCTTGGGCGCAGCTTCTCGTGCTCTTCCGGATGATCCACGACGGCGCCGAGTGCGGCGCGATGCGGCTCCCGAAGCGTCCTGGCGTTCTCTTCGACCCCGTTCGCTTCCCGTTTCTCGAAGGGCGCCAGGGCGTCGGCGTGCGGCAGATCCACGAGCGGATCGAGCCGCCTCTCGTGCCCGACGGCACCATCTACCGCGCGCTCGAAAAGCTCCTCGTGCTCGATGGCGAGCGGATTTCCTACCGCGCGCTCGACGTGGAGCAGATCGGCTCGGTCTACGAGACGATGATGGGTTTCCTGCTCGAGACGGCGACGGGGCGGTCCGTGGCGATCAAGGCGGACAGGAAGGGAGGCGCGCCGACCACTGTGGACCTGGACGCGCTGCTCACCGAGCCCGCGGCCAGACGCGAGAAGTGGTTGCAACGCCGCACCGAGCGGAAGTTCGCAGACACCGTGAAGAAGGCTGTGGCCGAAACGAAGTCGATCGAGGACCTCCACGCCGCGCTCTTGCCGGTGATCGACGTCGCGGCCACCCCGGACCTCGTGCCGAAGGGCGCGATGGTGCTTCAGCCGAGCGAGGAACGGCGCCGCTCGGGCTCCCACTACACGCCACGCAAGCTCACCGAGCCAATCGTTCGCACCACGCTCGAGCCGATCCTCGTCCGCCTGCGGGGGCCGGCCGGCCGGCCGCCCCGGCCCGAGCAGCTCCTCGACCTCAAGGTCTTGGACCCGGCGATCGGCTCGGGAGCCTTCCTCGTCGAGACTTGCCGCCAGCTCGGCGATGCCTTGATCGAGGCGTGGAGCGCCCACGGCCAGAGACCCAAGATCCCCCCTGACGAGGATGAGGTGATCTTCGCCCGGAGGGTCGTCGCGCAGCGCTGCCTCTATGGGGTAGACCGGAATCCCGTAGCGGTGGACCTCGCCAAGGTCTCGCTCTGGCTCGTGACGTTAGCAAAAGACCACGCCCTGACCTTCTTGGACCACGCTCTGCGACACGGCGACTCGCTGGTCGGGCTTTCGCGGAAGCAGATCGGGGCCTTCCACTGGGAAGGGGACGCCCCGATATTCGAGGCGGGGTTCGAGACGATGCGAGTGGGCGAGCATGTGGCGAGAGTCGCCGAGCTTCGCAGGCGCATCCGCGAGGCCGACGAAAGCGTCTCCGACTCGGAGCTGCGTGATCTGTGGGACGAGGCGCAGTTCGAGCTTTCGAAGGTTCGGCTCTTCGGAGATCTCGTGCTAGCGGCGTTCTTTGAGGGAGAGACGAAGGAGCGCGAGCGGAAACAGGGGGAGTACGCGAACGCGGTCGTGAACGGCGAGGCCGAGCGCTACCGAGGCATGCTTGAGGAGTGGCGCCGCGCCAACCCGCCTCTTGCCCCCTTCCATTGGGAGGTCGAGTTCCCGGAGGTCTTCGAGCGGGAGAACCCGGGCTTCGATGCGATCGTGGGGAATCCGCCGTTTGCGGGGAAGAACTCGGTGGCCGCTGGCAACGTGAGGGGCTACTCCGACTGGCTAAAGCAGCTCCATGAGGAAAGCCATGGCAATGCAGACCTCGTCGCTCACTTCTTTCGGCGCGCTTTCGAGCTCGTGCGCCAGGGTAGGGCCTTCGGTCTCATCGCCACTAACACAATCGCCCAGGGCGACACACGAGCCACGGGTCTGCGCTGGATCTGCAAGCATGGCGGCGAGATCTACAGTGCACGCAAGCGGGTGAAGTGGCCCGGTCTCGCGGCGGTGGTCGTGAGCGTGCTGCACGTAATGAAGGGTGCCTTCTCGCGCCCCAAACGCCTCGACGACCGGGAGGTCCAGACGATCACCGCTTTCCTCTTTCATCGCGGCGGCCACGATGACCCCTCACGGCTTGCGGCGAATGCCGGCAAGAGCTTCCAGGGCAGCATCGTTCTCGGCATGGGCTTCACCTTTGATGACACGGACACGAAGGACGTCGCTACGCCGCTGTCCGAGATGCGGAGGCTCATCGAGAAGGACCCGCGCAACCAGGAAGTGATCTTTCCCTACATCGGCGGCGAGGAGATCAACACGAGCCCCACCCACGCATACCACCGCTACGTGATCAATTTCGAGGAGCGTAGCCGTGATGAGTGCCGGCGCCGCTGGCCGGACCTCATGGCGATCGTCGAAGCGAAGGTGAAGCCAGAGCGGATGGTACAGAACGACCGAGGGGCTAAGGAGAAATGGTGGCAGTTCATTCGGCCGCGACCTGAACTGCACTCCGCCATCGCGGGCCTGGAGCGGGTGTTGGTGATCTCGCAGGTCACGCATTACATCGAGTTCACTTTCCTGCCGACAGGAATAGTGTATTCGCATCGTCTCTACGTTATCGCCGATTCGCGATACGCCGCATTCGCGATGCTGCAAACCTCCACCCATGACATCTGGGCTCGTTTCTTCGGCTCGTCTCTGAGGGACGACTTCATGTACGCCGCGGCCGACTGCTTCGAAACCTTCCCCTTCCCCGAAGGCTGGGAGACCCACCCGGCCCTCGAGTTCGCCGGCAAGACGTACTACGAGTTCCGCGCCGCGCTCATGGTTAGAAGTAACGAGGGCCTGACCCAGACCTACAACCGCTTCCACGACCCCGACGAGCGCACCCCGGACGTTTTGAAGCTTCGCGAGTTGCATGCCGCGATCGACCGCGCCCTCCTCGACGCCTACGGTTGGACCGACATCCCAACCGACTGCGAGTTTCTCCTCGATTACGAGATCGACGATGAGGAGCGAGGCGAGAAGAAGAAGCCCTGGCGCTACCGCTGGCCCGCCGAGGTTCGCGACGAGGTGCTGGCGCGGCTCCTCGAGCTCAACGCGGAGCGCGCGCGACAGGAGCTCCGTTCCGGCGCCGCCGCGGAAAAGAAGCGCGGCCCCAAGCCGGCAGCAAAGCGCTCGTTCAAGGCACCGGACGGTAAGGATCTATTCTCGTGACCATGCAAACGACAGGTCCCTCGCGTGAGATCGACGGCAAGAGTCGCACCGTGCGCGAGCTTCTCGCCGGCCGCAAGTACTCGATCGACTACTATCAGCGTGAGTTCAAATGGCAGCAAAAGCAGGTCGCCGAGCTCCTCGACGACCTTGCTGCCAAGTTCCTGGAGAGCCACGAGGAAAACAATGAGCGCAGCACCGTGGTCGACTACGGCCACTACTTTCTGGGCTCGATCATCATCAGTGACAGGGACGGGCAGAAGTTCATCATTGACGGCCAGCAGCGGCTCACCACGTTGACGCTGCTCCTGATCTTCCTTCACCACCAACTCCAGGACGATGAGCAGAAGGGGCAGATCGCCGACCTTATCTTCTCGCAGAAGTTTGGCAGGCGGTCGTTCAACCTCAATATCCCCGAGCGCACCGTCTGCATGGAAGCGCTCTACAAGGGCGACGAGTTCTCCGACCCGGACCCACCGGAGTCTATCGCCAACATCCTCGCCCGGTACGTCGACGTCGAAGACCTCTTCCCGGACGAGCTCAAGGGTGCGGCGCTGCCCTACTTCGTGGACTGGCTTGTGGAGAACGTCCAACTGGTCGAGATCACCACCTACTCGGACGGCGACGCCTACACGATCTTCGAGACCATGAACGACCGAGGGCTTTCGCTCGCACCGGCGGACATGCTCAAAGGGTATCTGCTGGCGAATATCACTGACGCCGAGAAACGCACCCGCGCCAGCCGCGTCTGGAAGGAGCGCGTTCAGGCCCTCGCCGAGCTCGGCAAGGACGAGGACGCTGACTGCATCAAGACCTGGCTGCGCAGCCAGTATGCCGAGAGCATCCGCGAGCGCCGCCGTGGCGCCGAGCCGCAGGATTTCGACCTCATCGGCACTGAGTTTCACCGCTGGGTGAGGGACCGCGAGGAACGTCTTGGCCTCGTCGCGAGCGCCGAGTTCGCGCGCTTCATCGAACGAGATTTTGCGTTATACAGCCGCTGGTACGAACGCCTGCGCCGCGCGGGCGATACACTTACGTCGGGGTTCGAGTGCATCCACTTCAATGCCCAGCACAACTTCACGCTTCAGTACCCAGTGTTGCTTGCACCCCTGCGGGTGGACGATGACGAGGGGATGGCGCTGCGAAAGGTCCGCGTCGTGGCAGCGTATCTCGACATCTTGATCCATCAGCGCATTTGGAACTGGCGCGCCATTGACTACTCGACTATGCAGTACGCCATGTTCCTTGTAATGCGCGACGTGCGCGGCAAGAGCCCGGGCGAGCTGGTAACACTCCTGCAGCAGCGCCTTGACGCAGAGGCCGAAACCTTTGCCAGCAACGACCGGTTCCGCCTCCACGGCACAAACGGCCGCCAGATCCATCGACTACTCGCACGCATGACAGACTACGTGGAGACTCGCTCGGGCCAGGCCTCGCGCTACGCAGAGTACACACAGCGCGGGCGCAAGGGCTACGAGATTGAGCACATCTGGGCCGATCACCCCGAGCGGCACAACGATGAGTTCGTGCATCCGAGCGAGTTCCAGGAGTATAGGAACCGCATCGGCGGCCTGCTCCTCTTGCCCAAGAGTTTCAACGCGAGCTATGGCGACCTGCCTTACGCCAAGAAGCGCGAGCACTACCTTAGCCAGAATCTACTCGCGCGGAGTCTGCACGAGAAGGCCTACGATCATAACCCTGGTTTCCGGCGTTTCATCCAGGAGAGCGGACTTCCATTTCGCCCCCATCAGGAGTTCAAGAAAGTCGATCTCGAGATGCGACAGAAGGTCTACCAGCAACTTGCCGAGCGGATCTGGGACCCGGAGAGGTTAGTGCAGGAGGTGGCGTCGTGATCGGCGTGCTGATGGTCGAGCATGGGCTTGACGAAACCCGCTTCGGCCGTGCCAAGAGTAAGCGGCACGACCGGAACCCTTCGGCGAGGTCGGTACCCAAGGCATCGGAAACCGAGGATATGTTCTCATGACTCCTGGAAGTGTGGACACGACACGTCAGACATCGGCCGAGGTGCGGGAACGGCTGGTCCAGGCCTTGAAGCTCGACCTCGTCGGCCCTTGGGCCGGGCACGCGCTTGCCGATGAGCGGTTGCCGGGCTGGGTGCGACCGTCGAACTGGTACCTGACCGGCTTCCTGATCCCGTCGGGCACGCCACCCGAGAAGAACTCTGACGCGGACGAAGACGACGATCTCGGTGAGATTCCCGACTCGGCGGGCCTCGCCGAGGAGTCGAACGAGGAACGCAAGGCCGCCAAAAAGGGTTTTTTCCCGTCCTCGATTGGATTGAGCTTCCTCGTGCCGAAGGAGGCGCGCAACCTCGGAGTCATCGTACGCTGGGGCGACTACGCGCCGGCGGAGATCCAGGGCGCGGACGGGAAGCCGATAGCAGTCTGGCAGCGACAACCGCGAGAGGGGACTGTGTCGGTGGTGCTCACGGGGACCCGTGATTCGGTAGTGTATGACGTCCCCGGCTCGGGCGGTCTCAAGCTCTACATCGTCGAGCGGCAGATCGCCGGGGAGGAGCTTGCGGGGTTAATCCCTCAAGGCACCTGCTCGGCCTCGGTCTTCCTGGTCAACCACCGCGGTTCGAACAAGGAGAATCCCGATCTCGCCTATGGCTTCCAGGCCGAGATCGAGGTACGTAGCGATCACCCGTTCATTCCCCGGCCGGACCTGCGCGGGGCAATGGCGGAGGAGTGGGACGAGCAGGTGGCCGACCTCCACTACGCCGACACGCCCGAGTACGCGACCGGCCACGGGATTTCGGCCGAGTGGGAGCTCGAGGACGGCGCGTGCCATCAGCTCCGCACTGCGTGGATCCCGAGCGCCGAGGTGGAGAAGACAGTGACAGTGGAAGTGCCGGGCGTGGAGCTCTCGATGGAGGTGCTCGGGGCTCTCGCGGACGGCGCCGCCGCCGAGAACACGCTGCGCCCCCTCGCGGCGCAGTACCGAGCCTGGATCGAGGACAAGGGATCGGACATCGCGTCTCTCCACGGAACGCGGCGCGAGACGGCGGAAGAGCTCCTGCGCTTCGCCCGCATTGCCGCCGACCGCATCGAGCGTGGCATCAGCGTGCTAGCCGAGGACGCCGACGCCCTCGATGCATTCCGCGTGGCGAACCGCGTGGTGGCGCGGGCGCTGCACCAACGCCTGAAGATTCAAGCGCCGCGCTGGCATGCGTTCCAGCTCGCCTTTATCCTGCTCAACCTTCCGGGTCTCGCCGACCCGCGCGACGCGCACCGCGAGACGGTGGATCTCCTCTTCTTTCCGACTGGCGGTGGCAAGACCGAGGCGTATTTCGGGCTCGCGGCCTTTGCGATGGTGCTCCGGCGTCTGCGCCACACGGGCGACAACGGAGTCGCGGGCGCCGGGGTGAGTGTGATCATGCGCTACACGCTGCGGCTTCTCACGCTCGATCAGCTCGCGCGCGCGGCCGGCCTCATGTGCGGCCTCGAGCTGGAGCGTGAAAAGGATGTCGGTCGGTACGGGGAATGGCCCTTCGAGATCGGTCTCTGGGTCGGGAAGGCCGCCACGCCCAACATCCTCGGGCGCAAGGGGGATGGGCGCTCCGATTCGGCGCGAGCCAAGGTGCGGCAGTTCAAAGCCGACCCGAAGGACAAACCATCGCCGATCCCTCTGGAGAACTGTCCGTGGTGCGGAACGCGCTTCGGCCCCGATTCCTTCGCGCTCCTGCCCAATGACGACGAGCCGCGCGAGCTGCGTATCGTCTGCGCGAACTTCGAGTGCGACTTCACACGCGACCGTCCGCTTCCCATCATCGCGGTGGACGAACCGCTCTACCGCCGGCTGCCTGCCTTCCTGATCGCCACGGTGGATAAGTTCGCATCGCTCCCCTGGGTCGGGCAGTCTGGGGCGCTCCTCGGCGGGGCGGAGCGGCACGGCCCGGGCGGCTTCTACGGCGCCGCAGAACCGGGGAAGGGCAGCCGCCTCGCAGCGCCGCTTCCCTCGCCCGATCTGATAATCCAGGACGAGCTGCATCTCATCTCGGGACCGCTCGGGACGATGGCCGGGCTCTACGAGGCAGCAATCGAGGCGCTCTGCGTGCGGGAGATCAACGACCGAGCGGTGGGGCCGAAGATCGTTGCCTCGACCGCCACCGTGCGCCGTGCGCAGGACCAGATCCAGGCGCTTTTCGCCAGACCACTGACTCAAGTGTTCCCCACGCCCGGGCCTGACCGACGGGACTCCTTCTTCGCCAGGACTGTGCCAGCTTCGGAGGTTCCCGCACGGCTGTACCTCGGGGTCGCGGCTCAGGGCCGCAACCCGAAAGTGGTGATGCGCAAGGTATGGCTCGCGCTCATGGGAGCCGCTGAGCGCGCCTACCGCGACGCCGGCGGGCACAAGAACGAGCAGAATTCCGCAGATCCGTACATGACCGTCCTTGGCTATTTCAACAGCCTGCGGGAGCTGGGCGGGGCGCGTCGGATCCTCGAAGAAGAGGTCCAGAACACGATCAAAGGCTACGGCTCACGGCGGCGCATCAGCGAAGAGCCAGGACTCTTCCGCGACCGCAAGACCTTCTCGGAAGTGGTGGAGTTAACCTCGCGCGTTTCCACCGACAAGGTAGCGGAGGCGCGGAGGCGGCTCGAGTGCGGGTTCCACGAGGCTCAGCGCGTCGACTGCGCCATCGCGACGAACATGATCTCAGTGGGTCTCGACATCCCACGGCTTGGGCTGATGGTCGTCCTTGGTCAGCCCAAGACGCACGCTGAGTACATCCAGGCAACGAGCCGCGTCGGACGCGACAACAAACGACCGGGGCTCGTCGTCACGCTCTTCAACATCCACAAGCCGCGAGACCGCTCCCACTACGAGCGTTTCCGGCACTACCATGAGAGCTTCTACCGTTCTGTAGAGGTGGGGAGCGTCACGCCGTTCTCCGCCCGCGCCCTCGACCGCGGCTTTGCGGGGGCGCTCGTGGGGCTGGCTCGTCACACCCAGCCTGAGTTGACCCCGCCACGGGGAGTCGAGCAAATCGCAGCGGTGCGGGCGGCGGTCGAGCGGCGACTGCTCGACGTTTTCCTCGAGCGCGTGCGCCAGCAGCCGTTCGCGGACGAGGGCGAGAGAGAGGAACGCCTGCGCAGTGTTCAGAACCGGGTCGTGGATCTGCTCGATTCTTGGCGTAAAATCTTCCTGGACTATCAAGCCGCCGGTGTTGCGGTACAGTACCAGAAGTACGAGCTGAAACAGCCTCGACCGCTCCTGCGGGAAATGCTTGACAAGGACTTCGAGTCCGAGCACCATCGGAAGTTCCGCGCCAACCGGTCGCTTCGCGATGTAGAGCCCGAGGTGAATCTGTTCCTCAAGGACCTGGCCGGCTCGGACGTAGAGTCCACATGACCCGGAAGGCCCACGGTCAGATCCGTCGCAGCCAGGTCATTACGACTTACGGGCCCGGCGCACTCATTGACCTGCCAAGGTATTCGGCGATCGTCGGTGGTCTCGACACCTGGCCGAAGACGAGTGACCTTGAGGAGATCGTGGAGGCCCGGCTCGTTCGCAAACTCGAGATCATGACGGGAGTCCCCGTGCAACGGCTCTACGCACCGCCTCCCGATTCGAACGACCCACGCGAACCGGCTAAGGGTATCGGCGCTTGGCGGTTCCCCGAGTGGTTCGTAGTGCAGGACGAGGCTGGAGCTGGAGATCGCGAGCGGTCCCGCCGGCTCGTTCATCGCAAGGCGCTCGACGAAAAGGGGCGGTTCGACGGGCGCCAGGTGGTTGCCACCCGCTTCGTCCGTGCGTGTCCCAGGGGGCATGTGGACGACCTGGACTGGCGCCTGTACGTGCACGGGCCAAACGACAACTGTCGCCGCCAGCTATGGCTGGACGAGCGAGGCACGGGCGGCGATCTGGCAGACCTTGTCGCGCGCTGCGAGTGTGGAAAGTCGCGCAGCCTCTACGAGGCCACGCAGCTCGAGATGAATCCGCTCGGCACATGTCGCGGCGCGCGGCCGTGGCTCGGTCGGAACGCGAATGAGAACTGCAGCCAACCGAGCCGGCTTCTAATCCGCACGGCATCGAACGCCTACTTCCCTCAGGTGGTAAGCGTGCTATCGCTCCCGGAGCGAAGTACGGGAGTGGAGAAAGCCATCCGGGAACTCTGGGACCTCCTGCAGGCTGTGGACTCGGTCGAGTCGCTCACCGTGTTCAAACGCCTCCCGAGGGTAACCGAGAAGCTCGTACACTACTCCGACGAGGAAGTTCTTGAGGCTATCCGAGAGATCAAGAGCGGCGAGGCAGACGAGAAGCCGGTCAAGCAAGTTGAGCTGGACGCGCTGCTCACCGCACCCGAGGGTTTCGGGGACGACGTGCCTGTGGATACGAACTTCCACGCGCGGCGGCTACCCGACCAGGCGTGGCGTCATTCCTCCCGCTCCGACGGCATCGAGGCCGTGATCCAGCTCCACCGCCTCCGCGAGGTTCTTGCGCTGATTGGTTTCACGCGGTTCGAGGCCGTGATGCCGGATATCCAGGGTGAGTACGAAACCGACGTCGAGCGCACGCAGATCGCCCTGGAGCCGACGTGGTTCCCTGCCGTGGAGAACCACGGGGAAGGGGTGTTCATCCAGCTTCGCGCTAACGCCGTGAAGAACTGGCTCGGGCGAGGGGCTGTGAAGCAACGTCTCGACGCCCTGGCGACTGGGCACATGCGCTGGATGAAGAACCGCAGACACCCACGTCCGTTCCCCGGCGGTCCGTACGTGCTGCTTCACACGCTCTCCCACCTCCTGATCCAGTCGCTAGCCATGCGCTGCGGCTACCCCGCGAGCTCGATCCGCGAGCGGATCTATGCGGACCCTCAAGCTGAGCGTTTCGGGATCTTGTTATACACAGGTAGTGCAGACGCAGAGGGGACCCTCGGCGGCCTCGTCCAGCAGGCGCGACACCTGGAAGATCACCTTGCCCAGGCCCTGAGGATGAGCAGCCTCTGCTCGAACGATCCGATCTGCGCCCAGCATGCGCCGGGTGAGAGTATGGAGAGCCGCTGGCTCCACGGCGCGGCTTGCCACGGTTGTGCGCTGGTGGCCGAAACGTCTTGTGAAATGCACAACGACTACCTCGATCGCGCGCTGGTCGTGCCTGTTCTCGGCGTCCCGGATGCTGCGTTCTTCCAAGCCGTCCCATGATCGATGCCCTCCTCGATCTCCCCTCCCATCTCCGCCAGCGCCTTGCGAGCGCGCTCGAGTCGGGCCTTGTCGCGGCGCCGTATCCCGTTGTGTCGCTGCGTTCTGTCCTGGGGATTCCCGCGGGCGGCGAGGACGTCGTTGAGGCCCTGCTCCATTTGCAGCGATTGGGAATCTCCGAGCGCGCCGCTGCCGCCTGGATCCGCACCGTCGAGGAGGCCACGACCCGGGTGCCGAGGGTGGACCTAGTATGGTCGGGACCAGAGCTTTCGGGACTGCATGCCCGCGATACTCGGCGCGTTTATGACGAGTTGCTCGGCTCCGCCGAGCGTTCGGTGTTGGCAAGCACCTATATCTTCTTCGATGGACCCAGGGCGTTTGAAGTCCTAGCGCACCGCATGGATGCGAGACTCAGGCTACGGGTGACGCTGCTTCTCAATATCCAACGCAAGAGGGGCGATACATCTGCCGCAGATCAGCTCGTCCGAAGGTTTGCGGATCGGTTCTGGGCAACGGACTGGCCAGGATCATCCCGGCCAAGCGTGTATTATGACCCCCGGGCGCTCGAGATGGATGGCCCTGCCGGGATTCTCCATGCCAAGGCCCTAGTTGTTGACGATGAGGCGGTCTTCGTCACCTCAGCGAATCTCACTGAGGCCGCCTTGGATCGCAACATCGAGGTGGGGCTTCTCGTTCGTGACAGTGCGCTGGCCGCGAGCTTGGCGAGCCACTTCCAGGGGTTGATCGACCAGGGATTGCTGCACCCACTCCCGAGGGCATGATGAACTTGCCCCAGGCGTGAGCGGCCTCGTTGGTCGAACGGGCAAAGGACAGGACTGGAGCGGGGATCGTATCGCGATCCCTGGTGGGGGAACGACAGGGACCCCCATAAGCGCCGGCGGGTGAGGCATCCGCACCGGCGCGTCGCTGGCAATTAGTGAGCGGGTGGCTTCTCCGGTTCGCCGGCATCCGCAGCGGCGGCCGCGCGAATCTTTTCGAGCAGCGCCTCCCACGTCAGCTCCCCGCCAACCTCGCGGGCCGGCACCACGGCCTGCTTGGGCTTCCCCAGGGCGTGCTCGAGCAGGATGCGCGCGGCGTTGACCCGCGTATCGGGCTTGTAGTGCGCGCTGTTCACCGCGCGAGCCAGAAACTCGATCATGTCTGGCGCCAGCTCTTTCAGTCGATGGGCGGTGGTCACCATCCTGTCAGCCGCTTCGCGTTCGATCACCTCAGCCGGCAGCAGGTGCTTCTCTCCACCCAAGACGTAGCGGCCAGTCGTGGGATCCCTGGGCCTGCGTTTGCCGATGTTGGCCTTGAACTCTTTGCTCAGCGGCTGGCGAGTCCTTGTCAGTGGCTTCGGTCCCGGCTGTGCCATCGCGGAATCCTTCCTCCGCCGTCTGCGGATGTCCTTCGGGAGGCGGATTCGCTCGGGTGACAGCCGCATCTGACGCGGGGATCGTGTGGACGACCGGGGTGGAGCGGTCCGGGGACCTATGCTGGGCGGCCAAAACTGCCTGACATTACGGTATTTGTCTCGCCTTTTTCCCACTAGGTGCATCCGCGTCAACCTCAGGTGCCAAGAGTGCGCATCAGTCGCGCCATGATTAGGATTTCGCAGATTCTCGTGTCTCTTTCCTTCCGAGAGATGTCATACAGGCACCCTCGCAATCCGTGGAAGCTGCCGGCATCAAGCTCCTGCCTGGGCGTGCCTGGCGAAGCCAGACGAGCCAAGATGAAAGTCACTCAGGCGTACCGAATCCGAAGGTCGGAAACGTAGAAACGGCGCGCCAGATACGGGATTTTGCGTCTGGCACGGCATTCGCGCCTGCGGACGCGGGCGGCATCTGGTCCAGGCGGTCTAGTAGACCGGCCTCCACATCACGACACCACCTCACCCCTCGCCGACCTCAAAGAGCGGCAAGCGTCCGTAGGACCTGGCCTGTCGCAGCAGACCCGCGTCGAGCAGCCACCGGATCGCCTCGCCGGCCTGCCCTTCGCTGATGCCGACCCACGCGCTGGCGAACCCCCGCGTGTAAGGTGTCGGCGCGTCCCCATCGTGCAGCGCCCGGCACCGGCGCAGCAGATCGAATCCCTCCGCGACCCGAGCCACGAAGTCATCCGCGTCCGGCGGCAGCAGCGGTCGGAGCAGCGTCACCTCGGGCAGCACGATGACACCGGCGTCGTGCAGGAGCCGGATCATCCACATCGCATGCTCGTTCCGCCCTAGCGCGCGCACCTCGCTGGATACTTGAGCGGCATACACCTGCGACAGCGTGAAGAACTCCGGCCTGCTGCGCCTGTGCCAGTCATGGTAGACGACGCGCCCTGCCCCATCGCGGTAGAGCGACGCCGACGCGTGCGCCTCTTCATGCCCCGGCAGCACGCAGCGGAACGACCGGCCAATCTCCACCGCGGGGATCCCGAGCAGCGCGCAGACGCGCCGCACGACATCTCTCTGCCTGAACAGCTCCTCAAGACCCTCAGGACCCGCCGACAGTGACGATCTACACAGCAGTGAATATTCACTACTCTGTAGGTGGGGGGCTATCTCTCCCTGCAGGTCAGGATCCGGGGGGGACGGGTAGGCGCTGCCGGCATCGCGTCGCGACCGCTCCCGCACGCAATCGACCCACGGTGTGGGCAGCGGCGCCAGGTGCTCCAGCCCCAGCAGCCAGTGCCGTCCTGCGGCCGGCGGGACCACGACGATCGCGCCCTGCCCCAAGAAATCCACCCCGGGCAGGATCTTCAGGTGCGTGCGCAGCGGCGCGTCGTGACGGTAGGGCAGGTGCGCACCGTGCGGCGATGCAAAGCACGCCGTCACGGGCAGCGGCAGGCCACGCTCGCGGATCGCCTTCTCCGCGGTGTCGGGACGATCGAAGTCGAGATCGACCAGGCCACGTCCGAGCACGATCGCAGGATCCGCACCCGGATGCTGCTGGATCAGCGCGTGCAGCTCGCGCGCCGTTTGCCGGCTCTGCTGCCAGTGTCGCCACTCGTCGACCACGGGGCGCTTCTCGCGCGTCGGGATGACGTTGCATCCCCGATCGTGGAGCGCTGGCGCAGCGTCGGAGAAGGCGCCCACGGGCATAGCTCCTTGCTAGGCGGGCCTCTCGCGTCGGGGCTGCCTGCGCCACAGCGCGTCCATCGGACTGGCACGCGCAAACTTTGCTGCGATGTCCGGCGCGGCAAGCTGCGCGTACCTGAGAGCCATCGCGAGTGTCGCGTGGCCCAGCACACGTCGCACCAGTTCGAGGTCCCCTGTTTGTTTCAGCAGCGACGTCGCCGCATAATGTCGGAGCGCGTGCGGGCCGATTTTTCGAGGTAGTCCTGCGCGCACGGACAGCCGGTGGAGGATGTGTAGGGCGCGGTACCGAGTCAGTGGCCGACCGTCACGCGTGACGAAGACACAGTGCTCCGGCGATGCGCCGGGACGCTGCGCCAACCA
>WNFE01002356.1_pt1 | contig 22432 bp, 20 predicted proteins | sample 5400451 | NCBI WGS metagenome assembly WNFE01 (sample SAMN13153344, study PRJNA577476) | soil metagenome | isolation source: 200 cm saprolite under Douglas fir tree site 2 hole 2 | place: USA:California | collected 2015-04-18
AAAATAGGAGTCTACTGCGGAAGGGGTCGCCAGAGGGACAAAAGAGCGTTCTGACAGAACTAGACTGGGCTAGCCCCCGTCAATCTTCCGAAACGGCTGGACAGGCCGACAGGCCGGGCGCGCGACTTTAAAGGGAGAAGGGGCTAATATTCTTTTCGGGTGGCTATTCCCTTGCGTATATTATACGCTAGGAATAGGAGGGCCACCATATGCCCCAATCCCTTTCTGATTTAGAACAGCGACGTGAACTGCTTGCTCGGCGCATTGCCGAGCTCGGCGACCTTCGCCCCGGCAGCATTACGGGCACCTCGGGTCGCTGCGGTAAACCAGAGTGTCGCTGCCATCAACCCGGTCAGCCGGGTCACGGCCCCAATTTCCGGCTCACCTATAAGGTCGATGGCAAGACCATCTCGGAAGCATTGTCCACTCCTACGGCGATGCAGAAAGCCGAGCGAGAAGTGGAGGAGTTCCGTAAATTCCAGCAGCTCACTCGTGAGTTTCTGGGTACCAACACGGAGATCTGTCGTTTGCGGCCTCTCGAGGGGGAGGTAGAAACGGAGCTCAAAAAAAAACGATCGAAGCGATCCGTCAAGAGATCACGCGCGAAGTAGAGCAGTTCTTGCGAGTTGTGTTCGAAGAGCGACGCAAGACGGGGCGCCTCGATCTGGAAGCGACCGAGATGGCCATGCGCTCGGCTCTACACCGGGCAGGTGCCGCGGCGTTGAGTCAACTACTCGAATTCCCAACCCCCACCGAGGAAGGGCGCACGCGGGCTTGCCCTTGCGGCCGACAAGCCCACTATCGCGAGCGGCGCAGCAAGCCCGTGCTGACCGTCGTGGGCCAGGTGGAAGTTTTGCGTCCCTACTATTTATGCGTGTACTGCGGCGTCGGCCAATTTCCGGTGGATGTCGAACTGGATATCGAGAATACGGAATTCTCTCCCGGGGTACGCCGCATGCAGGCGATCGTCGGCCAGGAGGCGCCCTTCGATCATGGCCGCGAACAGATGAAAGTTCTGGCCGGCCTGGAAGTGACCACCAAATCAGTAGAGCGTACGGCGGAGGCCATCGGAGCCGCTATCGCTCAGCGCGAACAAGCCGAGATTCAGAAAGCCCTCCAGTTGGAGCTGCCCGTCGTGGCCGGCGAACCGCTTCGCGTCTTGTACGTGCAGATGGATGGGACGGGAGTTCCGGTGGTGAAGAAAGAGACGGTCGGTCGAAAGGGCAAGACCGATGGCCAGCCGGCCCATACTCGGGAAGTCAAACTGGGATGCGTCTTCACCCAGACAACGTGGGATCAGGAAGGCTATGCAATCCGCGATCCCGATTCCACCACGTATACCGGAGCCATCGAGAGTGCGGAAGAGTTTGGCCGGCGCATCTATGCGGAAGCCTGCGGACGCGGCTGGAGCCGCGCACTCCAGAAGGTCGTGATCGGTGACGGCCCCGAATGGATTTGGAATCTTGTTGCTCTGCATTTTTCCGACGCCATTCAGATTGTCGATCTCTACCACGCCCGCCAGCATCTTTGGGAGGTCGCGCGCAAGCGGTACCCGAATGACGAAGGAAAACAAAAAGCCTGGATGAAGATCCACCAGAAGCGCCTGCTGGATCGAGGGAAAATCGAAAAGCTGGTTGCTGCACTCCGCTCGATCGAATCCGATAACCCCGAAGTAGCGGAGAAGATTCGCACCGAGGCAGACTATTTTGAGCGGAATGCAGAGCGCATGCGATATCCCAAATTTCGCGGCCAACACCTATTTGTTGGTTCGGGCGTCATTGAAGCCGGATGCAAGACGGTGGTCGCTTTCCGTCTCAAGAGGTCAGGAATGTTCTGGACCGTTCGAGGAGCCAACGCGATCCTGGCACTCCGCTGCAGCCATCTGAATGACGAGTTTGAAGACTACTGGGAGGAACGCAGGGCGGCTTAACTTCCACTTGTAAGTCGTGCGCCCCGTTCAAACGGGCAAACCGGAAGTCATCTCCGTTGTGCGTCTGGATTTGGCGAAACTGAATCAAAATTCCACAGTCTGAAGAGTCAAGAGTAAAGCTTGCGGACAGCTTCTTCCGGTCCGATTCCAGCAGGTTCCAACGTTTCCGCTTCTATAGTTCGGTCCGTGTCAGCAACTCCGCTCGGTGCGTTCAAGCAGGCAAAGCCGCCGGACGTTCGAGTTACACAGGTAGAGCTTCGAGGATGACAAAGTCGGAGCCGGTGGGGACTACGCGATTGAGGCGGAAGCCGGCGCGAGCGAGGAGAGAGCGGTATTCGTCGGGAGTGCGTTCCCGGCCGCCGGTGAGAACGAGCATGAAAAGGTCGATGATTTTGCCGCCTGAGGGTTGATTGGGTTCGGAGAGGCCGAGTTCGACAAGGAGTAGGGCGCCATCGGCGGGAACGGCGCCGCGGCAGTTTGCGAGGATTTGCAGGGACTGATCGTCATCCCAATCGTGGATGACGCTTTTCATGAGATAAGCGCGCGTGCCAGAGGGAATGGCTTCGAAGAAATTGCAAGGTTGCATGCTGGCGCGCGACGCGAGGTCGCCTGAGAGATAGCTACGCTGGCGGGCGCGTTCGAGAACATGCGAGACATCGGCCAGGACGCCGCGAAGACTCTTGTGGGCTTTGAGAATGTGCGAGAGGAGAATGCCGTTGCCGCCGCCGACGTCCGTGAGGCTCTCCCAAGAAGAAAAATCATATGAGGTAGCAACAGATGGGCCGATGAGATTAGTGAAGGCGGTCATGGCGTCGTCGAAAATTTTGGCGAGTTCGGGATTTTGCGCGAGATATTGGAAGGAGTTCATGCCGGAGAGCATGTGGCGGGAGGCGATGCCGGTCTGGAGACTGTAGGAAAATTCCTGGAATGGCCGGGCGCAGAATCCGGCGCCGCTGAAGATAAAGAGAGCGCGGACAGATTGGGGGACATCCGAGCGGAGAGGATCGGAGAGCGGAGTGTTGCGGAACGAGCGGGGAGAGGTTTCTTCAAAAATGCCTTGAGCGGCGAGCGCGCGAAGGGTGCGATAGAGGGCGTCTTCGTTGAGAGCGAGCTCTTGCGCGAGGTCTGAGGTGGCGTGGATGCCACGCACGAGGAGATCGGCAACGCCGAACTTTGCGACGGCGGCGATCGCCTGGTGGAGGATGAGCTGGCTACGATATTGGAGAAGCTGTGCGGTGGGATTGGGAGCAGAAGCGTTGGCGGTCATGAGGCGACCTCCAGAATTGGGGAAAGCGCCGGGGATTCGGATCGGGCGCCAGCGGCGAAACGGTATGGGCCCAAACGGGTGAAGAGGAAGGCCGCGACAAGCATCAGGAAGAAAAAGAAGATGAGTGGAGCGGTGTAAGAGTGTGCGCGGTCGAAGCCCGCGCCCATGATGTACGTGCCGGCGGCGCCGGCGAGGACGAAGCTGGAGAAGCCGACTCCGTAGGCCAGGCCAAACGAACGTAATCCGAAGTAGCGGCTGACGAGAAAGGCGATGACTTCGACTTCGGCGCCGAACGCGAGACCCACCATGAAGCCGGCGAGAACGCCAAGGGGGCCGGAGACGCCCGACGCGAGAAGAGCGACGCCGAGAGCGGATTGGCCGAATAGGGCGGCGCAGACACGAGGGGCGAAAAAGCGGTCGAGGAAATAGCCGCAGCCGGCGCGGCCAACGAGCATGGCTAGGCCAATGATGGAAACGGCGTTGGCGGCAGCTTGCGGGGAAGCACCTCGGTCGCTAAGCATTGCGGCAAGATGAAGCACGCAAGCATGGGCACTGGCGCCGGCAAGAAAAAAAGTACAGACGAGAAGCCGGAATGTCCCGGTGGTCCAGATTTGCGACCAGGCAAGACCGGAGAGCTTGCGCTCCGTGGTCGCTTGCGGATCGGAGGGCACAATGCCATCCGAAAAGAGCCCCATCTGGCTGGGATCTTCCTTAAGAAAAAGCCATAAGACGAGAAATGGAATCACGAGAATGGCGGTGCCGAAGATGGCGTAGGCGGAACGCCAGCCGTAGAATCCGATGAGTCGCTGGGCGATGGGTGGATAGAGCATGGCGGCAATCCCGCTGCCGAAACTCATCAGGCCGAGGGCGAGGCCGCGGTAGCGGTCAAACCAACGAGAGATGACGGCACTGTACGGAACAACGCCAGTGCCTGGGCCGATGCAGCCCATAGCGAGATAGAAGATGTAATACTGCGAGAGGCCGGAGCCGATCCACTTTGCGGAAATAATAACGAGGCCAACGAGAAGAGCAGAAGGAAGCACGACGCGGCGAATCCCGAAGCGATCGATCAAGCGGCCAACAAAAGGGCTAATCGTGGCCAAGCACAAATTGTGAATCGTAAAAGCGAGCGAGACCGCACCGCGACCTGCGTGAAAATCCTGAGAGACGGCTTTGAGGAAGACGCTGAAGGAATAGACGGCGACGGTGGGCTCGCTGAAAAGAAGGCACACAGCGGTGACGGCGACGATCCACCAACCGTAGAAAAGGCGCGTATGCGTTGAGTTCATAAGTGTTTTAGAGGGAAACCGAAAGTGAAGAGAGGGTAGCACAATTGAAGAGAGTCGGAACGTTCTAAAGCTATGGAAGGGCAGATTTTCTAAGAGGCGAGATTGTTGTGGGTAGCTTGATGACGTTGAAGGACGTTAGCGCTGCTTTGCGGCGGCAATGCTCGTTGTTACGCGACGACGCACTTTCGCGATAACGACCGAGCCGACCACTCGCCAAGTGGTTCAGACGAGTAGACCGTGGGGCGCATCTCTTGAGCCCCTCTTCTAACATCAAACGCGGTAAACTAAGCGCCGAATTTATATGCATCAGATTCTGATTTACTCCGATTCGTTGACTTGGGGCATCATTCCCGATACACGCGCTAGGTTGCCTTTCGACGAGCGTTGGCCAGGCGTGCTCGAGAACAAGTTGAACGCTTCTGGGCCGAGAATACGCGTCATTGAAGATTGCTTAAATGGTCGACGAACAGCCTGGGACGACCCATTCAAACGAGGTCGGAACGGGCTTGAGGGCCTCGCACAACGCATCGAGATCAATTCGCCATTGTCGCTCGTCATTCTCATGCTGGGAACAAACGATTTTCAATTCTGCCATCCTTACAATGACGCTTGGTCGGCGGCCCAAGGCATAACTGCGCTTATCAATGAGATCCGGAAGTCGCCCATCGAGCCAGGAATGCCGGTGCCACCAGTTTTGGTAATTTGCCCACCGCAGATCCGCTCTCCACGCGGAAATATTGCGCCGAAATTCCGTGACGCCGAGCAGAGATGCGCTGGACTAGCAGAGGCCTATATGCAGGTTGCCTCAGGTCTCGGATGTCATTTCTTTAACGCCTCAACCGTTACGACTAGCAGCAGAGTTGATGGCGTGCATCTCGATCGCGATCAGCACTCGAAACTCGGAAATGCACTAGCTGAAGTGGTGCGATTGATCCTTACACCTGCGAGCAACCGCGGTTGAGATGCGGACGCTCGGTCTCCAAGGCCGACGACCGCCACCATTCGGTGCCCGAGTCGCGGGCAAACCGGAAATTATCTGCCAGCGGACCGGCATTGAACTCGGAGTTGGAGAAGAACTCTCGATATCCTTAGCAATGAAAATCACAAATTCGGATGGTTGCAGGGTTTGCGGAAGTGATTGACAGAGAAGAAACTTTGGCTGCGGCGGCCTGATTTGAACCAGCGACTCTCGGACAACGGACGTCTGCTTGGGAAGCAGGCGCTCTTCTGAAAGCCCGCTCGGCTGCTTTGAAAACAGGGATGACCGCAATTAGCACAGATCTTCCGCGGAAATGACCTAGGGCAGATTCTAGTGAACTGAACCCCTGGTTGAGACAAATGTGTGTATCACACCTTTGCTTTAGACCCAGAAATACACAGAAATGCGCCTGCGAAACCCCGGATAGCCTTCCTAAACACCAAAAAATGTCAGCATCGGCCCGGCAGAAGTCGTCCCGGCTCTTTCCTGGCTGGCCTCCTTTTCAAATCCTTCCGGTGAACGATAACCCAGAGCTGAGTGCATCCGACACCGGTTGTAATACCTCTCTATGAATTCCTCCAGTCCTTGACGCAGGTCTTCGAAGTCGCGGTACGCGCTGGCGTGAATCTCTTCCCGTTTGAGCGTCTTTATAAAACTCTCGCACGTGGCGTTGTCATAGGGATTCGCTGGTCTGCTGCTCGGCAGCATTCCATGAAGGTGGAGTTCTTGCATGTAGTGACGGCACGTGTATTGCACACCCTGATCCGAATGGTGCACAACTCCCGGCGGCGGCTGTCGATCGATGATTGCGCGCTTCAAAGCGCAAAGTGGAAGCCTGGCCTGAAGAGTTCGGCCGAGCGACCAACCAACGACCTTGCGAGAGAAGACGTCCAAGACAACCGCCAGATAAACAAACTCTGCTCTGAGGCGAATGTAGGTTATGTCGGCGATCCACAGTTGGTTCGGTCCGGACAGTTTCATTCGCGTTGCCAGATTAAGATAAATCTGAACTGCACGAACAGAGCGTTCCCTAGGCAAGACTTGCGGGTGTCGAACCTTCAGCAGATTGTCCTCGCGCATGATTCGCGCGATTCGCTTATGATTTGCAATCATTCCGCGCGATCGTAGTTCCTCAGTGACTCGCCTGTACCCGTAGCGCCAACGATGTTCCAAGGCAATATCTTGGACAACGGATCGTAAGATCATCTCCTCCTCAGCCGGCCAACCTCCTCGCAAATAGCGATAAAAACCCGCCCGGCTCACCTGCGCCAACTGGCACATTCGCTCGACACTCAATTCGCCTTGCAACGGCATCCTTCTTCTTATTTCGTCGTAGATGCCTCGTCGCCAGAGATACGCCTCTGGGGACGCCGAGCCCCTACTTTCTGCAAGGCACGTCTGAAAAAATCCACCTCCATCGTCTTGTTCGCCAGTAGTCGTTTGAGATTTGTGATTTGCTTACGCAGGATTAATTCGCGGGAACGCTGAGGCGGAGGACTGGTCTCGTCCAATCGTTCGCGCCAGTTGTAGAGTAGCCTACGAGCTACGCCGAGTTCCTGCGATAGCCTGACGATGGTGTCGCAAGCGTTCATTCGTGCGACCGCTTGCCGTCGAAATTCGCTACTGTATCGCTGCCCCCGTTTTCGTTCCACTTTGCGGCTCCTTTCTCGCAAAGTGTGCAACAAGAAGTTGTCTCACTCTAGGGGTTCAGTCCATTTGACCATATATCGGCAAAAAAGGCTGTAAAACAGTACATCAGGATGGTCGTTGGAACCGGAAATCGTTTAGAATCAGTATGAGCGCCCGTAGCTCAGTTGGATAGAGCATCTGCCTTCTAAGCAGAATGTCGCGTGTTCGAATCACGCCGGGCGCACCACTTTCTTTTCATCTTCATTCAGTTACGGACCTCACGAACTTGTGAACGTTCTCCCATAGACGCGCATGTCACGGATAGCGGCGCTTCGTTTGCCAAAAATATCCAAGAATGGTGTATAATCATTCTATGAGAACGAACATTGACATTAACGAGAGTTTAGTGCGCAAGGCAAGAAAGCTCACACGTCTCAAAACGAAACGGCAGATCGTCGATAAAGCCCTGGAATTGCTCGTCCGTTCGGAGAGCCGGAAGGGCATTCTTCGATACTACGGCAGTGGCATTTGGAAGGGGGATCCCAAAGCCATGCGGAGAAACCGAGTTTGATCTTGGTGGATAGTTCCGTTTGGATTGATTTTCTCAGCTCGTCTCCTTCCTCTGCCGGAGCCGAGTTGCGCCGTATGATCGCCGACGCAGAACCCGTTGCGCTCGCTGGAGTGATCGTCACGGAGATTCTGCAAGGTCTCAAGCGTGACGTTAGTCGCCTGGAGCACTACCTGTCACAATGGGAAATGCTCGAACCTAAGGGATTTTCCACGTATCGAGAAGCGGCGAGCATTTTTCGGGCCGCACGTTCGAAAGGTGTCGCCGTTACGAGCACCGACGTTTTGATCGCAGCGATTGCTTTAGAGCACGGCACCACACTTTTTACCCTGGACAAGGACTTCACGAGAATCGCAAGCACTATCCGTCTCCCTCTCTATGTGTATTGACGATATGCTCCTGCCAAGCCGCTCATGCGCTCGCGCAACAGGCAACAATGCGCGAATTCGCCAAGCGAAGAAACGGGACGTTGCGGAAAGGTTTGATGTTCAACTTTCCCGCTGGTTCAGGGTGTAACAAACTGTGGGAGATCACGAGCCTAGGACAAGCTCCCAAGGGCCTACAATCATGCTACAGGCTCAATTTGAGAGGGAACTCCACCTGTGGCAAACTCGCCACGAATTCGCAGAGAAAAGTCCTAAAATCGTCCCCTTGGGCGCGCCAGTTTTTCCGTCAATCAGCGATTCCCGCGCGCGCTTCTTTCAGGTTCATCGTAGCGTTGTTGATGATCGGTCGGGCCCAGAAGCCAACACCGAAGACAAATCCGAACGTAACATAAAGAAACGCCATGCCGCTTCGCAGTCCGGTGGCGTCCCCGATACGGCCAATGATCACTGGCACTATCGCGCCGCCTATGATTCCCGTTCCCAAAATGCCTGAGAAGGATCCGTGAGATTCCGTGACGGAGTTGAGCGCGAGCGACACCACGATCGGCCACATCACCGACGCAAACAGACCGACAGCGGGAAACGCGATCACTGCGACCCTCGCAGGCCCGAACAGCGCCGCAGACAAACAGCATAAAGCGCATACGCTTGCGCCGATCAGAACCTTGCGACTGTCAAAAATTTTCAGCAACAGCATCCCAACCACACATCCGGCAGTAAGCAATCCCCAAAACCACGAGACCGCTGACGCGCCTACTGTGTGGGGATCGAAATGATGATACTGGCTTAGAAAACTCGACATCCAATCAGCGGTCCCCTGCTCGCAACCAACGTACGCAAACATCGCGGCAAAATAGAGCCAGACAACTTTCTGCCTCATCAACGCTTGATACATGTCCAGGGAACCCGCTCGCTCTTCTTCTGTGTGTCGGACTTTGGGAAATTTGGCAAAAAACAAAATCGTCACCATCGCCATCGCGGCTACCGCAAAAATCCAGTAGATGGAGGCCCACGGCAGCTCCGCCGGCGTTCCCCGCCGCAGCACGTGAATCAAAACGTTCGGATCGGGCGGAGGATCTTTCAGATTCAGGACAAGATAGGAATAAATTCTCGGGCTGACAAAAGACGCGCTCCCAAAAACCAACTGCGCCAGCGTCGAATTGAAAGCGTAGTTCTCTTCGCCACCCGCGACACGCAACAAGGGATTAATCGCTACTTGCAGCACCGCCATTCCGGCGCCTATCGTGAAGTAGGAAATAATCGCCATGCGGTAACCGGGAAACACAGCGAAACTCAGTGATCCGACCGCGCCGGCAAGAAATGCGAGGACCATCACCGGCTTTTCTGTGAATCGTTCCACCAGAAAACCTGCGGGGATCGACATCACTCCGTAAGCGATGAAAAATGCGAAAGCCAGGAATCCGGCAGCCGCCAAGCTCACATGAAAACTGCCGATGATGTCCGGCACGACGGGACCAAGAATATTGGTCAAGAGGGAGATTACGAAAAACGTGAGGAAGACCAGGATCACCGCGAAGCGGCTTCTCGCCATAACTTCCTCTCTCCTCGATAATTCTCAGAGCCGCCGCGAACTAGACAATTGTCCGTCACTTTGCCCGAACCGGTGATGCCATACGCGCGCTGCGCCGATCAGATTAGCGTCATCTCCTAGAGAAGCCATCGCCAATTTCGCTTTTTCAAATGGGACAAACCGGCAACCCTGGCTGATCACTTTGCGGATGCCATCCAGAAAAAGATCGGCACTCTTCATCACGCTTCCGCCCAAAATAATCACGTCAGGTACAAAAAGATTGATCAGATTCGCCAGCCCCAGGCCCAAGTAATACGCTTCGCGTTGCACCGCGCTATTTGCTAACGCGTCTCCCTGTTGCGCCATTTCACAGATTCGTTTCGCGGTAATCTCCCCTGTATACTGATTCCCTGCTCCCGTGTTCGCCTTGAACCATGCTGCCATTGCAGGGCCGGTCGCCAGCGATTCCCAGCATCCCCGATACCCGCACGAACACTCTGGTCCTGCAGGATCGATCACATGGTGACTGATTTCGGGATGCGCCATATCTGCGCCGCGATAAAGCTTCCCATCGAGAATGATTCCGCCTCCGATGCCCGTGCCCACGGTCACGTAAATCAATTTTGATTTCACTCTTCCAGCGCCCCAGCCTGCTTCGCCTAGCGCCGAAGCGTCCGCATCGTTCTCTAGCGCCACCGTCACGTTAAACTCACGCGCCAGATCTTCAACCGGATTATTTCCCTGCCATCCCGGCAACAAATCCACGTCTCCAAACGCGCCGCTCGCGGGATAGACCACTCCGGTGGATCCGATTCCGATTCCCGAAATTTCCGTGCCCGCGTCCCGCTCCGTGTTTCGCAACATGTCGATCATTCGCGAAAGCCCGTTACCATAGCCGGCTGCTGCATTGGTCGGACACTCCAGTTTCGACAACACCCGTCCGGTCTCGTCAACGATGCCGGCCGCTATTTTTGTCCCGCCGATATCAACCGCGCCAATCACGAGTTTCGGCTCCGCTCTAAATTCTTTTCCCGTCACTTCCAGAACTGTCCTTACTGTTTCGGCGATTCACGCTCCGCCTGCAACAAACCAAACTCGTCCTCCACAATGAACGAACAATACCGGAAAGTGTCGCTGTCAGCCCCAGAAAGTCGCGCCAGCTTTTCCGCCGCGAGCTGCGCCGGAATAATATCGATCAGAAATTGCCAGTCGCGCGGCACGTCCGGAATTTGAAACACAAGATGCCCGGCATCCTCCGCCAGATTTTGCCCGATCAACATCACGTAAGCTCCGAGTTTTTTGAGATCCCGCGCCACCGCTAGATCTTGCGCGCGCAGCCGTTCACGGTCGATCCAAATTCCAAATCGCGCGCCCGGAACTAGCATTTCCTGCGGTCCGTGTCGGAAACTACCCGTTCCCATCGCCGTCGCCGCCGATTTCACGCCCTCTTCCCAAAGTAACCGGGCCTCGTGACAACTCCCCACGCTGCATCCGCGAGCGAGGAAGTACGTGGTCGCTCCGCGCGCAAACCAAGGAGTGTCCGCGATCTGTGCCTGCCACCCGCCAATCGCAGATTCGGTTTTTTCAAACGCAGCCAAAAGTACAGCACCGAGTTTCTGATCCAGTGCGCCCCCAACGGCGCTAGCGAGAATGCCTGCGGCCAACGCCAACGTCGAATAGGTATTCACGGAAATCGCGTGATCCGGTTCGACGGGAATCACCAGCGGAATTTGTGCTTCGCTTGCCAGCGGCCCGTCCGCAGAATTGGTAATTCCGATCACAGTCGCTCTGCTCTCGTGCAGCTTGGCCAGCAATTTCACAATCTCGATGCTGCGGCCGCTCCGCGAAATCACGATCACGGTCGCGTCCGGAGGAAACATCGCGTACTCAAGTAACTCAGCTGCGTCCTGCATATAAACCGGACTAGCACCGAGACTAAACAGGGTCCCTGCGCTCAATGCAGCGTGCCAACTGCTCCCGATTCCCGTCAGATAGACGTGGCGTGCGCCGCGAATCGCCGCCGCCGCGACATCCAACGGCGGCCGGCGCTCCGCAAAAAGAAAATCGATGGTTCGCCGTAACTCTTTCGGCTGGCGAAGAATGTCGCGTAAAAAGTGAGTCATTTAGATTCCAGATCGCTCCGAGGGCATCACTTTTCCGCTGGAGTGATAACGATGCTGCGAAATTGGACGTGGCCTTTTTCACTGCCTTGCAAGTAAATTGGACCGGGCAGCCCTTCACGACTGTCCAGCGCGCCGCCCGTGATCCCGGGAATTTCTTTGTTATCAATCACGGTCTGTCCGTTCTGCACTACCGTCACGCGTCTCCCAATCAACGTAATGTCGTAGGTTTGCCATTCGTCTGCCTTTCGCGGCAATTCCGGTTTCGGCACAATAAATCCGTACACGCTGCCGGTGTGATGCATCGGGCCTTCGTCGGCGGAATCCGTTTCGATCTGTACTTCGTAACGTCCGCGCAAATAAACGCCGCTGTTGGAAGTCGGTCCGCAGTTGAACTCCACATGCAATTTGAAGTCTTCAAATTTCGAGTCGTTGATCAATTCCGGTCCTTCTCCTGGAGTGATCAGAATTCCGTTTTCCACTCTCCACTCGGATTTCCCATTTCCGCTCGTCTTCCATCCGGATAAATCTTTTCCGTTAAACAACGCGATTGGCTTTCCCCATTTCGGAGCATTTTTTCTTTCGAGAGACGGCGCCCGCTCGCCCGTCCATTGCCAGGTCGCGCCGTTCGGGCCATTCACTTTTCCTGATAGTCTCTTTCCCGTCAGCGATCCTTCGAAAACCATGTCTATTGGGAGACCTTCTTCCTCCTTAGGCGAAACAAACGTCAACTTGCCATTCGACAATTCCGCTTTGGGAAGCGGCCGCGCGTTTCCCCAGCGGCCCACAAAATCTGCTTTCAACTGTCCACCGTCCTCACGCAGCTCCAGCCACGAAGGATATTCGCGATCCGGCGCGTGCAGCGTCAAATCCCAGCGGCCCAGGTACGCCTTGGCGGATTCAGCCGCCTGCGCTGAAATTCCCGCATCGAATTTTCCCGCGCGCACATGCGCGCTAGCGCACGCCAACAAAATTCCCAGCACCAGCATAGATACGATTCTGTGAGGTTTCATTGTTTAGCCGACCCCTTCCCTTTTCAAAGTGCAAGCTCACGTTGCGGCACGTGATTCTGCTCGCTTCCGGTTCTTCCACCAATTCCAAAAACCGATCTACGCTTCAAAAAAAACTGTTTCCAGTTCACCTTGCAAGTGAATATCCCACGATAACTCGCTTGCTCTTTCGTTCGTAGGCTCCGCCAGCAAGGTTTGCTGCCGCTCAGGTGGCACCAGATTCAACACCGCATCCTCGCGGTTCGCTGTTTCGCCAGCAAAATATATTCTCGTCAACAAATGCCGCAACAAACCTCGCATCAACACCACCACAACCAGATGCGGCGCATGCAGCAGTCCGTCTTCGTTCCGTCGCGGCGCTGGCCGCACCGTATTGAACTGAAATTCGCCCCGCTCGTTCGTGGCAATCCTGCCAAATCCAAGGGGAATTTTCTCGCGCCGCGCGGGTTCTTGATCGCAGTCACCACCCGCGGTCTCGCAGGCTTGCCAGATTTCTAACACCGCATCCGGCACGGGTTGGCCATCGCCATCAAAAACCCGCCCGCGAATTAGCACGCATTTCCCTTCACCGGGCTCACATTCAATCTTTTCGCGGTACAATGCGGAAAGCCCAATCGAGAAAAAGGGCCCAACCGTTTGCGATGGTGTTGGCACGTAGCTCATTTCACTTTTCCATAGGCGTGGCGTCGCGCCCGCGCAAGACAATATCGAATCTATAGCCCAATGCAAAGTCCGGAGTCGTCGTTCCCAGGTCAAATGACGAAACCAATCGTTGCTTGTCCTTTTCACTGGATATCGAATTATAGATAGGATCCAGCGCCAGCAGTGGATCACCTGGAAAATACATCTGCGTCACCAGCCGACTCAACAATCCATCTCCAAAAATCGAAAAATGGATGTGCGCAGGGCGCCACGCGTTGGCGTGGTTGCCCCAAGGATACGCGCCCGGCTTGATGGAAAGAAACTGGTAACGGCCATCCGTATCGGTCAGTGTGCGTCCGCACCCGCTGAAATTCGGGTCAAGCGGCGCGTTGTGCTGATCCATTTTATGCATGTAACGTCCCGCGGCATTCGCTTGCCATGCTTCGACCAACGCGCCGCGCACCGGCCGGCCCCCTTCGTCCAGCACCCGTCCGCTGACCGCAATTCTTTCGCCTAGCGGTGCGCCTGCATGTTGCGCGGTCAAATCGCGATCCGTTGCACTAACGCAATCCCGCCCGAAGACGGGTCCAGTTCTTTCTGAAAACGAGTGCGGAAGCAGGATCAACGGACGCGTCGGCGCTCGTTTTACGGACGATCGATAATCAGGATGCAGATATTCCGGTTGTGTTCCTACAATCACTTTTGCAAAGACCGGCAACTTCGCCATTCGCCATTTCTCCGAATCCGCCAACCGCACTCACACAGAGACGTCCGTTAGTCTACTGCGAATCGCGGCCAAAAAATGCATCACCGCGTGCATTGACAAAAAGAATCCATTCTCATATCGTCACCACGCTCGGCAAACGGTCACCTTCAAAACACAATTCCGTCACTTCGGCTAAGGACCGATGCTTCTCCCCAAACTGCGCGAAGAAGTTCTTGAAGCGAATCTGGAGCTGGTTCGTCGCGGACTGGTCCTGTATACCTTTGGCAACTCCAGCGGCATTTCCCGCGAAGATTCCCTCCTGGTTATTAAGCCCAGCGGCGTCCCTTACGAAACGATGAAGCCCGAAGATCTGGTGGTGACCGATCTGCATGGCAAAATCATCGAAGGACATCTTCGCCCGTCCTCGGATCTGGCAACTCACATCGTTCTTTATAAGGTTTTCCGGAAATCGGTGGCGTCAGCCACACCCACTCCGAGTATGCAACTGCGTGGGCTCAGGCACGCAAGGCCATCCCCTGTCTCGGCACCACGCACACCGATTATTTCCGCGGCGCAATTCCGGTGACCGACATTATCTCTGACAGCGACATCGCCGGAGCTTACGAAGAAAACACCGGACACGCCATCGCCCGCTTGTTCAAAAATCTCGACCCAGGCGAAATTCCCGCCGTGCTGGTCGCGAATCACGCGCCGTTTACCTGGGGTGTGACTCCCACTGAAGCCTCGCAAAACGCTGTGATTCTCGAAACCGTAGCCAAGCTCGCCTATTTCGCAATGCAAATTGACTCCGAGGCCGCACCAGCGCCCGGCGCGCTCGTTGACAAACACTTTTTGCGCAAGCACGGTAGAGCCGCGTCTTACGGCCAGCCGAGGGACAAAAAGTGATCGTGTCGTTCGATCTCTGCGGCAAAGTCACAGGATTCATTTATGGCCATCATTGCTGGCGTTGATTTCGGCACATTAAACGTTCGCGTCTCGATCGTTGATAGTGGGCGCGGACTGCTGGCATCGGCAATCGGGGAATATCCGCTCCACCGCCGCCGCGAAGATCCTGAATACGCCACGCAATCACATGCGGATCACATGAAGGCCCTCGCCACGGCTGCCCATGGCGCGTTGCAAAAAGCCGGTGTTCCCGGCACTGAAATTGAAGCCATAGCGCTCGACACCACTGGGTCTTCGGTCATTCCCGTCGACAAAAATATGCAGCCGCTCGATGACTATTATCTGTGGTGCGACCATCGCGCCAAGTCCGAAGCCGCCGAAATCACCGCCATCGCGCATCGCGAAGAACTTCCGGCCATCGAATGGTGCGGCGGCGTTTATTCTTCCGAATGGGGCTTCGCGAAACTTCTTCACTGGCTAAGACACAATCCGGCGAAACGCGAAGCCTTCGCGTCCGCGTTCGAACACTGCGACACGGTCGCCGCCACGCTTTGTGGAATCACCGACCCTCGTTCAGTCAAACGCAGCGTCTGCGCCATGGGCCACAAATGGCTCTGGAACGCTTCCCTCGGCGGCCTTCCGCCTGAAGATTTTCTGGTCAAAGTAGATCCGCTTCTCGCAGGCGTCCGCGAAAAACTCGCTGGCCACTACGCTACCTCCGACCAGATTGCCGGAAATCTTTCTCCGCAGTGGGCCGAGAAACTTGGCTTGCGTGCTGGCATTCCCATTCCGGTTGGCGCTTTCGACGCGCACTGGGACGCGATCGGCGCCGGTTGCCGTTGCGAAGACGTTGTCAACGTCATCGGAACCTCGACTTGCATCATCGGTATCACCCCCTCCGTCAATCTGGTGCCAGGAGTCTGTGGCGTTGTCGCTGGCAGCGTCCATCCAAAACAAACTGGCATTGAAGCCGGACTTTCCGCCGTCGGCGATATTTTCAACGCTATAGCCACACGTGCAGGTACCGACGTGGAAATCCTTTCCCAGGGGCTCGATTCCAATCGCGCCGGACAAACCGGTTTGCTTCGTATGACCTGGGACAACGGCGATCGCACCGTGCTCGTCAATCCCAATTTGCGCGGGGTCACTCTTGGCTGGAATTTGCAGACCACCGCGCAGGACGAACTTTTCGCCGCCATCGAAGGCACTGCCTTCCATACCCGCGTCATTCTCGATCGCATGTCCGAACACGGCGTTATCATTCGCCGGGTCATCAACGCCGGCGGCATCCCGCAGAAAAATACAGTTCTCAACCAGGTGTACGCAAATATTCTTGGCCGTCCCGTCCTCGTGCCAAGTTCCAGCGTCACTAGCCTCGGCTCCGCAATTTTCGCGTTTCTTGCCGCAGGCACGTTCTCCACAGTGGAGGAAGCGCAAGATAAAATCTGCCCCTCGCACAAGATCTTTCAACCCGATAAAGCCACACGATCCGCGTACGACCAGCTATATCCCCTCTACCGCGAACTCTACTTCGCGCTCGGTCAGCCGAACAATTCTCCTTTAGGCAAGATACTCCCCGAATTGATTCGCATCTCGGAATCAGTGAATAGAGGCAAAACCGTTTCTCATTGACGACATGGCAAGAATTTTCCAAAACTAACAGAGGTTCTATTCTTAACGTGGCAGACATTCCCAGACGGCGCTTTCTGCAAAACACTCTCACCGCAACCGCGGGCTGCTCCGCAACTTTCATGCTCGGAAAGTCTCTATTCGCTCAAGCGCCTGCCAGCACCGCCGCGCGCGTGTATCTCGATTCCTGCCGCACCATGCCTCCTCTCGATCGCAACATTTTCGGCTCGTTTCTCGAACATCTCGGCCGCGCCATTTACGAAGGCATTTACGATCCAGGCTCCAAGCTCGCCGATTCGAACGGCTTCCGCACCGATATCGCCGATGAAATCAAGCATCTCGGCGTGCCCATCGTTCGCTATCCCGGCGGCAACTTTGTCTCTGGCTATAACTGGCTCGACGGCGTCGGCCCCAAAAAAGATCGCCCACGTAAGTTGGAAAAAGCCTGGAACTCCATCGAGACCAATCAATTCGGCACCAACGAATTCATGGCCTGGTGCAAACTCACCGGCGCGAAACCGCTCATGGGACTCAATCTCGGCACCGGCACCGCGGAACAAGCCGCAGCTCTTGTCGAATATTGCAACGTGGAAAAAGGCTCCAAGTGGAGCGACCTCCGCCGCGAACATGGCGTCGCTGAACCACATAAGGTCGAGCACTGGTGTCTCGGCAACGAAATGGACGGCCCGTGGCAAATCGGCCACATGACCGCCACCGAATACGGAATGAAAGCAGCCGACGCCGGCCGCCAGATGCACTACGTGGATTCTTCGCTGAAGCTCATCGCGTGCGGTTCCAGCGGCCCCTCTATGCCCACTTATCTCGAATGGGATCGCCAGGTCCTCGAACAATGTTTCGGCTACGTCGATGGCATCTCGCTTCACCGCTATTACGGCAATTCACAGGAAACCGGCGGCGACAGCGCGAAATATATGGCGTTGAATCTCGCCATGGATCGGCAAATCATGCAAGTGGGCGCGGTCTGCGATTACGTGCAGGGCCGTATGCACGCTGCGAAAAAATTGTGGCTTTCATTCGATGAGTGGAATGTCTGGTATCGCAATACTTCCGGCGACGGCAACAAGCAAGCCGCGCCGCACCTCCTTGAGGAAGTCTACAATCTTGAAGACGCTCTGCTTGTCGGCGGCTTCATCAACACCCTCATTCGCAATTCCGATCGCGTGAAGGCCGCTTGCCTCGCGCAACTCATTAACGTCATCGCGCCCATCATGACCAACGCCACCGGATTCTATCGCCAGACGATATATTATCCGTACGCGTGGGCTCTGCAGTATGCACACGGCGCTGCCTTGAACGTGGTCGTCGAATCGCCAACCTATGAGATCGCGCCGCCTGCTTCTGCTTCGAGCCACGGTGGCTCTGCCTCTGAAGCCGTTCCGTACGTCGACGTCTCCGGCATGTTTGACAAAGCTACCGGACAATTTTCCGTTTTTCTTTTCAACCGTGATTTAGCAAATGCCCGTGAAGCGGAATTACTGTGGGAAGATGCCGCGCCGTCGCGCGTCCTCGATTCCTTCACGCTGACTGGCAACGACCTGAAAGCTCACAACGGTTTCGACGCACCGCAAAATGTCGCGCCAAAACCCTTCGACAAGCCCACTACGTCGAACCATCGCACGCGCCTAGAACTCCCCGCGCGCTCCTACACCATCATCCAATTCGCGGTCTGACCAGCCCCACCGCGTTAATCCTTCCGGCTTTTGTGGGGGCGCAGCATTGCTGCGCCGTATCTCGGCAAGTTGCAAACACTAAATCCTCAACTCGGCCGCGCAATCCCCGCCGCGTCCGCTGTAACGTCCGTATACTTCAATCCCGCTCCAGTATTGAACAACACCACGCGATCGTCCGCTGTCAAGAATCCCGTCTGCAACAAATGATCGTACGCCGCCGTAGCCGCCGCTCCCTCGGGCGAAAGAAAAATCCCCTCGTTCTTCGCCCAGTCTTTCAGCGACACCAAAATCACTTCATCCGAAAACGCCAGCGCCACGCCTCCCGACTCTTTTAAAATTTCCAGCATGATGTAATCGCCATACGGTTTCGGCACGCGCAACCCAGAAGCAAACGTGGCCGCATTCTCCCACACCTCACTCACTTTTTCGTGCTCTTCGAACGCTCGCGTAACCGGCGCGCAACCCGCTGACTGTACCGCAATCATCTTCGGCCGCCTTCCTGGCGCAACCCAACCCAACTCCTCCAATTCCGCAAACGCTTTCCACATTCCAATCAACCCCACTCCGCCGCCTGTCGGGTAAAACACCGCCGCCGGATACTCCCATCCCAGCTGCTCTACCAGCTCGTATCCCATGGTCTTCTTTCCTTCAATTCGAAACGGCTCCTTCAACGTGGAAATATCGAACCATCCTTCTTTTTCTTTTCGCTCCGCCACCATTCGTCCGCAATCCGAAATTAAGCCATCCACCAGTGTCACGTTCGCGCCATACATTTTCGCTTCTACGTAATTCGCGAACGGCACATCCTTCGGCATAAAAATATTTGCTTCGATTCCGGCAGCCGCCGCATATGCTGCTAACGCCCCCGCCGCATTCCCCGCCGAAGGCACCGCCAGCTTTTTCAATCCATAATGCCTCGCCATTGTCACCGCTAGCGCCAAACCACGCGCCTTGAAACTTCCTGTCGGATTGGCTCCCTCTTCTTTCAGCACTACATTTTTAAATCGCCGGCTCCGAATCACTGGAGTCCATCCCTCGCCCAAAGTCACTGGCTCGACATCCGGCAACACCGATCGATACCGCCACATACCCGCCCATCCGTCCTTTAATGCATCGCGCAAAATTTGCGTCCGACCCGCTTCTCCGCGCATCGGCCTCAAGTCATACCGCACATAAAGCGCACCACTGCACTTCGGACAAACCGTCTGCGGCTTCTCCGCAGACACAGTCGTTCCGCATCGCGAACACTCAAAATGTTTTATTTTGGGCATACCAGCAGTGTAGCAGCGACTTCTCGCCCGGACGAAAGAAGAGCCACGTTTCTGATCGTTTTGTCGTTTGTGTAGCGGACCACCTTCGGGTGGCATCTTAGCGTTACTCTTGTAGGGCTGCTTTCTGAAGCGGGCGCCTTTTCTATCCTCGGCACTTCCGTGATTCTCTCGCCGCGCGCCCTTTCTCAGCTATGATGTCCGTTCTCATCCGACGCTTCACGAGGCTCCGGCTTGCCAAAAGAATATTCACGGTCCTTCAAGATCCTTCTCGCCGGCGGACTGTTTCTCTTCTTCGCGGGCTGTCTGCTTTTGATTCCATTTCCTAGTCACAAATCGCTTATCGCCGTCCGCTGCCTCGGCCTTCTCATCCTGGCCGTCACCGGTGCTCGCAACCGTTCCCTCACCTTCTGGATCTTCTTCGCCATGCTCGCCGGTCTCGAGCTCGGCCTTGACGCTCCCGCCTTCGCCACCCAACTCCGCTTCTTAAGCGACATTTTCCTCCGTCTCATCAAAGTTATCGTTGCCCCACTCATTCTGGGCACGCTGATCACCGGCATCGCCGGCCATGGCGATCTGCGCAAAGTCGGCCGCATCGGTTGGAAAAGTCTTGTTTACTTCGAAGCTGTTACTACCCTCGCCTTATTCCTCGGCGTCGCCGCCATCAACCTCACCAAAGCTGGCGAAGGTCTCGTCATCGCCGCATCCGCCGCAGCGCAAACTCCGCCCGACACCGCTCCGCTCCATTGGACCGATTTCGTCCTTCACATTTTTCCGGAAAATATCGTCAAGTCTGTCGCCGAAAACCAAATTCTCCAGGTCGCTGTCTTTGCCATCCTCTTCGCCATAGCGTTAACTCGTGTCCCGGAACAAATCCAAAAACCTATCCTCAATTTCGCCGAATCTCTCACGCAAGTTATGTTCCGCTTCACCAATCTCGTCATGTACTTCGCTCCCATCGGCGTCGGCGCCGCCATGGCTTACACCGTCGGCCACATGGGTATCGCCGTGCTACTTCCGCTCGGCAAACTCCTTTTCACCGCGTACGGCGCGCTGCTCACGTTCCTGTTGTGCGTACTGGTTCCCATCGCAATCCTCGCGCGCATTCCTCTCAAACGTTTTCTCGGCGCCGTAGCCGAGCCCGCCACCATCGCTTTCGCCACCAGCACCTCCGAAGCCGCTTTACCCCGCGCGATGGAGTGCATGGAATCCTTCGGCGTCCCGCGCCGCATCGTCGCTTTCGTAATTCCCGCAGGCTACAGCTTCAATCTCGATGGCTCGACACTCTACCTGGCGCTCGCGTCCATTTTCGTAGCCCAAGCCGCAGGCATTCACATGACCTGGCCGCAACAACTCCTGATGGTTCTTACGCTCATGCTCACCAGCAAAGGCATCGCAGGTGTGCCTCGCGCTACTCTCCTCGTTCTTCTCGCTTCCGCCGCCAGCTTCCATCTCCCAACCGAACCGATTTTCGTTATCCTCGGCGTTGATGCCCTTATCGACATGGCTCGCACCTCCGTCAACGTAACCGGCAACTGTCTGGCCAGCGCCGTAATCGCCCGCTGGGAAAATGAACTCGCCGCACGTGTAGGCGCGGGTTTATCCCGCGGTCTTGCTTTTGCGGCACCTGTAGCCGCCACCTTTTTACCCCGCTATTCCGCGGGGCAGATGGCCATCTTGTTTTTGCTGTGATAGCGGCCGCAGTCTGCGGCTGCCGCCTTTCCGCGCGCACGCGTCCCAACACGCACAAATCCGCTAGCGCCGCGCGCAACTCTCAAACGAAAAATCAATCTTCAATTGTCGTTGAAATCGAAACGATCGACGTACCCATTCACCGCCGCCACACTCCCACCGGCAAATGGCACAACCGGCTCCGTCCGCCGCGCCATCGCAATCTTCTCCGCCCGGTGCCGCCGCGCCCGCACCGCCATGCGCGTCAATTCAAATCCGCCGTACACAATATTCCCGCGAATCAAATCGCTTCGAAAACTCAACACCTGCATCCGCAAATATCGGGCAAATTTCGAATGCGGACGCGATTGCACCTCAGGCGCATCGCTGGCTTGTGCAAACACCGGATTCTCACAGTCCTTCAATTGCACCACCGCCAGCGAACCATCCGTGCGCATCGCATCGCCCGTCGCGTTCATCGCCGCATGCGCCATCTGTGGACGCTGCACGTAGTACACCGCCGCCACGCAGCCCGCCAGCCGCAAATCCCGCACCATTATTCCGCGCCCGTCGTCCATTTCCACGTCAATGTGATGAATAAATTTGTGTTGTCGTACCGAGAGCGCCGCTCCGGTCTCCCGCGTCATCGCTCCCAGCCACACCGTCTGCCCTTCAATCACGTCGTTGCGGCCCCACACTCGCAAATGCTCGCGCTTCGCGTAGCTGTCCAGCCCTTTTTCCCACGTCTGGCTTACGCGCTGACCATCCATCAACTGCGTGGTGATCGGTGCGCTCGGATAATTCTTGAACGACAGGAAAGCGTGCATCTGCCGCAGCACCGATCGCGTTGACATCGCATCCCCATTTTTCCATCCTGCCGCGTGAAACGCCGCGTCCATCTGGCTTGCGCTTCCCAGCAACGCCACGTTCACAATGTCCGCATCCTGGCCGTTGCGCGTGGTTGTCCTTACCGGCAGTTCGGGCGCCGTAATTTCCAGCACCGCTTTTTCAATTTCGTCGGGACGGTTATCCTCCGTTTGGTCCGCCATTCCTTCTGGCAGCGACACTCCAGTCGCCAACTCCAGTTTCAAATCGCTTCCTCGCGGCAGATAAATCTCCGGTTCCGGAAACATTGGAAACGCCGTGCGGTACACCAGCAGCGTCAAGCAGCTATAAGGATTCCAGGTAGGCAGATGCCGCAATCGGTTGG
>WNFE01000808.1_pt1 | contig 22392 bp, 19 predicted proteins | sample 5400451 | NCBI WGS metagenome assembly WNFE01 (sample SAMN13153344, study PRJNA577476) | soil metagenome | isolation source: 200 cm saprolite under Douglas fir tree site 2 hole 2 | place: USA:California | collected 2015-04-18
CGCTATTAATTCATCGGTGCGGTATTTTTCTGCCAGCGGCTCTGCAGTTCGCCGCATGCGTAGTTTGGTTTCCTGTACCTGGGTTGTATCGTGTCCTTCAATGGCGTAACGAGCTACTCCCACTAGCTTACCCAGTTCTGCCAGGCGCTGCCGGTCTGTCATCGTTTGTAACAGTAGTTCTTCAGCGTCCAGGTCATCCAGCGCAAGTGGCGCTTCTTCCTCGGCTGATTCGATAGATGGAACCTGAGCAAAAGTAGAGGCATAGTTCACGTAGAATTGTCCGTACTCCTGGCATCCTTGCGCAACTAATTGCATACGTGCCCCTTCATCTTTCGGATTGACGGTGCCAATATCACACACATCATCATCACGTCGCTGCGCTAGCATTTGGAGACGTTCAAGTGTGCTTCCTTCCTCTAACATCGGCGGGATGGGCATGACAGGCACATTTGTCGCGTCCTGTAAATCCTCTGGGGATAGCTGAGAAGCCAAAAAAGAGGGGAGATACTTCGCCAGGGAAAGAGGCATTGGGGGTACTACGCAGTATGTAGCTAAGACGGTGTGAGTATCGGTAGTACTGCGTGCAATAAAAATGGCATGCCCTTTTGGTGCTTGTGGATCACCACGCAAAAAACGTATTGTCATAGCGAAGAATCCTCTCTGCTATAGTAATGCTTTCATAATTAAGTTCCATTCAGATTCGGCAAGAACTTTCTCTAGCCTAATAATAAGCCCTTTGGTCTCACATAGCAAGCGTCACATCTAGAAATCCATGGTGTGTTAATTATTGAGCGAGAAACCTGGCGAGATAGAGTGAGGACCTGGCGAGGCTTGCCCTCGCCAGGTCCCCGCCATCCAGAATATGGGCCCTTCACAGGCTTCTACGTAATTCGCGTATCCTTCTTACCAGGTCTCTGTTGGCGCGTATCTCGTCCTCAGTTAAATCTTCACCTTTCGTAGGAATGGATTCCTCGTAGGTTTTCAGATGCTGCGCGATTGCAGCGTTACCGGCAATACGGGCAAAGGAAGAAAGTATCTCTTTGGCCTTGCTATCCTGGTTTCGCCTGGCTTCAGTAATGGCGGCTTGTGCGTAAAGGTCCGCATATTGATGCAGGAATAGACTCCATTGCTCTGGTGTACTTAACGTATTCATTACTCGCTCAACTAACGCGATAGCCTGGGATAAATCGTTTATCGCGAGATCTAATGGTCCACGAGCCAGGAACACCCCTGCCCGCTCATAACGAGCGTCAGCCTCACCTAAGGGTCGGTGTTGCTGCTGGTACAACATTACTGCTTGCTCGAATCTGGATGCAGCCTCATCCAGATTATCTTTGCCTCGTTGCGCCAGCCCCAGGGCAAGGATAGTATCGGCCTGTCCAACCAGGTCACCAGTCTGGTTAAAACGTGTAAATGCTCCTTCGCCGTTTTCAATTGCTTCATCCCAAAGTTCTTGACCAATGAGTGTTTGAGCAAGGCCAAGCATAGCCCAGCCATCTCCGTCTGTACTCCCCAGCAGCTGATACTGTCGTCCCGCCTCAAGAAAAGTCGAAGATGCTGCATCTAGTTCGCTTCGAGAGAGTCGCGTCTGTGCCAATCCCAGTAACGCTTCGGCGGCAAGTAGCGGCTCTTGCAACGCCTCAGCCTGGTTGTGGGAATCGCTAAAACGGGCCTCAGCCTGCGAAAAATCTCCCTCTGTCAACAAGAGTTGTCCCTGTACTAATAATGCCATAGGCCTCACCTGCGAAGCATAGTCATTCTCCTCTATTATTGTATACGCGGATGCACCGAATGATGCCGCTTCGTCTAGTCGTCCCGTAAACACCGCCAATCGTGCCCTGCGTACCAGGGCTTCCGCTGTCAAAGTGCGATTCACAGGATCGAGAGGTCGCTCCTCCGTAAGCATTTGGGCATCGTAATAGTAGTTTCCTGCTTGAATAGTCTGACCTTGCTGGCTGTAAATATCGCCAAGGCCCAGCAATGCCTGGCTTTCAACTTTATCGTTGCTTAGAGAGTGTGCCAGCTTTCGTGCCTCTTCGAAGGTTTGCGAAGCACGATCGAGGAATCCTCGCAAACGTTGAATTTCTCCCAGTCCTGCTGCTGCCTCCGCCTGCCCTATGCGGTATGAGACTGCTCTATAGGTGCGAATAGCACGCTCCATCAAGCCATTGGCATAAGAAAGCTGACCCCGGCGCGTGTTAATCTCACCGAGTAATCGGCTTGAGTTGGCAGTACCCAGTGCATAGTGCAAATCTGAATACATTTGTTGCGCTTCTTGCGCGCTTAACAGGGCCTGGTCAGCACGGTTGCTCAGCAGGGAAACCTCGGCCAGGCCCAGGTTGCTGTCAGCCTCGCCCAAGTCGTATTCAATTGTACGTGCCAGGTCGAGGGCCTCTGCGAACGAATCCGCCGCCTTATCGAGCTGTCGCTGATCCAGGTAAACATGCCCCAGGCCTAAAAGTGCATCAACGACCCCGAAATTATCTCTACTTGCGCGATAGACTTCCAGAACCCGCTGGTAATTGGCGATGGCTTCGTCAAAGTTTCTTGCAAGTCGCTGTACATCAGCAAGGCTGCGCAGCGCATCAGCTTCGTTGGTGCTGTCACTGGCGTTCACGAAGAATGAAATGGCTCGTTTATAGTTTTCAGTAGCAAGATCGGTTCTACCGTGCTGCAACTCTATGTGCCCTAATGCCAGAGCCACATTGCCCTGTCCCTGCTGATTGCCCAGGCTTGCATAGAGATTCCAGGCATTTTGGTAAGCCTCCTGCGCGCGGTCGAGGTGTGCTAATTGTCGTTCGACGTGACCCAATGCGAGAGCGCTTCCGGCTTCATTCAATGGGCGGTCCGCGTCTCGATAGAGCCGCATCGCTCTTTGATAGCTGTTTGCCGCCAGCTCAAGCTGATTGTTCTGGCGTTGCACATCTGCTAGTATCGAGCGGCTATCTCCAGCCCGCTTGAAATCACCAAGCAATCGAAATCGTATTTCCGCATCTGAAAGGGCTTCAGCTGCAACATCAAATTTACTGTCGTGAAAGGCATCAATGCCAACTTGTAGGCGTTTCTCGGCTGCTTTCTCATCTTGTGTCTGCATGAGCATCTAACCCCTGGTTTCTATGACTATCTATCTGCTTTGTTGCGAGGTATCATGCTTGTTGGATTCATTGTAGTCCGTGTGAGATAGAAAGTCAAAAACTGGCTGCTGCTAGGCTTGACGTAGCAATTGTGGTAAGATAAGCTCTATGGACGAAATAGCGTGGCGGTTCGATCCAGGTACATATAACTTGGTGAAGGAGTTAACCTCATGCACGAAGACACTCTAGGACACGTAGATCTTTTTGCTGGCTTGGACAAGAAAGATTTACAGCTAATTGCGGTCGCTTGCCAGGAGCGCAAGTATAGCGCAGGGTCAACGCTTATCAAACAAGGCGATACAGGGGTTGGACTTTATGTTATTACCAATGGCACCGTACGGATCACGAGGGCGACTGATCCTGACAGAGCGGAAACTGATCTAGGCACCGCTGGCCCAGGAAGTGTACTTGGGGAAATGTCGCTACTGGACGATTTGCCACGTTCCGCTACTGTAACTGCGATAAATGATGTCACTGCCCTTCTCCTGCCAGTCTGGGAATTCCGCACCATCCTGCGTAATCATCCCGATATTGCTCTAAGACTTCTTGGCGTCCTCAGTCGCCGCCTGCGCAAGGTCGAAAGTCATCTCAGCGATCGCTAGATTGCCTCGTTGCATGTCATCGACAAACAGGTGTAGGGAAGGACTGCCGCGCTTCCCTATGCTTCGTTGTCCGTTTGGTGTGCTATCCCTTGTACAGGTCCTGTCGGTTCAGCCTTCTTTCGATTCAGGAGATCTTGCAGTTCCTCAAGCATAGTTTCAACATCATTGAACGAGCGGTAAACGCTTGCAAAGCGTATATAGGCTATTTTGTCCATCTGTCGCAGCCGTTCCATAACAAGTTCCCCAATCACGCTACTCTGGACTTCTTGCTTCCCTAGCCTGTACACTTCCTGCTCGATTTCTTCGACAGCGTTTTCAATCTCTCCAACCGGCAAGGGACGTTTCTCGCAGGCTTTGCTGATACCTACAAAAAGCTTCTGCCTGTCAAAAGCTTCCCGTCGCTGATCACGCTTGATGACCATGAGCACGGATTTCTCGACTCGTTCGTATGTACTGAAGCGTCCTTTGCACCGCTCACATTCGCGTCGTCGATGAATGGCATCACCCACATCCCGCGAATCTTTCACCCGCGATTCCGTACCACCGCAAAATGGACATTTCATGTCTCACTCCCTAATAGTGGGATATATGTCTATCCCTGAGACTATTTTAGCACTTACGCTTTCAAAGTGAAATATTGTATCTCAGGGATTCTCCTGGTTTTGGGGAAAAGGGATAGCTAAGGGGCGTGATGCGAGATGCCCGTTAGCTCATTTTGTGATGCTCTGATATCTACTATGTGCTTGTGATTGATTGTGTGCGGCTACCAGATGTAGGTGGCAATTTCCCAACGTATCCTGAATGCAGGCGCGAACCTTCGCGCCAGTAAGCATACCAATATGGACCATGACCTTGCCCATCGCGACAGGTGCTGCATGAAGGTTTCCCACATTTGCGAAACTGTAGTTGATAGGTTATATGTTGGTCGCCTGGTAAGTGTGTCATATCCGCTTACCCTCCCACGAGTCAAAATTAAGAATTATCTCTAGAATAAGCCTCTAGCAGCATATCACTAATGTATGAACATTTTATGAATCTTGACCATGAGAACAATTACACAATATTCATTTTCAGACATGATCAGGTATATCTTTTGGTAAAGGGTTTTTCACACTGTGGAGATGATATAATATAGTATTGGCTTTCCTGCCCCTGTAGGGAACCTCCTGTTCCATGTGTTTTGTCATGTTGTTGGATCGGAAAGAGAAGGCAAATCATGCAAATCATCATCAAAGGTAAGCAGATGGAAGTTGCACCTCGCTTGCGTGCATACATCGAACGGAAAGTACAGCGACTTTCTCGTTTGATCGACACCGACGCGCGTATCGAGGTGACTCTCACAGAAGAGCAAACACGTAGCGCTCGTGATCGCTACACTGTTCAACTGGCGCTATCTACTAGCTCCCATCCTATTCGTAGTGAAGTTAGTGCTGCAAATGCTAGTATGGCCCTTGACCTTGTGTTAGATAAAGTCACCGCACAGTTAGGACGTCATAAAGATCGTCAAACAAGTTCGCGCCGGCATCGTACATCTCCTTTGAAAGTTCTCTCGCTATCACGCTCCGGCAATCTTTCGCTAGTGGAAGAGGGGAATGTTGAAGAAGGCGAGCAACTTTCCACGCCCATTACCGAAGAGCGTAATGAAGAGATTTGGTCTCAAATCATTGAGATTCGCCGTATTCATACCAAACCGATGAGCGGTCAAGAAGTTATCGCACAAATGGAGGCATATGGCCTCCCCTTCTATCCGTTCATTAATGAAGAAACCAGGGGAATCAATGTCATGTACCGGTTGGATGCGGGGGGCTACGGATTGCTTGTACCTGCATTAGAGCAAGTTACGGATTAAGGGTGTGATTGATCGATCGTATGAAGAAGTTCTCAACGTGGCGACCAGGGCGGGAGCATCTCGCCTCGCATAAATTGTGACTTTTTCGCCGAAGCTACAGCGTAATCTCAAACTGCCAGGGATGCAGCGGTGGGTTCTCGAATTGACCCAGAGGATCAACAGCACGTATTGTCATTTTACGCACATCAGTGGAAGGAGGTGGACTAAAGCGTGCGCTTCCTTGATACACTGCTTGATAGGGATAACTGGCAAGTTCAGGACGTGCCAGGAGCACACCACCACGGTCTCCCGCCCATTGAACTCCGGTATTATCTTTTAAAAAGAAAATGATGCGAGGGACAAAAGCAAACCCTGCTGGGAATGGTGGCCGTATCCATAAGTAGTGGAGCTCAAAATGCTTCTGATACAGCTGCAACCGCTGCAAAAGCATTGTCATGTCTTGCTGTTTTTGTTCCAACTCAATTGTGATACTGCGTATGGGCTCCCGTGGTAATGATTCTGGCGTGCTCTGTCGCCCAAGTTCTTGTGGAGCGGCAATCACTACCGGTGGGCGTGAAGCGAGTTCCAATGCTTTGGAAGAAAAAGACGTTGGATCGTTCAGTATTTCATTACATAATTGCAGGCAAGTTTCACATATATAGGCAGCGCCCGGGCCAGCTACCATACGCCCAACTTCTGGTGGGCGTTTCCCGCAGAAAGAACAACGTGCTAGTGACCGATCAAAACTCATGGCTACCTTCCTAAGTAGTCTAGCTCACTCACAGAGGAGGTGGTCTTAGGCAGATGAAGCACTGTTCCTACATCTCTGTATGTACGCAGCGCATCAGCCGCCGCACGATAGAGCCCCATACGCTCAAGAATATAAGCATGAGCCTCCCACTCTAATGCATCATCCAAAGGCGTAAGGAACTCTAATAGATCATCCTTGAAATCCTTTTGACTTCGGATCCTTGAAGACCATTTACTGGCCTTTGTACTGTGAGCAAGCGGCGTAGACCCATTATTCTGGTCAATTGTATGGACCAGGCTTTCCGCAGTACGATCAGTCCTTCCATAAGTTCGTTCTAATGCTAATGCGATCAAATGATCGGCAAAGTGCGGATTCTTTGGTAAAAGCGAACCATGCATATAGGTTCCATAAGCATTACGATACACAGCCCCTTCAGTATGATCTTCTGCGTTGTTTCCGTGGCCCTTGAGTACCTTCCCCAATGGTTTGGCCGTGCCAAGATAGGTACGGCCTCCATGATTTTCGAAACCGACCAATGTGCTGCCGTTCCAACTGATCGCCACGTCTCCAATGCACCGTGGGGTGTCCGCTCCCTTATGAATGGTCCACGCGTCGAATACTCCAAGCCCTTTCATGTCGGGCCCCTGAGCGGGTCGATAAAAGTGTGCCAGCAACTGGTAGCCACCACAGACCGCAAGCACTGGCATATCGTCTTCAACTGCAGCCCATAGACCGATACCTTTCATGTCTAACAAATCTTGAGCAACGGGAGCTTGCTCTTTGTCCTGTCCACCGCCGATAAACAACATATCGTACTCGTCCGGTGCCAGGGCATCGCCAATACCCAGGCCGACTACGCGCAACTCTATGCCACGTAGTTGACAGCGTCTACGTAGCGTCAGTATGTTGCCCCGATCTCCATACAAATTCAATTGATCAGGGTATAAATGCCCCAGGGTGAGCGTGAAGCGTGGTGCTAAATCATCTTTCAAGGCCCTTTTTCCTCCCAATAATGGGGCGTTAAACCACGCCGTTCTAGTTCACGATGGATTTCTAACAAACCAGTATACGTTGGTACCACGAACAAAGTTTCACCAACAGGTGTTTGACGAATGGCAGCGTCTAACGCTTGAGCGATACCATGACCTCCTGTAAAGACCTGATCAAGCATACCCTTCTCGTCGGCTACAAGCAGTTGAGCACGACGTGCAGCCACTGTTTTCGATACCTGCCTACGTTGTCGTGCACCACGTCCCTTTGACTCAAAGCTGGCCCTGGATGCACGCAAAGGGGTGGAAGTCACGATCGTCATATCTTGCCGCTCTATCCCTGCATACTTCAAGCGTAGCGCAAGATCGAGCGCGCGAGTTCCTGCCACTGTCAACGTCGCGGTATGTTGAACCATTCGTTCGAAATCTACATCCCAGGTCCACGAAATATCGCGTCCATCAGCGATATTATCATTTAAAACAAATAATAGGTGCCGTGTTGTTCCATCGCTAAAGAGGGTACGCAGTACCTCGTTGAAACCTGTGGGATTTTTTGCCAGGAGCAAGCGCAAAGTGCGCCCTTCAACCTGGACACGCTCTCCGCGCCCAAAGGCGGGCTTAAATTGTTCAATGCCGGAGACAATCGGATCCCAGGCGATGCCCAGGGACTGGGAGGCTGCAATTGCCGCCAGGGCATTGTAGACATTATAAAATCCAGCCAGGGGAATAACGATCTCTCCCTGCTGCGTTCGAGTCTCAACCTGTATACGGAGACGGTCTATTCCGTCAGAGAGTACTTTCACTGCACGTATATCTGCTTCAGGACGTGCCCGCGTGCACTTTGAACACTTATAGTGCCCTAAATGGCTGTAATATCGTACTGAGTAAATGAGTTCTCCACCACAATCCGGGCAGGTGCGTGTATCAATCGCCTGGTGCCGGTCGGCCGATAAACCCTCGGCAGAGAGATCAAGGGAGAGGTCATCAATGCCGAAGTACACTACTTGCCCTCGAAAAGACTCTCCAAGATGAGCAGTTGCTGGATCGTCGGCGTTAAGAACCAGCGTTGCAGTATCTGGTAAGAGGCTAACCGCCTGGAGCCAGCGCGCAGAAACGCTGTCAACTTCACCATAGCGGTCCAGTTGATCACGGAAAAGGTTTGTGAAAACAGCGACATGGGGAGGTAGAGTCTGCACAGCTTGTGGCATTACCGCTTCATCAACTTCAAAGATCGAGATAGCCTGCCCTGCCCGGCGCAAGTTACCATCCGGTTTGGCGCGAATGACCAGGGCACCCGCAATACCTCGCATCAGGTTTGAACCTTCCCTGTTACGCCATACTCGCAAACCTGCATCGCTTAAAATAGCAGCGATGAAGCCGCTGGTGGTTGTTTTGCCGTTTGTTCCTGTTACCAGGATGCTCCCATACGCTAATTGCGTTGAAAGATGTTCGACAATATCTGGATAAAGACTCTGTGCTACCAGGCCGGTGATACTGGTACCTCCACCAAGATGTAAACGACGACTGAGTGCCCCTGCCGCTCGTCCTCCCATCACTGCCAGTCCAGCTCGTAGTGAACTACGGTGGCCTTTCGTAGAATGCTGGCTGTTGGTGGCTTTCATCGAGCGGCCAGCAGCCAACTGATTGGCATCCATGCCGCTTTTCTCCCGTCTCTTGCGCATCTCCCTTTTGGTAGAGCGAAATGGCCTCTGCTTGCTCATACTGTTCCTCCAACACGCCAGTATTTACATAAGTGTACTGCTTGCAGCAAGCATAGCATGCACGAGCAAGTGGGTCAAGAGTAACTATGAATACTACAGGGCTTATTAAGGGTTGGCCAAGGCTGAGTTTCAGCAGGATTTGGCCGTGCATCCGATTTTGCAAAAGTCCTGCGGAATACTATCTAGACATGATGTGTTATCCTAGCAGAGGATTTCGTTGGCAATATGATTTACCTATCCTACTTGTCAACATATGCTATTCTATCCTGTGAGGTAAGATACTCATTGGATTTTAGAGGATCGGATATATCGTGTATGCCAAACGTAGAAGCCAGATACATCTTGACGAAGAGAATGGAGGTCGAGTAGGGTCGATGGCTAAGAAACTTGTAATCGTAGAATCACCTGCAAAAGCTAAAACAATCGAAAAATTCCTTGGACATGACTTTGAAGTACGCGCGTCCATGGGACATATTATAGATTTGCCTAAAAAGGGCCTTGGCGTGAATACGCGTAAGGATTTCGCCCCTCAATATGAAATTATTGAGAAAAAAGATAAATTGATTGCTGAACTGAAAGCCGCTTCCAGGCGCGCTGACGAGGTATTCCTGGCTCCAGACCCTGATCGTGAAGGCGAGTTTATCGCGTGGTCCCTGAAAGAGACCCTTGGACTCCAGAATCCTCGCCGAGCTGTCTTCAACGAAATCACCAAGGGGGCTGTTCAGCAAGCTATTAAAAAGCCTCGCGATATTAACGAAGATCTCTTTAATGCGCAACAAGCGCGGCGTGTGTTAGATCGTCTGGTCGGCTATAAAATTAGCCCTTTACTCTGGCGGCGTGTTCAATCAGGCACAAGCGCCGGGCGCGTTCAATCAGTTGCACTCCGTCTCATCTGCGATCGCGAGGCTGAGATTCGCGCTTTCGTCCCAGAAGAATACTGGAGTATCACCGCCTTGCTCAGTAAGCATGGGCAGAAAGAACGCTTCGAGGCGAATCTGATTACGCGCCTCAGGGATATTGCCGATTTCAACAGTGTGGAGAGCACTTCCGAGGGCGAGGAGCAGGCAACAGCATCATCTAACGGATCCAACGGGCAAAATGGCGCGAAAAAGGTACAGACGGAAAAAGGCCGTATCAAAATCTCTTCTCAGGCAGAGGCAGATGCCATTCTGAAAGATTTGCAGGGCGCTGTCTATACTGTTTTGAAGGTTGAGGAGAAAGAACAGCGCCGCCAGCCTAATCCCCCGTATACAACCAGCACGATGCAGCAAGAAGCCTCGTCGCGACTTGCCTTTAAGCCGAAGAAAACCATGAGCCTTGCCCAGCAACTCTACGAGGGGATAGAACTAGGCGCACGAGGACAGCAGGGCCTGATAACCTATATGCGGACGGACTCTACCCGCGTCTCCGACGAAGCCCAGGCGAAAGTGAAAGGCTATATCGCACAGGAATTTGGTCAGCCCTACGTTGGGCAGGGACGGCTAGGGAAGGTCAGAGCGAACACGCAGGATGCTCACGAAGCGATTCGCCCGACCGATGTCGCGTTGACACCGCAGATAGTCAAGGCGTATCTCTCACCCGATCAGTTTAAGCTCTACAACATAATCTGGCGGCGATTTGTTGCCAGCTTTATGACACCTGCCGTCTTTGATACGGTCCGTGTGGATATTGTAGCGGGCCAGTACGTTTTTCGGGCCACAGGTTCTCATCTCAAATTCCCAGGCTTTTATGCGGTATGGCTGCGAGAAGATGAGGAGAAAACGCTTCCCGTTCTTAGCCCAAATGAAGCTCTTGATCTACATAAATTAACGCCGGAGCAACATTTCACTCAGCCACCTTCGCGTTATAGTGAGGCAAGCTTAATCAAGGAGCTTGAGGAGCAAGGTATTGGTCGTCCAAGTACCTACGTACCAATCATCAGCACTATCCAGGACCGTGGTTACGTTGATCAGGAGCAGCGGCGCTTTGTGCCAACCTGGTTGGGTATCACAGTGAACGAAGTCATGAACAAACACTTCCCTGAGATTGTGGATACTGGCTTCACGGCTGAGATGGAGCGGAAACTGGACGATGTCGAAGAAGGACGACAGCCATGGACGGAGTTCCTGCGCAGCTTCTACGACGATTTCAAGGTTACAATGGGTAAGGCCGAAGCAGAGATGGATCGCGTCCAGAAGCCAGTCGAAGAGATGGATGAAATATGCCCCGAATGCGGGCGTAATCTTGTCATTCGCACAGGTCGTTTCGGGCGCTTTATCTCCTGCTCAGGTTTTCCAGAATGCCGGTATCGTCGCTCTTTTGTAAATAAAACTGGCGCGTTCTGTCCAGTGTGTCAAGGCGAACTTGTTGAACGCAAGACAAAGCAAAAGAAACGGATCTTTTACGGGTGCAGCAACTACCCTACCTGCAACTTTGCTATCTGGGAAAAGCCAGTACCAGAACCCTGTCCTAAGTGCGGTGGATTGATGGTTGTGCCGCGTGTAGGACAGGACCCCGTCTGTTATCAGGAAGTCATCGCTGTACAGCGAGGCCCCGAAGAGAAACCTCAACAGGATGGCGCAATTACGCGCCGTGGAACACGTAGAAAAGCAACGACAAGCGAGGATACCCAACTTGTTTCGCAAGTGCCGTCGACTAACAGGCGAACCTCGACGGCACCTAAGGCAACTACAACAGGGACAACGCGAGGGAAGACAAAGAAGGCGACAGCAACAGCCAGGACAAAAAGTACCGCTGCAAGAAAAAAAACTACCTCTGGCAGCAAAAGAGCCACAGTCAAAAAGACCACCACAAGCCGTGCCACATTGCGAGGCAATCGCATCTAATTTTCAAAGGGCTTGCAGAGCGCATCCATGCCTGAGGAATTATAAGCTGATCATTTCAGATGCGCCTTCCAGCCTCGGTTCCCAGATTTAGATGCGATTGCCCTGGGCCGCATTGGAGAAACCCACAAATTGGGCGCATGAATATATCTAACCCGATATGCAAGTTTTTCTCAACGGGGTCCAGGGGCTCTGCCCCTGGCGGGGTGTGGGGTGTCCCACTTGTTCCCTTCCTCCTGCCGCCGCAGGCAGCATAAAAAACTTGCACACGGCGTTATCTAATCTAACGTCCAAGGATTAGTCGTGTGCTATAATCAGGTGTCGGTGACATATTATTTAGACCTAACAGAAAAACCCTGTTTTGGAGGATTTCATGCCATATGCGGTTACGCTCATTCCGGGTGATGGCACCGGACCTGAGATTACCGAAGCTACACGCCGTGTTCTTGAAGCAACTGGAGTTCAATTTTCCTGGGAGTTACACCAGGCTGGATTGGAGATGCTGGAAAAGTATGGTACGGTTTTACCCGATGAGGTAATTGAGTCGATTAAACGTACACAAGTAGGATTGAAAGGTCCAATCACTACCCCTGTTGGCAAAGGTATTCGCAGTGCAAATGTAGCGCTTCGCAAGAAACTTGACCTCTATGCAAATCTTCGCCCGGCGAAAACCTATCATGGACTACGCTCGCGTTATGATAATATCGATATGATTATTGTGCGTGAGAATACGGAGGACTTGTATGCTGGAGTAGAGTTTCAAAAAGGGACACCTGAACAACAAGAAATCATTGAGACCATCGCTCGCACAACCGGAACTCGTCTTGATTATAATTCCGCGATCGGCATCAAATATATCTCAGTGATCGCAACACGCCGTATTGTCAAATTTGCTTTTGACTATGCCAGGGCTAATGGACGTCGTAAAGTCACAGCGGTTCACAAAGCCAATATTATGAGATTTTCTGATGGGCTGTTCCTTTCTACTGCTCATGAAGTTGCCAAGGAGTATCCAGAGATCCAATTTGAAGATCGTATTGTTGACAATATGTGTATGCAACTTGTGCAGAAACCCGAGCAGTATGACGTGCTGGTCTTACCTAACCTGTATGGCGATATCATTTCCGATCTATCTGCTGGTCTGATAGGCGGGCTTGGAGTTGCCCCGGGCGCTAATATTGGCAGTCAATATGCAATATTTGAGCCGGTACATGGAAGTGCACCCAAGTATGCAGGACAGAACAAGGTTAACCCGATGGCCATGATGTTTTCAGGGGTGCTTATGTTACGCTACCTGGGCGAGAAAGATGCTGCCAATCATTTAGAGAAAGCCATAGCACAGGTCATCGCTGAGGGCAAGAATGTCACGTATGATCTCAAGCCTCGTCCCGATGATCCGACCGCTGTCGGTACCTCGCAGGTCGCGGACGCTGTCATTGAAAAGTTGCTAAAGCTTTAACGAACGCTGGTGTGGGAGGGTGTGCCCAATACCCTCCCAGCTTTCATTTGGTGGCGATGTTTCAATCTATGCGTGGAATGCCAGGTCCCTCTAATCCCTTGCGCCACTTGTGACGTGCTTGAATGTAGCGTACTGTACCGGAGCGTGAACGCATCATGAGCGAGGAAGTGCGTGCTCCCCAGCCATAATACTGCACGCCATCGAGTAATTCCCCGCTTGTGATGCCAGTCGCGGCGAATGAGACATCCTTTCCTTGCACAAGATCATCTGTGGTTAAAACTTGATCAACATCGATTCCCTGTTCTTTCAGCCTTGCCCGCCCCCTTTTGAGTGCCTCATCGAGATCTCCACCTTCCTGGATGACTTGATCCTTATCTGTAAGCGGCCAGATTTTGCATTGAATTTCTCCACCAATACATTTCATAGCAGCCGCTGCCAGTACCGCTTCTGGTGCTCCACCTATGCCCATAAGCATATCGATGCCGGTATAGTCTTCCATCGCCGCTAGAATTGCTGCAAATACATCACCGTCCGTAATCAAGCGAATACGAGCACCCACCTGGCGAATCTCTTTGATTATACCCGAATGACGAGGGCGATCAAGTATCACTACGGTCAAATCGTCGATCTCAGCTTGACGTGCTTGAGCAATTCGTTTCAGGTTTGTCGCAACCGGAGCATTGATATCAATCACACCTCTAGCGAAAGGGCCAACTGCAATCTTTTCCATATAAAATACACCCGGAGGTGCAGAATACATTGTTCCTCGTTCAGCCGTCGCCACAACCGCAATCGCTCCTGGAAGACCCACCGAGGTCAGCCGGGTTCCATCAACCGGGTCAACCGCCACATCTAGTTCTGGCGGAGTACCATTACCTACTTCCTCACCGATATAGAGCATGGGAGCCTTGTCCTTTTCCCCCTCACCTATCACCACAACGCCGTGCATATCGACGGCGTCCAGGGCCTGGCGCATGGCATCTACGGCGACTTGATCGACCATCTCTTTATCGCCCTTGCCCATCCAGCGACCGGCGCTCAGGGCCGCTGCTTCGGTGACACGCACCAACTCCATAGCCAGGTTGCGCTCTTTAGTACCAGATTGCTCGAATCGTTCTTCTGACATAAACAAACCTCCTCCTGCCTCGGTATTCTAGATTTCGATTTTGCGAGGATGAATACGGCAATGCTCGGCCAGCATAATGGCATGTAAGCAATCCACTGCCTCTTGCAAGTGCCCTTGCCGGTTTATGACCACGTAATCGTACCAGTGTTGTTGGGCCAACTCCGCCTGGGCGTCAGCCAACCGTCTCTGGAGTTCCTCTGGCGTCTCCGTTTGCCGTTCGGCTAGCCTCTGAGCTAGTTCCTCCAGGGAACCTGGGACCAGAAAGATAAAAACAGCCTCCGGCACTTTGCTACGGATGGTGGCTGCACCTTTCACATCAATTTTCAGAAGCACATCGCGCCCAGCAGACAAATTATCTCGTATCGGCTTTCGTGGCTGCCCATACCAGTTGCCATGCACATTTGCATACTCAAGTAATTCATTTTGACTTACTAAGCGCTCGAACGTTTCCTTGCTGACAAAATAATATGGATTGCCTTCGCTCTCACCGGGACGTGGAGCACGGGTAGTAACAGACGGGACCACGTAAAAATCCATGCCTTGTTGTTTGAGCGCGTGAATAACCGTATCTTTCCCGGCCCCCGAAGGCGCTGAAAGCACGAAGAGGAGTCCCTGGCGAGTTGTAGACTGCGCGGATTGCTGCTGTTGGGACACGAATGGCTCCGTCTCAAGTTTCATGCCGTTTCCTACGTTCCTGAGTGGGAAGGTTAGTATACTAGCAGGTCACTCTTTGCTATACTATGAGAACTGCTCTTGGAAATATTGTACAACACACGTGAGTAACTTGCTAAGTTGACCCAATTCACAAGCCCGGTGGAAAGTATAAAAGAGCAAATTGGAAGGCGGCTATAGATTATGCATATCGATGCCATCACCCTTGCAGCTGTTGCCGATGAATGGCGCGTGCTGCTCAACGGCGCACGTATTGATACGATCATACAACCGACCGGGCATTCCGTCGCCTTGCAATGCTATGCGCCTGCAATACAGCAGGGGCAAGACGGAAGAAACCGGTGGCTCTATATTTCGGCTCATCCTCAGTTGGCCCGGGCGCATCTCACTGCGCTCAAACCCTCTAAGATTGCGAGTGAACCTCCTGCATTTGTGATGTTACTGCGTAAATACCTGGAAGGTGCTCGCATTGAAGCTGTTCAGCAGCCACGCTGTGAACGTGTCATAGAAGTTATTGCTGGCTATCGCAACGCTGCGGACTCTGAGGAACGCACTCGCCATCGCCTGATTATTGAACTCATGGGTCGTTTGAGCAATATTATCCTCTGTAATGAGCACGGCCTGATTCTCGGAAGCCTTAAACAGGTAGGTGCGGATATAAATCGTTACCGTGTTATAGCTGCAAATGTGCAGTATGTACCACCTCCTCCGCAACAGCGCATAGTCGCAGGCCGATCTTTACCTCGTTTGGAGCCGGCAACTGTCACCGGCTCGCAGCTAACTGTATGCGCGGTGGAAGAAATAGAAGCCTCAAAGGAAGCGCCACAAGCTGAGAGAAAACGGGCGAAGATGCAGGAGCCTAAACTATGGCAACTATTGACAAGAAATCTACTCGGCTTTAGTCCATTATTAGCGCGTGAAGCCGTCTATCGTACCATCGGTGATACGGAATCCTTGATCAACATGAGTGGAACTCCATGGGACGAGCTGGCCTGGAATATACGCGAGCTTGCTGCTCTGTATGATACACGTGCATGGAAACCACAAATTGCAGAGCGCATAGAAGATATTGATCCACGTCCCTTTCCTATAGCCTTTGCTCCCTACGTATTAGAGCAATACGCCGAACTCCCCGGAGTGCGTATTCGGGAATCTGCTTCGATCAACGTTTTGATCGACGAGTTTTATGCTGGTGCTGAGTGGCGCGATGCGATGGAAAGTGTACGTGCTCCTGTGCGAAAAGTTTTGCAAACACAACTCGAGCGATGCAAACGCAAGGCTGAATTGCTGCAACAAGAGTTGGTGGCCTCGGAAGAGGCCAATCGCTATCGTCTGCAGGCAGAGCTGTTGCTGGCTTATCAGCACGAAGTGAAGCAAGGTCAGAGCAGTGTTGCGTTGCAAAACTTTTTTGAAGATGGATCTGGCCCATCGGAGGTGACTATCCCGCTTGATCCGCGCTTTGATGCTGTTGGTAACGCCAATCGCCTCTTCCATAAATATCACAAATTGCGCCACGCGCTCGCACTCGTACCGGGCCAGATCGAACAAAATGCGACTGAGATGGCAACCATTGAGCAGTTATTGGCCGATCTGATGTTAGCGGAAACTCCTACTGAAGTGGAGCTGGTTAAGGCCGAGGTGCAGAGTGCTGGTTATATGCGTGGCGCTAAAGCTGCAGTAACCTCCCTTAAAGGCGTCCGTAAGCAAGCGCACAAAGGCAAAGGTGGTAAACAGAACAAAGGTAAGCCAATTCCACCAGGAGGTGGTGTTCCTTTACATATACAGAGCCGAGATGGATTTACAATCTTAGTTGGGAAGAACAGCCGCCAGAACGAGGAGGTGACGTTCCACCAGGCAACGGCCAATGATGTGTGGCTGCACGCGCGTGGTGTTCCTGGCGCTCATGTGATCATCAAGGCAGGAGGCCGCGATATTCCCCGTAGCACAATTGAGCAGGCGGCGAACCTTGCCGCTTATTACAGCCAGGCGCGAGGAAGTACCAGTGTCCCTGTCGATTATACCCTGCAACGTCATGTGCGGCATATGAAAGGCGGGGGACCTGGTATGGTGGTATATGAACGTGAAAAAACAATGTACGCGGAGCCTGAAACATCCTTGCGTTGAATAGACAGGAGAGAGCACTGTGCCTGAATTCTATCCAACCGATCGTGCCTCTCTGGAGCGAGATAGCGACGTGGAATTTTTCATAGCTAGTGGTCCTGGTGGACAGCGTCGCAACAAGGTTGAGACCGGAGTGCGAATGATCCACCGTCCAAGCGGAACCGTCGTAACGGCCACAGAGCGCCGATCGCAACACGCTAATCTCGAAGTAGCCTATGAACGGCTGGCGGCACGCTTGCAGGAACAGCAGCAGGTCTCGCCACCACGAAAGCCAACGCGTCCCACCGCAGCCGGCCGTGAGCGCAGGCTCGATTCGAAGCGCCGCTCAGGCATAATCAAGAGGCAGAGGTCTGCCCCACCTGAGGACTAGTATGCTGACTTAGCCTAATCTCAAGATATGCTTCTTTCTCATTCCATGTTGTAGCTGTTCTCAGTTGCGTACAAAGTCCCTGCATCTTTGCAACAATTGCTTCTCTCTCACCATCCCCGGCACGGCTAGCCTGGAAATCTCGAATGACCGTAGGATAGAGTAAAAGACGATATATGCTATGTCCCTCTGTTTCAGCCACAAAAACAAAGCTTCGATCATTCCGCTCGATTTCATCGACAGCATAATCGTCAATAAAGTCGCCTGTGCAATACATGATGGGTCTATGCTTGTATATCTCAATGCCTCGTGCGATATGGCCGGAATGACCAAAAATTATATCGGCACCTGCATCAATTAAGGCATGCGCGAACGACATGTGTTCCGCTGGGGCGGCGTATCCCCAATTTGGACCCCAGTGAGTTGATACAACCAGGAAATCTACTACTTCTTTGGTCCTGTTTACCTTTTCAAACAGTTTCTCAGCTCGCTTGTCCTTCAAGGTAATGGGAACATAAAAAATTCCGGGTTGTTCATCCGTTGCTTCCCAACCAGGCTCATTATCCGTAAAGGCGATTAGTCCAAGTTTTATGCCCTTGGTTACCCATGTTGCTGGCTCGGACGCCTCACTGAGGGAATTGCCAGCACCAGCATGGCGAATTCCGGCTGTATCCAGGTTATTGATTGTATGGGATAGGCCTTCATATTCAAAATCAAGTATGTGGTTATTGGCAAGTGAGACGGCATCGATATGTGCAGCTCTAAGAACATCTACGTTTTTTGCGTCCGATCGAAAATGAAAGACTTTTGGAGTGACCGACCAGGGAGTTCCCCAATCAGATAGAGCACATTCAAGATTGCAGATGCGTACATCTGCATCATGGAAAAACGGTAGTGTATCTCCCCACGAATACTCGGGCGGTCTCTCCTTGAGAACTCCGTTCACAAGGCGACCCAGCATAACGTCGCCAACAAAAAGTAGGTTCATTTTCAATTCTTCCTGGCTCTCCTGTTATGTTAGCGTTCCCGTGACGACCCTATTCCCATCTCCTCGCGATACTTTGTTACGGTGCGCCTTGCCATGGGAATCCCGCGAGCAGTGAGCAGGTGTGCCAATTCCTCATCGCTAAAAGGATGACGCGGTTCCTCGAAAGAAATCAGCTCGCGTATTACATCTTTCACGCCCAGTGAACTGTCGAAGAAGTCTGAAACAGGCATCAGTCGCCCGTTGGGTAGTAGAGCATATTTATTTGCAATTGCTCTGCTGACTGTTCCCTCATCCAGGTTCAGGTGTGTGGCTACTTCTGCTCGCGTATAGGGACGCAGGTAACGCACGCCTTTATCTAGGAACTCATGCTGGTGGTCTACAATCAGCATTGCAATCCGCTTGAGAGTGCGCCAACGTCGATGCACACAATCAATAAAAAATTTTGCTCGATCACTGTGATGGCGCATATAACGCAGCACTTCTTCATTGGTTAGCTCATTGTCGAGGCTTAAAGGTTGTGTGCCATAACCTGGGCCAATATAAAATCGATAGCGTTTCTCCTCGATAAGTTCCACCTCAAAATCCGTATCAACCTTGCGGATAATCAGATCCGGGTGGGCGTATGTGGCAAACGCAGAGTTAGATTTGCTACTGGTAGTAGCCAGGTATGTATGCGCGGGATATGGGTGAAGCATCTTGCGGATGTATTGAGTAGCATGGAGTACTTCCTGCCCTGAGACCTTGATTTCGCGGGCGATTTCTTGAAACTGGCTTCGTCCAAGCCTGTCCAGGTAGCGATCAACCAGTACATATGCTAGTAAAGGTGGCTTTTCTAGTTCACTGAGAGCCTTCAACTGGATCAGCAGGCATTCGCGTAGGTCTCGCGCCCCAATTCCCAGTGGCTCCAGTGTTTGTAATTGGCTCAGCACATATTCAACACGCTCTACAGGTACCGATAAATGTTCGGCAATCTCTTGCACACTTATCTCCAGGTAGCCTCGTTCATTGAGGTTGCCTACCAATTGCTCTGCAATGGGGGCATCGTCTGCTGAGACAAGTGCTTCAAGTTGTTCCAAAAGTACTTCTGCAAGTGTTTGACCCGTCGGAATGCTGGCCAGTGGATCATACTCTTCATCATCGTCAGCTTCAACTAAGCCATAATTGTCGATATCGTAATGGGAATACTCATCCCATTGCTGCTCTATTGGACTCTCGTCGGCATTGATCTCGCCTGCGGTAAAAGCTGACTGCGTAAACTGTGCAGAATATCCAGGATACCCGCAAGATGAGCAAGTCTGACCTTGCATCGGTGTGCCACAGAACAAGCAAATGCGCTCTTCGACCACTTCAAAAGCGGGGTTCTCGATCTGTTCCTGAGTAATAGCACGCTCCAATTCATCTGATGTAAGGTGTTGAATCATACTCGACGTGATGAGCCTGGCGTTGACCCGTAAGGCGTGATCCGCCTTCGGTGTTGGTTCCAGTCGCATACGATCCCCTTTTTACCTGGCTATCAGATCCAACCTCTACTGAGTAGTGCAGCGCGCGCTGCCTCTTGCTCAGCAGCCTGTTTGTTGCGGCCTTGCCCTCTTCCTGCGACCTGTTCCCCCAAAAGGACTTCTACAGTAAATTCTCGATTATGGGATGGTCCCTCTTGACTGATCAGACGATATGATGGTGTGAACCCATCATGTGCTTGCGCCAGTTCCTGAAAGAGAGACTTAGGGTCTTTGAATAATCTCTTGCTAACGATGCTGTGTGCTAATGGCTCTAAACGTGGTATGAGAAATCGCTGCACAGTCTCGAGTCCCCGGTCTAGATAGATAGCAGCAAGAATGGCCTCAAATGCCGACGCAAGTACACGTTGACTACCTCCGCTGCTTTGTTCTCCTTTACCCATGAGCAGGAAATTACCTAACTCGATTTCGCGTGCAAAATTTGCCAGCGTTTCCCCTCGCACAAGTGTAGCACGCGCATCGCTCAACTCGCCCTCGCTCAAATCGGGAAAGGTGCGGTACAGGTAATCTGCGCTAATAAAGGCGAGAACCGAATCACCTAAAAACTCAAGCCGCTCATTGGAATTTAATCCCTCGCCGGCGGTTTCATAGATATATGAACGATGGGTGAGGGCCATTTGCAACCAGGTTGGGTTCTGGAAATGTATTCCCAATGCCTTTTCCAGCGGTTCGTACATTAATATACCTCCAGTACCACCTTTGCCTCATCTTCCACTCGTTCTGTTACTTCGCCGATAAGCCAGAACATAACATCGGGAGCTAACGTAGCTAATGCCGGCCATACCTTTGGATCAACGGCAGCGAAAAGTCCGCCCGATGTTTGAGGATCCCATAAAAGCTCCCGGTCAAACGCGTCTAGTCGCTCATCGATGTGTACATGAGGGGAAAGGTATGTTTCATTGCGATGCGCCCCGCCAGTAATGCAGCCTAGCTCCGCATAGTGCCGCGCATGAGGAAGCAGTGGCAGCGCATCGAACTGAAAGCGCATGCCTGTGAGACTTTGCGAAGCCATCTCCCACGCGTGACCGAGCAGACCGAACCCGGTAATGTCGGTAACCGCGTGCACTCCTGGCCGCGACAATGCCTGGCTTGCTTTTCGATTCAACTGCCTCATGGACTGAAGAGCAGCATCCAGGTCACTGGATTCGACCCGGTCAAATTTATGTGCGGTGGTAATCAGACCTGTACCGAGTGATTTACCAAGAATCAGATAATCTCCCGGCTGCGCGCCCCCCTTGGTCAAGATATGATCCGGGTGTACCATACCTGTAACAGCAAGGCCATATTTCGGCTCTTTATCGCTTACTGTATGGCCGCCGGCTATGATCGCACCTGCTTGAGCAACCGTATCCGCCCCGCCCTGCAATATTTCACTAAGTATGCCAGGATCCAGGTCATCAGGCCAGGCTACCAGGTTAATAGCCATCAACACTTGCCCACCCATAGCGTACACATCGCTCATAGCATTAGCTGCTGCAATCGCTCCAAAAGCATAAGGGTCATCAACCACAGGCGGAAAGAAGTCCGCAGTGCTAATAACCGCTTGTTGGTCGTTCACGCGGTACACAGCGGCATCATCAATAGCCTGCAGTCCCACCAGTAGCTCAGGTGGAGCAGTGTGTGATTTCAGTGGACGCAGAACCTGCGCCAGGGCTTCCGGCCCCATCTTGGAAGCTCAGCCAGCGCAACTTGCCAGCGATGTCAGGCGTATTTGCCGACCTGTCGACATGGAATGTTCCTCAAAGTTTCGTTGTTACTTATTACGATATCCCATCGTAACTGTGGTCATTGTAGCGCGTTTCCGCCTGTATCGTCAACTTGCTGGACGGATGCACGCCCATATGTTACTCTTAATAGGGTGGGTTTGAGTAAAACAGGCAATCGCGGGCTGCAAAGCTCGAGGAAAGTCCGAACTCCACAGAGCAGGATGCTGGATAACGTCCAGTGAGGGTGACCTCAAGGAAAGTGCCACAGAAACATACCGCCCGGCAACTTCAAGCATGGTAGAGGGTTCCTTTTACGGATACCTTTTAGTCGGGTAAGGGCGAAATGGTGAGGTAAGAGCTCACCAGCAGCCAGGTGACTGGCTGGCTGGGTAAACCCCATCCGGAGCAAGACCTAGCAGAGGAAATAGTATGCTATGAATAGCATGCTTGCAGATTGCTCGTCTGTCAACCCTCGGGTTGGTCGCTTGAGGCGTCAGGTAACTGACATCCTAGATAGATGATTGCCGCCTGCAGTGGTCACAAGACCGTGCAGGTACAGAATTCGGCTTATGGTTTGCTCTCACTCGCC
>WNFE01001969.1_pt1 | contig 22375 bp, 20 predicted proteins | sample 5400451 | NCBI WGS metagenome assembly WNFE01 (sample SAMN13153344, study PRJNA577476) | soil metagenome | isolation source: 200 cm saprolite under Douglas fir tree site 2 hole 2 | place: USA:California | collected 2015-04-18
GCCGCGTCCATGTAATCGGGTACTTGATGTCGGCTGTGGCGCCGGGGCTTTCGCCGTGGAACTGGCCAAGCGGGCGGAACACGTCGACGCCCTTGACCGCTCCCCGGCCATGATCGAAGAGGCCAAGCGGGTGGCACCGCCCAATGTCACATGCCTCCTCGCTGACGTACTGCAAGAGCCACTGCCGGACGCCCGGTATGACGCCATCGTGTCAATCAGCGCCCTGCATCACACACCTCTTGAAGAGGTCCTGCCCCGCCTGGCCGGAGCGTTGCGCCCAGGCGGTGTCCTGGCGGCCGCAGCTTTGCCCCGAATCGATCTGCTACACGAGCTGCCCGCCGAGCTGACCGCGGCGATCGGTCACCGGGTGCTCGGGGCCGCATTTGCCATCCTCAGAGCCTCTGGCCGCAGACGCTGGTACGCGAAGGAACTCAACCACATAATCATGCCCGTCGTTCTTGATCCATCCCTGACTACCCGCCAGGTGCGGCAGCAGGCGTCGGCGCTTCTGCCCGGCGCGCAGGTGAGGCGGCTGGTCTTCTGGCGCTACTTCCTGCTGTGGCGGAAGCCGATCGAGACCTGACAAACATCGTCGGCCGTCCGTCAAGCCCGGTCCTAAGTGTGTGGTTATGACTTGCTGGCGGGATTTTGCTGATGCTCACATGTCCATCGGTGGGTTCGCGGCTCGTAGTGCTGGCTAGATTCCCCGAAGATCCTCCGGTGGATCGCGCACAGGTGCGACAGGTCGTAGCCAGCATGAACAGGCGACTCCCCGAGCAGGATCAGCGCCGCGTGGGTGATCTCCCGTCCGATCTCGATCGTGTCGCCCGCGTTGTCGGGATCACGCTAGACCAGCCGTCACCGCCCGAGTAGCAGCAGGGATCAGCGGCGGGGATCCACCTGGACCTTGGGGCCCGGGCCCGCGCCATCCGGCCGCCGGCCGGCCAGGACCGCGCCGACCCCAGACAGCCCGACGGTGCCGCAGACCAGCGGCCTGGGGTCCACCGAGCCCGACGCGTAGTGCTCGATCGTGCCCGCCATTCCCGGCGACGCGCTCAGGATGCCGACGGCTGTGACGTCCTTGAGCACCAGCGTGCGCGTGTCCACCAGGCTGGGAGTGCCCGCCAGCCCGACATAGACAACCCGCTTTCCAGGCTGAACGATATCAAGGGCCAGTCCCGGAAGCGCTGCCGCGTTCGAGCAGTCGATCACCGCATCGAAAGCCAGCTCAGGCAACTGCCCGGCCGTCCACGTGCCGTGCACGCCGAGCGTGCGGGCGAACTCCAGCGAACGCGCGGAGCGCCCCATGAGGTGTACCTCCGCGCCCGCCGACAGCGCGAACAGCGCGACGAGCAGTCCGATCGTGCCCGGACCGAGCACCAGGACCCGGTCGCCTGGCGTGAGGCAGGAGGCTTCGACGGACCGCAGCGCGTTCCCCCCCGGCTCGACGAGGGCGCCGGCCGTCACGTCCACCGAGTCCGGCAGGGGGTGCAGCGCGGTCACCGGGACAGGCATCTGCTCGGCCAGGGCGCCGGGCCAGCCGTGGCGGACGCCGATCTCGAAGCGGTCCTCGCACACGTGCTGCCGGCCGGTCAGGCAGCGCTGGCACCGGCCGCAGCCCAGCATCGTGTCGCCGGTGGTGCGACGTCCCAGCCACGCCGGGTCGACGCCGTCGCCGACGGCGGACACCGTGCCACACCATTCGTGGCCGATGCGCATGGGGAACTGGGCGTGGTCCTGATGCAGGTAGGCCATCTCGCCGGTGAAGAACTCGAGATCAGTCCCACAGACCCCCGCGCGTTCGATATCCACAACGACCTGGCCAGGCCCGGCCGTCGGCGGCGCGACGTCCTGGACCTCGCACTCGCCCGGCCCGGTGATCACGAAGGCTCTCATGGCGTGATGCCATCTGTCTTGGCGCCTGCTTCATGAGCCACGTGCCAGACTCTAGTGGCCTGTCAGAGGAGTCCTCTTTGGGCTGTAGACCACTCGTTTCCGCGGAAAGGGCAGCTGGGATGACACGAACGGCGGCTATCACGGGAGGCGTCAGCGGCCTGGGCCTGGCCAGCGCGGAGCGTCTCGCTCAGGACGGAGTCGACGTCATCACGCTGGACATCGCGGCAGGAGCCGATGTCCACGTTGACGTCACCGACGCTGCCGCCGTCACGGCCGCCGCCGAACGCATCGGTCCGGTCGACATCCTGATTAACAGCGCCGGGATCGTCGGTCCGGGCAGGCCGTTGTGGGAGATCACCGACCAAGAGTGGGCCGCGACCTTCGCCGTCAACGTAACCGGTACGTTCAACCTCTGCCGCGCCTTCGTGGGACCGATGAGGGAAAAAGGCTGGGGCCGTATCGTGAATATCGCCAGCATGGCCGGAAAAGATGGCAATCCGAATTTGTCCGCTTACTCCGCGTCAAAGGCCGCGGTGATTGGGCTGACCAAATCCCTGGGCAAGGAACTCGCGACCAGCGGCGTCCTGGTCAACGCGGTGGCGCCCGCGGTCATCGCGACCCCCATGAATGATGCCACCTCGCCCGAGGTGCTCGCCTACCTCACCAGCTTGATCCCGATGCGCCGGCTGGGCCGTCCGGCCGAGGTCGCTGAACTGGTCGCCTGGCTCGCCTCGGACAAGTGCAGCTTCTCCACAGGATCGGTATACGACCTTAGCGGCGGCCGGGCGACTTACTGACCGGGCGCCAAGGCCGGGCTGCGGCGGGCTCTCCGGAGTCGTTTGGGCGGGGGCATCTGGCCGGACACCCTGGCCGGGCTGCGGCAGGCTCGCCGGACTCGTTTGGCCAGGGGTGTCTAGCGGCCCACCCCTGGCCGGGCTGCGGCAGGCTCGCCGGACTTGTTTGGGCAGGGGTGTCTGGCCGGGCCACCCGCGACCCGACGGGCCGGATTCGTGGACACGGGTATCTCCCGGCGAGTAAAGTGAAATTGTTGCTCCGGACCTCGGCAACTGCAACCCGTCGAAATGGTGGAAGTTGCAGGCCCCCCGGAGTTTTTCTTTTTTTGGGGATTCACGGCCCAAATAGAACCGGCTACCCGTGCATGTCGAATTCGCTACTGACTGAGGAGTCGGTTATGGGTATCATCGCGTGGATCGTTCTTGGTCTGGGTTCAGGCTTGCTGGCCAATATGCTGATCCCCGGCCGGAGATCACAGGGCCTCGTCGTCACCTGCGTTATCGGCATCCTCGGCGCGCTGGCCGGCGGCTGGCTGGCCACCAAGCTGTTCCACATCCACTCCCTCCAGGGGTTCTTCAACCTCTCTACCTGGATCACCGCCGTCGTCGGTGCCGCCATCCTGCTGCTGGCCTACCACATGGTTTCCGGCCGGACCGGCCACCCAGCGCATCGCTGAGCGTGCCCCAGCCGGGGAAGCGTGATGACCGGGCAGTGATGGGTGCCCGGCCGCATCTCGGACGCAGGGTCCTGCGCACCGGGGTTGCGGCCGCCCTGGTCGTAGCCACGTTCTGGTTCGCGATCCCGCATTTCGCGTCCTACCGCAGCGTGTGGGCCAGCATGGACGCGATGACGGTGCGGCAGATGCTGGTCATCGCCGCGGCGGCCGTCGCCAGCATGGTCTCGTCCTGGGTCATGATCTGCTCGGTGCTGCCATCGATCCGGCTGCGCGAAGCCGCGGTGGTCAACCTGGGCTCCAACGCGGTGGCGAACACGCTGCCCGCTGGCGGTGCCCTCGCGCTGGGGGTTAGCTGGGCGATGCTCTCCAGCTGGGACGTGGGTGCCGCCGAGTACCTGCTGTACACCCTCATCTCGGGAATCTGGAACGTCTTCGCCCGGCTGGGCCTGCCGGTCCTCGCCCTGCTGCTCATGCTGACGAACGGCCGGCCAGGCGGCGCCCTGCTCATCTCCGCGGTCGCCGGCCTGGTGCTGCTCGCCGTCATGGTGGCCGGGCTCGGCCTTATCCTGCGCAGCGAGTCCCTGGCGCTGCGCGCGGAACAGGTGCTGCAGCGTATCCGCGCCATCGCAGGCCGGCTCCTGCGCCGGCCGTCGGCCTGCGATGCCACCGCCACGCTGCCGGACTTCCGGAAGCGTGCGGCCGGCCTGCTCGCCGCGCGCGGCTGGTGGATCACCGCCACCACCGTGGCCAGCCAGCTGACGTTGTGGCTCGTCCTGCTGGCGTGCCTGCGCGGAGTCGGCCTGTCGCAGGCTCAGGTGTCCTGGCAGACGTCCCTGGCGGCCTACGCCTTTGTCCGGCTGCTGACAACGCTGCCGATCACTCCCGGCGGGCTTGGCATCGTCGAGCTCGGCCTGGTGGGCATCATGGCCGCTGGGGCGGATCACCGGATCACCGTGCAGGTCACCGCCGCCGTGCTGCTGTACCGGGCGGTCACGTACCTGCCGCCTATCCCGCTCGGCGTCGCCGCCTACGTGCTGTGGCGGTCCGCACCCGGGCTCATCCGCGCCAACCCCGTGCGCCTGAGGCCCGAAACAGCCCTGCGGTACACTAGGCAACGTAAGAGGCGTAGCCATCAGGGCGCGCCGGTCGTACATCGCGCAGCGAGCGCACAGGTTTCCACGGACGTGGCGGCCCTCGACATGCGGCCACCCAAGTCCGAAGGACACTCATCAGTGACAGTTCTGCCCATAGACCGGTCCGCGTTGCCCATAGACCGATCCGGCCCGGCCGGCGAAAGATCTGCCCGGCCGCGGCGCAGGCGCCGGACCACCAGGCCAGAGATCCCCCCGCTCGACGTTCCCCGGCTCGACGTGACTTTCGCCGACCTCGAAGTCCCGGCGCCGCTCGTGGCCGTGCTGGCCAGCGCGGGCATCACCACTCCGTTCCCGATCCAGGCCGCCGCGCTGCCCGATGCCCTCGCCGGTCTTGACATACTCGGGCGCGGGCGCACCGGCTCAGGTAAGACACTCGGCTTCGCTATCCCGCTCGCCGCCCGGCTCGCCGATGGCTACACAAGCGCGTGCCGCCCACGCGGCCTGGTCCTCGTGCCCACCCGTGAACTGGCCAGCCAGGTTCAGGCCGTCCTGGTGCCGCTGGCCCAGGCGATGGACCTGAGTGTCGTGACGATCTTCGGCGGCACCTCGCAGCATCCGCAGGTAGCAGCGCTGCGCGCCCGCGCCGACATCGTCGTCGCCTGCCCCGGCCGCCTGGCCGACCTCATCGAACAAGGCCACTGCCACCTGGGCGATGTCGAGATCAGCGTGATCGACGAGGCGGACCACATGGCCGACCTCGGATTCCTCCCCGTGGTGAGCCGGCTGCTCGCGGCGACCCCGCCGGAGGGCCAGCGGATGCTGTTCTCCGCAACCCTCGACAGCGCCGTGGACGTCCTCGTGCGCCGGTTCCTGACCGACCCGGCGATGCACGCCGTGGATCCGGCGGCGGCCCCGGTCGCGCTGGTCCACCACCTGCTGACCGTGGTGCCTGCGGACCGGGTGGGCGTCCTCGCCGTCCTGGCGAGCGGGAAGAAGCGATCGCTGATCTTCACCCGGACCAAGCATGGTGCGCAGAAGCTCGCCCGGCAGCTTGCCGCCGCGCACATCCCGGCCGTCGACCTGCACGGCAACCTGGCCCAGAACGCCCGTGAGCGGAATCTCGCGTCGTTCGCCTCGGGCGAGGTCCGCGTCATGGTCGCCACCGACATCGCCGCCCGCGGCATCCACGTCGATGGGATCGACCTGGTTATCCACGCGGATTCACCCACCGAGCACAAGGTATACCTGCACCGGTCGGGGCGGACGGCCCGCGCGGGTGCGGCCGGCGTGGTGGTCACTCTGCAAACCCCCGGGCAAGCCGATGATGTGCGCGCGCTGATGTGCAAGGCGAGCGTTGCCCCGCTGGCCGCTACGGTCCGCCCCGGCTCTGCGCTGCTGCGCACGATCGCCGGTGAGCCGGCCGGCCGGGTGGCACCGGTGGCGCGGCTCGCTTCCCGGCCGGCCGCCATCGTCGCCACCCAGGCCACCGGCCGCGGCGCGGCCGCGTTCTCGGCCGGCTACCGAGGTCGCCGCGCGCGCTGACCCGGCTCTTCACCCTGGTCACGCCGGCGGAGGCGGCCCTGCTGCAGCACCGAGATCATCGCCAGGGTCGCCGCGGCACCCTGGTTGCGATTGCGGCTAGTGGCGCCGAGGCTGTTGGAGCCGCCGCCGGTTCGCTCGTCCAGCATCGGAATCCTGGCATCGTTGTCGCCCAGGAACCACGCCACGCACAAGTCCACGCCGGTGAGCCAGGTCCGGTCACCGGTGACGGCCGTCGCGCGCATGCACGCGTCGGCCAGCGCGGCGACCTCGATCGGCTGCTGGTCGAAGCCCGGGCGAGGCTCGCCCGGCCCCCATCCTCCGGCCGGCACCACGGACAGGTGGCCGCCGCGGGTCTCGACCAGCAGGAGCCAGTCGAGCATCCGCAGGCCGGCGTGGAGGAGCGGGTCACGGCCCAGTTTCCAGCCGGCCAGGATGACCGCCTCGGCGATCGTCGCGTTCGCGTAGCTGAGCCGTGGGGCTGGCCACGGCCACGCCGGGTCCCCGGCTGGCTCACCGATGACCGTGCTGGCCTGGTCCAGCAGCCTGAGCGCGCTGGAATGACCGGGCCAGTTCTCCAGGATCTCGGCTGCGCCGAGCGCCGCGAACGCCATTGCGTGCGGCCTCTGGGAGGAGAGTTGCGCGCTCAGGTTGAACTGGTCGAGGGATTCCACGCGGATCCCCTCGGTGGGGCCCCGGGCCGCGGCGGTGCCAAGACCCCACAGGGCGCGGCCCCAGCAGTCTTCCGTGCCCGGCTGGTCGCGCCAGTTGCGGTCGTGACCGAGGTGGTTGTGGAACTGCCCGTCGGGCGCCTGGGCCTGGGCCAGGAAGTAGAGATACCGCCGCGCCAGGGTAACGAGTTCCTCGGACGGCGACGGTTCGCGGCACACCATCGCCAGCCCGCGGGCAATGTCATCAACGCAGTATCCGTGCTCGTGCAGGGGCATGATGCCCTCGGCGCGCTCCAGCAGGCCGATGTGATCGGTAAGCCGTTGCAGATGCCGGAACGACACGGCCGGGCAGGTCATCGGTGCGGCTGGGGAGGTCATCGGTGCGGCTGGGGAGGTCATAGGGCGGCTCACCGAGGCTGGCTCGAATGGCCTGGCCGGCCCGCCAACGTCCCGGGCACGGGCTGAGCGCCCTCCGCGGCCTCGCGTAGCGGACGCCTCTTCAGGGTATCTGAGACCGGGGCATGATCACCTGGCTGTCAGGCGGGTCCGCATACAGCGCTGCGACGTCGGCCGCTCGCCGGGTCAGGCAGGCTCGCTGGTTGACGTATCCCTTATCGGTAATCTCGCCGGCGTCGAGCTGGGGTGGCTCGGCCAGCAGGAGCAGCCGCGCGATCCGGCGCGACGAGCCGGCGTCGCGGTTCAGGGCGGCGAGCGACCGCGCCAGGTGATCGCGAACGCCGGGCTCCCCGGCGAGGTCATCGTGCGCGCCGCCGGTGAGCTGGGCGGCGGCCGCCGGGTTCAGCCAGGCCATGGCGGCCACGAACGGGCCGTCGTGGCCGGCGATGACGCAGTCCTGCAGTACCCCGCCGCAGGCGGAGAGCAGGGCAGCCTTCACCGCGGCGGTGTTCACCCAGGTGCCGCTGCTGAGCTTGAAGTCTTCCGCGAGGCGCCCCTGGAAGCACAGCCCCCGTTCGGGGGCGCCGGGGTCGATCAGGTCGGCGGCGTCACCGGTCCGGTAGTAGCCCTCGTCGTCGAACGCGGCGGCGGTGAGGTCGTCGCGCGCGTGGTAGCCGGGGGTCACGTTCGGGCCGCGGACCCGGATTTCCCGTTTGCCGGCCGTGGGCACCAGCTTGATCTCGACACCGGGCAGCGGAACGCCGATGCAGTCGGAGCGGTCGGACAGGAAGTGCGTGGAGGTCGCGGCGGGCGCGGTCTCGGTCAGCCCCCAGGAGGTCGTCACCGCGACCGGATGATCGGCGTGCTCGGCCGCGAGCCGCCCGAGCTCGTCCCACAGGATCTGCGGCAGTGCCGACCCGGCATAGAACACGACCCGCAGGTCGCGGAAGAACGCGCGGGCGAGGCCGGGATCGTCGGCGAGCCGCCGGACCAGGAGTGAGTAGCCCAGGGGGACGTTGAAGTAGATCGTCGGCGCGACGTCGCCGAGGTTGCGCAGGGTCGCCTCGAACAGGCCGGGGGTCGGCCTGCCGTCGTCCACGTAGAGGGTGCCGCCGCGGGCCAGCACGATCCCCACGTTGTGGCTGCCGCCGAAGGTGTGGCTCCACGGCAGCCAGTCGAGCAGGACCGGCGGGTTCCCGGCGAGGAAAGGCCACACCTGGCTGATCGCCTGCTGGTTGGCGCAGAGCATCCGGTGCGTGGTGATGACGGCCTTCGGTGCGCCAGTGGATCCGGAGGTGAACAGCAGCTTGGCCACGGTGGCGGGGCCCACCGCCGCGCTGGCCCGGGCCAGATCAGGCCCGGGTGCCGCGGACTCCAGGTCGGCGAGGCACTCGCCACCCTGGCCGCCGGCCAGCGTGACTACTCGCACCGAGGGGTCCACCTCGCGGATCCCGGCGATCGCCGGGCCGAACGCGGCGCCGGCCGCGGCGAACACCACGGCAGGCGCCGCGATCGCCATCATCCGGCGGAGCTTCTGGTGATCTGCGCTCTGCAGCGAGTACGCCACGCTGACCGGTACCGCCGGGCTGCCGATGGTGAAGGCGGCGAGGGTGAGCAGCAGGTGCTCGATCCCGTTGCCGGACAGGATCGCCACGCTGCGGCCGGCGGTGCCGCGGGCCAGCAGCCCCGCGGCGAGGCCCTGCACTCGCTGGCCAGCTTCGCCCCAGGTCACCCGGCGCCAGTCCGTGCCGTCTCGCTCAGCGATCAGGATCCGTTCGGGATGCGCGGCCACCCCCGCTCGGAAAACTTCACTCATGCAGAACGGATAGCTGCCCAGTTGCTCACGTGCGCGGAGCAGGATCGTGCCGTCCGGGCGGATCTCCTGCCGCACCGCCGGCTCGGCGAACAGGGGTGCTTGAGCGGCAAACGGCGCCATCCACCCTCCTTTATGCGACAGAATCACTGCGGAACAACAGTAACGTGTCGCATCTCCGGCTGGGAAGACCTGGCGGCCCGGTCGGCGACCGCGCTGAGATCACCCTGGTGCGCCGAACCTGACGGGCACGCCGGGCGAGTACAGCACGCTGACCGGGTCTCCTGCGGGCGCCGGGAGGCCCGCGGCGCGGACGAGGTTCTCATCAAGATCGAGGAGCCGCGCGCGGTAGAGGGACCAGCGGGGGTGATCGTTTGGCAGGTAAAAGGTTTTTTGGCCGTGCCAGGTGGCTTGCAGCCCCCAGCGTGCGGTCAGGAACAGTTCCAGATCGGACGGCTGGGGAATCGGATCGCCCACGCGGATGGTCAGCCGGCTGGTCGCCCAGCGGGGCCCTGGCCAGCGGCGCTGGCTGGTGTAGGTCAGCGTGTCACCGCGGCGGTCCACCGTCATCCGGGCCCAGGCGTAGGGCAGCCGGAATCCCAGGCGCGCGACAACCACCGGCGCCAGCCGGGCGGCTTCCAGGGAACGGAAGACCACGCCGCGGCGGCCGTCGGGGCCGACCGAGTAGAGCCGGACGTTGGTTTCCGGGAACGACCCGAGATACGGCAGCCCGGCCAGGCCGAGCCAGCCGATGCGGTACATCCGGAAGGCGATCAACCCTACATAGCTGGTGCCGCCGAACTGGTCTGGCCTGGTTCCGGCTGGGAGCAGCGGCGCCACGGCATCTGGATCGACGGGCCAGTGCAGGAAGGCGAGGTCCAGCCAGTGCTGGGTGAGCAGCGCCCGCCGCACCCGGCGCGCAGCCTCGGCGGTGACCGGCTCGGCGGTGACCGGCTCCGTCGCTATCGGCTCCGCGGTGACCAGCTCTGCGGTGACCGGCTCGGCGGTGACCGGCTCCGCGCGCACGGGGACGGGCGTCACCTGAGACCCAAGTGACGCGTTATTCGGCTGTTGACGACCGTCGGGTGCTGTGGGCATGCTTCGGCCAACAATAGAGGAGAACCCTTGAAGATCGACAATGAGTTCACGGTCGGCGTTCCGATTGATCGAGCATGGGCTGTGCTCACCGATCTTGAGGGCATTGCGCCGTGCATGCCGGGTGCCGTGCTGACCGGTGTTGAAGGGGATGTCTACTCCGGCAAAGTGAAGATCAAGGTAGGCCCGATCACCTCCGAATACGCTGGAACAGCGCGGTTCACCGAGAGGGACGAGGTGAACCACCGCGCGGTCATCGACGCCAGTGGCCGGGACGTGCGGGGCGCGGGCAACGCCGCCGCGGCGATCACGGCGCAGTTGCGGGCCGAAGGCTCGAGCACGGTGGTCAGCGTGGACACCGACCTGAAGATTTCCGGCAAGATCGCGCAGTTCGGCAGCGGCATGATCAAGGAAGTGTCGACCAAGCTGCTCGGCCAGTTCGTCGACTGCCTGGAAGGCAAGCTCGCCGCCGACGTTCCGGTGCCGTCCGCCCCGGCCACGGCGACGTCGGCGGCTGACGGGCCGGCGGCTGAGGGACCGGCGGCTGAGGGGCCGGCGGCTGAGGGGCCGGCGGCTACGGCCGAGAGCGCTCCGGTCGGCCGGGCGTTCACGCCGTCGGCGGAGCCGGCGCCCCTGAACCTGATGAGCATCGCGGGGAGTTCGGTCTACAAGCGCTTGCTGCCCCTGGTCGCTGTCATCGTCGTCATTATTGCCGTGATCGTCTATTTCGCGCTCCGGTAGCGCCACCGCTCCCACTGCGCGGCGTATCTGTCAACACTCGACTACTAGTCGTGAGCTATCTGACTCCGTTTCGGAGTCAGATAGCTACTCTTAGTAGTAACCTCCTCTCGGGTGAGAAGACACGAGACGGAGTAGTGATGGCAGCCAAACACCGGGCTCCCAGGCTGCGCAGCCTTATGGAGCGGGCCCGCGGGCGCGCCGGGACGGCCAGGCCGCGCCGCGTCGACGTGGACGCCCGGCCCGGCGGGTATTCCGGTCCGGACCAGGACTATGACCTGTACGCCGAGTACGCCAACCCTCTCGCCGAGGCCGAGCGGGAGTTCATGACCGAGGCGCGAGAGATCATGGGTCTTGACCCGGGGCCCGGGCACTAGGGCGGGTCCGTCAAACCCGCCCTAGAACCACCGGGCCAGCGCTGGCCGCAGCGGCCGGTCTGAATAGCCGCCGTCGGCGAGCCCCGCCCGCCGCTCGAATACATTGCGCGAGCCGAAGTCGCCGGTGAGCGCCCAGGACAGCCCCGCCGCGATGAAGTAAAGCGGCAGCATCACCGGGCCGGCGCACCAGGCGTACTGAGTGGCATGCCGTGCCTCGTGTGCGAACAGCCGGTCCTCGCGGGCTACCGCGTCCCGGTCCAACTTGGTCACGATCACGTTGCCGACCGTGAACGCCGGGGCTGCCGGGACCGGCAGGCGGTACCGTTCGGCCAGGAAAAGCCCGTTGTCTCCGACGGAGAGCTGGGCGCGGCCAATGGTGGCCACCAGCAGCCCGAGCAGGGTCGAGCCGTTGACCGCGTTCAGCACCAGGCGGATACGGTAACCCAGGCGCATGGGATGCCCGGCTCGGGGTCGGCTGCCGACGGTCTAATGGGCCGCGCGTCAGGGGCCGGTGCGCGGGTCGTGGCCAGGCTCCGGGCCGTCTTCCAGGTCGGAGTCACTGTCTCCCAGGTCGGAGTCGCTGTCTTCCTGACCGGTGCTGCCATCCTGGCCGGTGCCGCCGTTCAGCCCGGGACCGGTGCCGCCATCGAAGCCGGTGCCGCCGTCGAAGCCGGTGCCGCCGTCGAAGCCGGTGCTGGTGCCGAAGCCGAAGTCGGCGCTGCCGTCGAAGCCGACCCCGCGGTCCAGGACTGCGGTTGCGGCCTGCGGCGCGAGGCCGTTCGGGTGGACCGCTGGCATGCTCAGTGTCACCTGACTATGCGTCCGGTGCGCCGCGCTGGCGGACTCGTGGTACTGCTCAAGCTCGTCCAGGAACCCTGGCTCACCGTACGGCCGGCCGTCCACCAGGGGCCCCTGCCCGTACTCGATGACGGCGACCACGTCTTCGCCGCTCAGCGTCTTGTGCGTCTCCAGCGCGTGGGCGAGGGCCAGGACGTGGCCGCGGTTGCTGCGGATGATCTCCTCGACCCGCCGCAACAGTTCGGTCAGGTTGTCTTCGATCCGGTCCGCGAGCGCCCGGCGCGCTTCGGCCTCGGCGTCGTGACCCTTCTTGTACCTGCCGCCCGCGCCTCCGCCGGGAGAGCCAACCTCCAGGCGCTTCGCGGTGGAGTACGACGACACGGTTGAGCCCATCCCCCAGAAGCCCTCCATGAACGAGGCCACGGCGGTCGCCGCCTCCAGGTCGCCGGAGACGCCGGAAGAACTGTCGCTTTCGAAGAACATCCGCTCGCCCGCGAGGGAGGCCAGGGAGACCAGGATGTCGGTTTCGTACTCGGTGCGCCAGCGGGTGAACTGGTCCTCCGGCGGGATGCTGGCCACCATGCCGAGGTAGTCGCTGCCTTTCTCGATGGTCGCGATGTCGATCTCCATGTGCTGCCGGGTGCGGTAGGCGATCACCGCGTGGCACGCCTCGTGTACCGCGACGGCGTGCCGCTCGCGCTCGATGTACTCCACGTCCTCGGGCGGCCCGAGTTCCTTGAGTTGCTTGGCCCGGATCACGTCCTGCCAGGTGATCACGTCCCGGCCGGCCCGGATCGCGGTGATCAGGGACTCGTTGACCAGGTCCTTGATGGTGGCGCCGGTGGCGTACGGGGTGATGGTGGCGAGCTTGTCCATCTGTTCGGGGGTCAGCTCATGCCGCACCTTCGCGAAATAGCCCTCGTAGGTGCGGATCCGGCCTGCCTTCGATGGGTAGCCGACCTTGTAGATGCGGTCGATGCGGCCGGGCCGCAGCAGCGCCTCGTCCAGCGCCTCCGGGAGGTTGGTCGCCATCATGACCAGCATCCGGTACTTGGGCGGCGGCTTCGGGCGCATGCCGAAGATCCGCCGCACGTAGCGGTTGACGAAGCCGCGTGGCTTCTTCAGCCCGGAAAGCTCGGTGAGCAGCGCCTCCAGCGTGCCCATGCCGCCGCCGCCCATCATCCCGCCCATCATCTGCTTGTTGCGCGGGGTCTCCGTCTCCTCCGGAGCCGGCGACGCGGTGTCCCTGCGCAGCAGCCGCCACTGCACGTCCGGCGACAGGTAGGAGAACCCGTGGCAGCCATTCCCGCTGTACGGAGGGGACGCGGTGCCCCTGGGGAAGCCGGGGCCACCGCCGCCCTGGGCCAGCGCGCCGCGGCGGCCGAGCGAGTCGGCCTCATCGAAGAAGACGATCACGCCGCCGTACCGGAGTGCCAGCCGGCGCAGCTTGCGGAAGAGTGACTTCACCTTGAGGATGCCGATGCCCATGAACATGTTGATGAAGGCACCCGGGTCGACGAACACATAGGGCCTGCCAGTCTCGCCGGCCACCGCCTCGGCCATCAGCGTCTTGCCGGTGCCGGGCGGCCCCCATAGCAGGATGCCGCCTGGCACATAGCCGCCCCGTTCCTCGACCTGCTCGGGATGCTCAAGGAAGATGATGTTCTCTTTCACCCGCTCCAGCACGTGGTCCTGGCCCCAGACGTCGGAGAACCGCGTCTTGATGTCGTCGGGGAAGTACACGTCGACGCCGCCCCGGGACAGCAGCCAGAAAATCCCGATGAACTGCACGGCGATGAAGAGGAAGCCGAACATGAGCTGCAGGACGAACGGCAGGTAGTGCCAGAGCAGCGCCGGGGCACGCAGCAGCGCGAGGATCGGTGAGGTGTGGATCAACTTGCCGGTGACCACCGCGAACACGGCGATCCACAGCACCCATTTGAGCAGGCGCCCGAGGCGGAACCTGGTCCAGTCGGACAACCTCCGATGGGTCAGCCGCTCTGAGCCGCCGAACACGGTCCGGGTCCAGAACCGGTGGTAGGCCGCCCAGTGCTCGCTGATCAGGAAGTGCAGCTGGCGGAGAGCCTCAAGACCGATCAGGATAAAGACCCACGCGCCCGCCCGGGCTTCGGTCCGCATGCCGTCGGAGAATCCGACCAGCTGGTTGTTCGCCATCGCGGACCAGACCAGGATGAACCAGATCAGTACCAGGATGAGCAGGAACTTCACCCGGTCCCAGAGCCCGAGGGGCTTGCGGGTCGGTCTGTCGTCATCCCGGGGCCGCTCGCCGGGCGGACGCAGTCCCTCGGGGGGGAGTGCCGGGGCCTCACGCATCATGAGCTCCTGACCGTGAAGGATGTCATCACAGTGTTTATTTGGCTGAGTTCCCTGCTGAAACAGCTTGTCTCGCAGTGGACCATGAGGATGTACACCTTGGTCGCTTCCGCGTTCAGGAAGGCAATTTGGTCGAAGGTGTCGATGCTGCCGTCGGGATAGGTGTAGTCGAAGGTAACCCGGACCCCGTGGACGCCCTGCCCCGGGGCCAGGACGGCGTTGCGCAGCAACTGGAAGCCGGTGAGCGGGAAGCCGCTCTTCGAGGCGCTCGTCCGGGCCGCGGAGGTCACCGGGAGGAGGAAGTCCCGCAGCCCGTTGTACGAAATTTGGTTGCTCTCGGTCGAGCTGAGCTGGCCGACCAGGGCGAACGCGAATGGCTGGCTGATCTGGGAGCTGAACACGTGGGTCGCGGACGGAGCGGTGCCGGCATCGTAGGCGGCGGACCACGCGCCGGAACTGCCGCCGCTATTGAGTATCTTCGCGAGTGAGGCATTGTCGATCTTGTGCCAGCCGTACGGCACCTTGAAATACGTGTAGGCGGAAGAGTCGGCGACGTAGGTGAACTGCGGTGCGCCGCACCCCGCGACCATGACCATGACCGCCACGAGCAGCGCCGAGAACCCGGCGAGGCCCCTGCCCACGCGGAGTAGGGTCCTGCTAGCCAAGGGCGCGACCTCCATCAGCGGACTTGCCTTAACGCGAGTATGACGTGTGGACGGGTGATTGGTATAGACCCCGTACCACATGCACAGACAACCCTAAGGTGGGCCGAACGGAAGAAAACGGACGGGGGTCGCGTAAAGGCGAAGCCGGTCGCCGCCAAGGACCTTGTCGATGTCGCGCTCATCGCGGGAAGCCAGTCCGTGCGGGGCCCTGTCCTGCACCGCGCGCTGGTCACTGGCGCCGCGCATCGCGGCCTTCCCCTGCCGCCACGCTTCGAGGTGCCCGATCTGGACGCCTGGCGGACGGGCTATCTCCGGCGCGCCTCCGACGCACCCACCACGGTCCCCTCATTCCAGGAGGCGACCCATCTCGCCCGCCGCCTCTTCGACCCGGTCCTGGCCGGGCCGCTGGAAGCAACCTGGGACCCCCGGGCCGCCCGCTGGCTCTCCTGACCACCGGACGGCCCCTTTGCTGGCCGGTCTTACCTCAGCCGGACAACGCGAGGACCAGCAGGACGGTGGCCGTGCCCACCTCGATGACGGCGCCGAACACGTCACCCGTCATGCCGCCGAGGCGCCGCCGGGCGGTGCGGCGCAGCAGATCTGCGGCCACCAGGCCGGCCAGCGCGGCCACCACTGCGCGCACGGCGATCTGCGGGCCGCTGGGCTGTCCGATGCCCGCCGCGCTGCCGAGCGACAGGGCGCCCCTGGGAACGGCGCCAAGCAGGAAGGCGCCAGCTACAACAGCGGCCAGCAGGGCCGCGATCGCGGCCGCCCGGACCCACCCCGTCGTCGTCTCAGTGATCAGCGCGCCAAAACCGCCCGGCCGGGCGCCCGGCGAGCCATGCCCGGTGGCCAGCACGACACCGACCCGGCCGGTGACCGCGGCCAAGACCAGGGCCGCGGCGCTGAGCCCCCCGGCCGGGATGGCGGCGAGCGCGGTGATCTGCACCAGGATGACGAGCAGCAGCGCCGCCACTCCCATCGGGCCGATGTCGGGTCGGCGCATGATGGCCAGCGCCTCGCGACTGGGACGGCGGCTGCCGAGCCCGTCCGCGGTGTCAGCCAGCCCATCCAGGTGCAGGCCGCCGGTGAGCAGCCCGAGGACCGCGACGGCCAGCGTCGCCGCCAGCAGGCGGCGGGCATCGGAATGGCCGCCCGCCTGCACGGCGAGCATCGCCCCGGCGGCGATCGCCGCGAGCAGCGCGCCCACCGCGGGCAGCCAGGGCAGCGCCCGGGCCGCCGCGTCCCGCCGGATCGCACCGGGCACCCCGGCCGGGATCACGGTGAAAAGGCTCAGCGCGACTCGCCATGGCCGCGGCGTCGCCACCTTGGCGTTCGGGTCCGCCTGCGTCATCTCCGTCTGCGTCATTTTCGCATGTGTCATCTTCGCCTGTCAGCGCAGCCGCTGGGCGATACCGGCGGTGCAGAGCCATACTTCCTGGCACTCGGCGGCGATGCGGGCATTGAGCCCCCCGAGTTCATCCCGGTAGCGCACTCCCGAGACAGTGCCGGGAACCACACCGCAGCCGACCTCGTTGCTGACCGCGACCACGTGCCGCCGGGTCGCTCGCCATGCTTGCACCAGCGTGTCCAGGCGGGCCGCCAGCGCCCGGTCGGCGTCGGGGAGGTTCTCCCAGACCCCGCAATCGTCCATCACCCGCGCCAGCCAGGTGGTCAGGCATTCGACCAGGACGGGGCCAGCCGAGCCCGGGCCGCCGAGCGCGCCCTCGATGTCGAGCGTCTCAAGGGTCTTCCAGCCCGGCGGGCGCCGCTGCTGATGTACGTGTACCCGCGCGGCCCAGTCGGCTTCGCCGGCCTGCGGGATCGCGCCGGTGGCCACATACTCGACCCGCGCGTGTCCCGCCAGCAGCCCTTCCGCGGTCACCGACTTACCGGACCGCGCACCGCCGAGCACGAGCACCCGGTGCGCCACGCCCGCGCCGGTCGCGGGTGCCGCGCCGGTCGCGGGTGCCCCGGGTGCGACCGTCGCCATCCCCCTACTCTTTCTCATTGGACACGCCAGCGCTGTCGAACGTCGCCACATCGCGCAGCACCCGGGCCGCCGATTGCACAATGGGCAGCGCGAGCGCGGCTCCCGACCCCTCACCGAGCCGCAGATCGAGGTTGATCAGGGGCCGTAGCCCGAGAGCCGCCAGGGCCTTGCGGGCGCCCGGCTCGGTGGACAGGTGACCGGCGATCAGAGCGTGCACCACGTCGGGAGCGAGCGCCTTCGCCGCCAGCGCTGCTGCGCCGGCGATCACGCCGTCGAGCAGTACAGGCACCCGCAGTGCCGCGGCGCCGAGCATGAAGCCCGCGAGCGCGGCGTGCTCCAGGCCGCCGACGGCCGCGAGCACGCCCACCGGATCGGCGGGATCTGGCTGGTGGCGGGCGAGCGCGGCACGCACCACGCTCACCTTCCTGGCCCACATCGCGTCGTCGATGCCGGTGCCCCGGCCGGTGACGTCCTCCGGCTCCGCCCCGGTGAACACTGCCACCAGCGCCGCGGACGCGGTGGTATTGGCGATGCCCATGTCCCCGGTAAGCAGGCAGCGGTTACCCGCCGCGACCAGGTCGCGGGCAATCTCGATGCCCACCTCGACGGCCCTCGCGGCCTCTTCCCGGCTCATGGCCGGCCCGGTGGTCATGTCCGCGGTGCCGGCCCGCACCTTGCGGGACAGCAGCCCCGGCCCGGGCGGGAGGTCCGTGGCCACCCCCACGTCGACCACGCAGACTCCGGCCCCGGTCTGTGCGGCGATGGCGTTGACCACGGCCCCGGAAGCGATGAAATTCGCCACCATCTGCGCGGTGACCTCCTGCGGCCAGGGCGTGACGCCCTGGGCGTGGACGCCGTGGTCGGCGGCGAACACCGCGATCACGGCCGGCTCGGGCAATGGCGGCGGGCACTCCCCGGCCAGCCCGGCCAGTTGCGCCGAGATGTCCTCCAGCATCCCGAGTGAGCCGCTCGGCTTGGTCAGCCGCTCCTGGCGCTCCCGAGCCTCCGCAACAGCGAAGGCGCGCAACGGCGTGACGGCGGCGACAGTTTCGTCGAGCAGGCTCATTGAGAGTCCTCCATCAGAGAGCGGCATGATGCCGGGCGCGATCACCCGGATGGGTAAGCACGGGGGGAGCGGCTGAACGCGGGATCCAGGTGGGCCGTGTCGTTGAAGCCGCTGATGGTCCAGCGCTCGCCATGCACGACCAGGCGGGAGATGGATCCGTTATCAGCGCCGACGAAGGCGAACCGCCGGGACCCGCTGGCCAGCGCCAGCACCTGGCCGATGACGCCGCCATGGACGAAGACGGCGAGCCGCTGATCGGGGTGCGCAACAGCCAGACGGTCTATCGCGGCATGGATTCGGCCGGCGAACTCCTCAGCCGGCTCGGCTCCCGGGATCACGTCCCAACGTTCCTCGCTCCACATCCTCTGGGCGATCGGGTGATTCTCGGCAACCATCTTGCGGAACAGGCCGGCCTCCCAGATGCCGAGCCGGACCTCCCGCAGCCCCGGCTCCACCCGCGGGGTGAGGCCGAGCCGCTGGGCCAGCGGTGTTGCGGTCTGATCCGTGCGGCGCAGGCCAGAGGTGTAGATCGCGTCGATGTGCCCGGCGGCTAGCCGGACGGCTACCCGCTCCGCCTGGTCGCGTCCGACGGGGTCGAGCTCGGGATCGGAATGCCCGTCTTGCAGCGGGAAGGGCTGATCCGGATGTGAACGCTGCGACTCGCCATGGCGGATCAGCAGCAACTCCGCCGCCCCCGGCGGCGCAACGAAACGAGCCTGCCGGTATCCGGCAGCGGCAGGGGCGGATTCATCTGGTGTTGTCACGACCCCGAAAGACTACTGTGGCATCCGCCCCGGCGGTTGGCCGGCCAGATGGCTCCGCTCGGAGAGCGGGCCGACGTTGTTTGGGCTGGTAGCGGACGGAAGATTCCTCCGGCCGAGGGTTGGCGCCAGGCGGCTGGCAGATCGCCCTGATCATCATCAGGGCCGCGCTCGTCGCAGCCACCACAGCGGTGCTGCGGGACCTGAGCAAGCAGAGCCGCCGGGGAAGTTCCCCGGCGGCTCTGCGGCGCCCTGGCTGGTGCACACTTAAGGCGGTGGCCACTGGAGATGCACCTGATCCGGCTGACCCGCGGGACCCGCGCGGGCTGCGGGGCGACGCCCCGCTGCTTGACGCCTGGCTGCGGTTCACTGCGCAGGCAGACGAGGGCAAGCTCGCGCCGATGTGCGTCCCCGGGCACAAGCAGCGCCACGACCTGGTCGGCCCCGTCGTGGCGGGCGACGCGGCGCTGTATGGCGGGCTCGACACGATCAAGCACGCAGACACGCTGCGCCAGGAAGCGGAGCGGCGTGCCGCGCAACTCTGGGGTGCCGACTGGTGCCGGTTCTCCGTGGCCGGATCGACGCACGGCAACCAGGCCCTGGCCCTGGCTATCGGCTCCCCAGGCCAGGAGATCATCGTCACCAGGAGCCTGCACCGCTCACTGCTGCTCGGCCTGGTGCTGGCCGGCCTGCACCCGGTGTGGGTAACGCCCGCCGTTGACCCGGCGTCCGGCCTGCCCGAGGCGGTCTCCATGAAAACCGTCCGGGCCGCGCTGGCCAGCCATCCGGGCGCCTGCGCGGTCTACCTCGGCGACCCGTCCTACGTCGGCAGCTACGGTGACCTCGCAGGTCACGCGGCCGCCGCGCACGAGGCCGGTGTCCCGCTCCTGGTGGACGCGGCGTGGGCCGCGCACCTGGGCTTCCACCCGGATCTGCCGCCGCACGCGCTCGCGGCGGGCGCGGACGCCATGGTGACAAGCGCGCACAAGGCGCTGCCCGCCTACACCCAGGGCGCGCTGGTGCTGGCCAGGACCGGCAGGCTGGATGCCGCGCGGCTGGACCGCGCGTTCGAGGCGACGCACACCACCAGCCCTGCGGGCACGATCATGGCCAGCATCGACGCGTCGCGGGCGCTGCTGGCCCGCGACGGCCAGGAGTTGTGCGGCCGTCTCCTGCGCGTCGTCGCCGCCGCGAAGGACCGGCTGCGGCAGGTCCCGGGCCTCCGCGTGCTCGACGGCCCTGGCGTCGAGCCGGGCAAGCTGGTGGTCCTGCTCGCCGGCACCGGAGCGGACGGCCACGCCGTCGAACGCGACCTCATCAACGCGGGAAGCCCGGTGGAGATGGCCGACCGCGACACCATCGTGCCGATCGTTACCCTCGCCGACGATGAGGGCACCGTGGCCTGGTTCGCCGACGCGCTCGCCGCCGCTGTCGAGCGGCACCGCGCCGCCCCGCGCACGCCGGTCCCCGCGATGGCGTGGGCGGTCACGCCGCAGCAGGCTCTGCCCCCACGCGAGGCATTTTTCGCGCCTAACGAAACGGTCTCCGCCACTGCCGCCACCGGCCGGATCAGTGCCGAACTGGTGGCTCCCTACCCGCCGGGCATCCCGGTGCTCGCCCCGGGGGAGATCATCACCGGCGCCGCACTGAGCGCCCTGCGGGCCGCGCTCGCCGAGGGCGGGCGGATCGCCTACGCGGCCGACCCGAGCCTGGCCACCTTCCAGGTCGTCGCCGGGGAGTGATCCGGGTCCCGGGGGAGTGATCCGGGTTACGGGGAGTGATCCGGGGTTAAGGCGTGCCTCGCAGATCTTCGCCTGCTGCGCGAGCCAAGATCCACGGGACACGCCTAGGGGCGCTGGTTGGCCCCCCAGCCGTCACCGCGCAGTGGCGTCCTCGGCGGCTTCCGCTCGGCGGCTGATGCCTGCGCTGGCACGGGGACCGCGTCCTCGATCGCCGGTGCCTCGGCGTGCACCGTGGCCGTCGACGCCTCAGCAGGGACCGCGGCGGTCGCGCCGGCGGCGGGCGCCTCGGCGAGGACGGCGGCGGTCACTTCGGCCGCCGGCGTCCCGGGTGACGCCGGCTGGCCTGCCGCGGCGGCTGACTTCTTCAGCGTGTCGAGTATGGCCAGGCCTTGCCCGACGAGCCCGGCTACGACCTGGCTGACGCCATCGGTGCCGTTGAGGATGGTCAGGTTCGAGGCCGCAATGCCCTGGGCGGCCGCGGTGACCATCGAGGGCAGGGCCTCGACGATGCGGCTGGCGGCAATGAGTTCCTGGTTGCCGTCGGCCAGCGAGTCGGCCCGTGACCGGTTGGCTTCGGCCTCGGCTTGCGCCGTGGCCCGCTCGGCGTAAGCGGCCGCGTCCGCGCGCACTCTCGCCGCCTCGGCTTCTGCCGTCGCCAAGGTGGTCCTGCGGTAGGCGTCGCCCTCCGCCGTGAATTTGGCGTGGTCACGCTCGGCCTCGGCGAGGGTGCGTTGTCTGTACGCCTCAGCGTCGGCTGGGCGGCGGACCTCGGCTTCCAGCCGTTGCGCGGCCAGGTCGGCGCGGCGCCGCGCCAGGGCGGTCTGCTGCTCGATGACCTCCTGGGACGCGTGGGCCTCGGCCAGCGGCCCGGACTGCGCGGCGCGCGCCTTGGTCTGATTGGTTAGGGGAGAGGCGTGACGACGACGGAACGCGCCGACATGCACTCGACGACCACGATTCGGCTGTGCCTGGGGATGGGCTCGTCGGACCACGCCGCGAACGCCTCGGTCCCGCCCCGTACTGGGAGCAGCACCTCGCCCGGGCCGCCCACCGGAATGGAAACGGTGACCCGCCCGATCGATCCGAGCAGGCTTTGCTCCGCGTCAGCCGACACGTCCAACCAGCTTCCTCGTCCGCTGTCGCTTGGCGACGGCTGGTAAAGAAGCCTACCGGTCAAGGCGGCCCGTTCCGCGCCCGGGAGCGGGTATCCGACTCTTGCCGGTTGAGTTGGCTGTGGTTGTCGTACGTGTGTTCTAGTGTATAGCCGTGAACTTGTCGGAGTGGGCGGACCGGGTGGGGGTGTCGAAGTTCACGGCCTATCGCTGGTTTCGGAAGGGAACCTTGTCGGCCCCGGCGGAGCGGGTCGGGAAGCTGATCGTGGTCAACGTTGACGTGGCTGAGCGCGAGTCGGCTCGGACGGTGCTGTACGCGCGGGTATGGTCGCATGACCAGCGGAGTGATCAGGACCGGCAGGTGGCGCGGCTGACCGATTGGGCGACTAGGCCGGGCATGGCCATAGCCGAGGTTGTCGTCGAGGTCGGGTCGGGGATGAACGGGATACGGCGCAGGCTGGCTCGCCTGCTGGCCGATGCGACGGCGACGATGGTGGTCGGGGAGCATCGTGATCGTCTGGCGCGTTTCGGGGTCGAGCATCTCGAAGCGGCGCTGTCGGCGCAGGGCCGCAGGATTGTTGTGGTGGACGCTGGCGAGGCCGGCGATGATCTGATCCGGGACATGACCGAGGTGCTCACCTCGTTTTGCGCTCGCTTCTATGGGCGTCGGGGGCTAGAAACCGGGCGGTCAAGGCGCTCGGTTGCGCCACGGGTGATGCCGGCCTGGCAACGGCCGGGTCGTGAGGTATCTGCAGGCGTTCCGTTTCGAGCTGGACCCGGGCAATGAGGCTCGTTCGGCGCTGGCCAGTCATGC
>WNFE01000810.1_pt1 | contig 22352 bp, 25 predicted proteins | sample 5400451 | NCBI WGS metagenome assembly WNFE01 (sample SAMN13153344, study PRJNA577476) | soil metagenome | isolation source: 200 cm saprolite under Douglas fir tree site 2 hole 2 | place: USA:California | collected 2015-04-18
TCTGCCCGCTCTGGCAGTAGCCGCACTGGGGCACGTTCAGCGCGCGCCACGCCTCCTGGACTCTCTGCCCGACGGGCGTCGCGCCGATGCCCTCGATGGTCGTGATCTTCTTCCCGGCGACGGCCGATATCGGTGTCACGCACGAGCGGATGGGCGCGCCGTCCACATGGACGGTGCAGGCGCCGCAGAGCGCCATGCCGCAGCCGAACTTGGTGCCGGTCAGGCCGACCACGTCGCGCAATGCCCACAGGAGCGGCATGTCGGCGGGCACGTCCACGTTCTCCACCTTGCCGTTGATGTTCAGGGTCGCCATGTGTCGTCTCCGCTGAGGGTGCCCGGGAAGGTGAAGAGATCCCCGATTCCGTTTGCTGCCGAGGTCTGGGTGTTCCGCGCCCGATCTTGCGGTTGGGATGTCAGCATGGCTGCTCGACCTCGCGTCCGGTCAGGATTTGGCCCGGCCCTCATCACGAGCCGCTCCTAGTGGCCGGCGATCACTGCATCGAGCGACCACACGCCGGCACCGTTGAGAACGAGGGCGACGGCAAGCCCGATGGCCAGCACGTGGTACTCGAATCCCTCGCCCTGCTGGTTCCCGTACCAGTTCATGAAGAAGTGCTGCCGGTGAACGGTCAGGATCGCGCCCAGCATGACCGCGGCGATGCCGAGCGCCGCCACTCGCGTCAAGAGACCCACCGCGAGGCCCAGAGGCCCGAGAAACTCCGCCATGATGGCCAGCACGGCGACCGGTGACGGGACGCCCGACTTCCGGAGGGAATCGAGGGTCCACCTCAAACCGTCGCCCCCGAACCAGCCGAGCGCTTTCTGCGCTCCGTGGGCGAACATCACGACCGCCAGCGTGAGCCTCAGCACAAGGGGAACGACGTCGCCGTGGGTCGCAACCAGCCATTCAAGCATCGATCGATCCTCCTGCTTCAGGTGTCGGCCTCACCGCCGTCACGAGTCGCCCGTCCACGTCAGGGCGCCTGGCCCTCCCGGATCTCCCAGTCGGGGATGCGGGTGAGGGTGATCGATGTGCCAGACACGCCCCGGTTGCCTTCCGAACGGGTCGATGTACACCTGACTCATTCCTGAGACGTGGACGCCGACCGCGTGGGCAACCCGAGCGGCGGCTTTCCGCAAGAAGAAGAAAGCGCCCGGCAATCGGGGGGTGCACTCCTATCCGGTGATCGCGATTCCGATCAGCCTTCCGACGCCATAGGTAACGCCGGCTGCCGCGAGGCCTAGCAGTAGCTGACGCCCGCCTGAGCGCCACACCGGCATCCCGGTGAAGAGCGTGATGGCGGCGCCGATGCCGAACAGCGCGAGCGCGCTGACCGCAAGGCTTGCCGTTACCGCCACGTTTCCCCGCGCCACGAGGAACGGGATGATGGGCACGACCGCGCCGATCGTGAACAGCACGAAAGAGGACATCGCGGCTTCCCGGGCCGAGCCACCGCGCTCCGCCGGATCGATGCCGAGCTCTTCCCGGGCCAACGCGTCGAGGGCAGAGGATCGATCCTTCAGGAGGCGCGCGACCATCGCGTCGGCTTCGTTCGCACCCAGTCCCTTGGCCTCATAGATCAGCTTCAGCTCCTCGCCTTCGCCCTCGGGATCTTCGGCTAACTCACTCGCTTCGATTCGGATCTCACGCCGCTCCAGCTCCTGCGAGCTCGTCACCGACACCCACTCGCCCAGCGCCATCGAGCACGCGCCCGCCAGCATGCCCGCAAGCCCGGTGAGGAGAATCCCCGTGCTGTCCACCGCAGCCCCCACCACGCCCATGACCAGGCTCAGATTCGAGCAGAGCCCGTCGTTGGCGCCGAGGACGGCCGCCCTCAGCGCGTTCCCTCCCACCGCCCGATGCCGTCCCTCGAGGCGTGCCAGAAAGCTGCCCTGGAGACCGCCCGGCTGGGTCACCACGAGTTGCTTGAGCACCTTGGCGTGCCACCGCTCCTGGGACGGCATCCGAGTTCCCCGCGTCTCGGGTTGTTTCGCGTAGGCGTTCTGGTCGACTTCCTCCCTCGCCGCGATGGTCGAGAGGACGAGATCCGGACCGAAGCGCCGTGCGATCCAGGAGAGCACGCGGCTCCTCCAGGACGGCCGGCGTGGGCCGACCAACGCCCCGGCCTTGCGCAGCTTCTCTTCCCAGAAGGCGAGGTGCGCCTCCTCCATCTGAGCCAGATTGGTATAAACCTTGGCGAGCCGAGTGTCCGCCTCGCTCTTCGCCATGGAGCGGTACTCCGCGGCGCTGTTGATTTCGTCTTGCCAGTTCTCGCGGTAGCGATCGATGTCCTCACGCGTGGCCATGGACCGAATCGGCGCTCCTATTTCTTGAGCGTGCGGATATAGTTCACGATCTGCCAGCGCTCGGTCTCGGGCAGTTGCTTCCAGGCGGGCATGGCCCCCCGACCATTCGTGATCTTCCAGAACAGCTCCCCGTCCGTGTCGCGGTGGACCGCCGGAGACGACCAATCCAGCGGCTTGGGCTGCAGCGCGGCCGAAGCCACCCCGTCGCCTCGACCGCTCGCGCCGTGGCAGGCCGCGCAGCTGGTAGCGATCGCGTTCCTTGCATCGCCGATGCCTTTGACCGGATTCTTCAGAGCCTTGGCGTCCGCGGGAGCCTTCCAATCGCTCTGGGGCCAGGCCTCCCCTGGGGTGATCAGCGCGGACGCCGCGAATATCGCGGTGAGGGCAATTGCGCTTCGGATCATTGTCGTATGCTCCTTGGTCGGGACTACGGGCTCTCGTCCCGAGTGGGCGGGATGAAAATCAGTGAGTGACCACGCCGGAGATCCAGACCCCGTCGGCCCGCTGGCACGCGCACGGTGCCCCTGGGAAGACGTACGTGGGAACATCGCAGATACCCGCCTGCGTGTAACAGACGCGCGCCAGCGGGTAGGGATAGTTGGACGGCAGCAGCTCGTACAGCGGCACCTCGGGGAACTGCTGAGCGGCTGCCGGCACTACGGCGGTGGTTGACAGCGAGATGAAAATCGCGATTGAGCTCAGGAGCCACCGAAGTCTCGTCAACTGGACTGATCGTTCCCTCCAGCGCATGCCTCTTAGAGGCAGCCGACCCGCGCCAGGTTCCCCGACCTGCTTGCGTATTCGTGCTCAAGGCTCCGGATCGCCGCGATGGGTGCGGAGGGAGGACCTTCTTATCCGGGCTTATCCGGGACGCCGTCCGCCCTGATCCAGGGCGGTCCTCACGGCCTCGAGCAGGGCATTGCCGTTGAAGGGCTTGGTGAGGAACGCGACGGCGCCGGCTTGCAGGGATCGCTGGCGTGCCTCGTCGTCGCCGTGAGCAGTCAGAATGACCGCAGGAATTCGGGAGCCCGTGCCCGACAGGTGTCTGAGGAGGTCGAAGCCATTCATTCCGGGCATCCGGAGATCGAGCACCAGACAACCGGTCTGTTCTTGATGGATGGACTGCAGGAAGGCTTCGGGAGACGCGAACGTCTCGACGCGGAAGCCGACCGATCTCAAGAGATTCCCCACGGAGCGACGCAGCGATTCGTCGTCGTCCACGATGGAAACTATCGGTGTGTCGTATTCGCCCATGAGTTCCAGTTCAGACTAGCGGGGCCGGGTGGAAAGTGTCCACCCTACTTTGGTCGGGTTCCGCCACTAGCGTAGGGGGCGATCCCGAGGCGCCCGGCGCTCCGGACCAGGTCCGCCAGAGACCCGGCCCGCATCTTCAGCACTACCTGTCCGCGCTGTTCCTTGACCGTGGCTTCGGTAGTCCCGAACTCGGCGGCAATTTGCTTGTTGAGTAGCCCGGCGACGACTCCGGCCATCACGTTCCGTTCGCGTGGGGTCAGGGTGTCGTACCGGCGATGAAGCTCGACGAGCTCTTGCCGCTCCATTCGGGCGGCGCGATCGCGATCGATAGCGTGTCGAATGGCGTCGAGTAGCTCCTGTCCGCGAAACGGCTTGGTAAGAAACTCGATCGCACCGGCTTTCATGGCCTGAACCGACATGGGGATATCGCCGTGACCCGTCAGAAAGATGATCGGCAGCGTTGCGTGTGTATTGGCAAGCTCTCGCTGAAGGTCGAGGCCGCTCAGCCCCGGGAGGCGCACGTCGAGGACGAGACAACCCGGAGCATCCCCTCGGGGAGCACTGAGGAACGCCTGGGCGGTCGGGAACACTTCTACGGTCATTCCTACCGAGGTGATGAGCCTGCGGAGGGCGTCGCGGACGGATCGGTCGTCGTCCACGACAAAGACGATGGGTATCTCCGCGCTCATCGCATCCCCGGCAACGCGAGGTGGAACGTGGCGCCATGGTCCGGGTTCGCGGTGGCCCAGAGCCGACCCCGGTGGCTGTCGATGATCGAGCGACTGATCGAGAGCCCCATGCCCAGCCCACCCGGCTTTGTCGTGTAGAAGGCCTCGAACAGGCGCGGCGCCTCGACCTCGCCGAAGCCGACGCCGGCATCCTCGACGGCGACGACGCCCCAGGGGCCATCCTCACGCGGTTCGAGGGTCGCGCGCACGACCAGGCGGCGCCGCTCCGGCGGAACGTCTCGCACGGCCTCGGCGGCATTCAGGAGCAAGTTCAGGAGGACCTGCTGGAGCTGGATCCGATCGCCCATGACCGGCGGCAAGTCCGGTGCCAAAGACGTTTCCAGACGTATTCCGTGTCGCCCGATCTCGGGCCCGACGAGGGGCAACACGTCGCGGATGACCCCGGTGAGGTCACAGGGCCCGTGGGCGACCGGCGAGCGCGCCAGCAGGGTGCGAATCCGGCTGATCACCGCTGCCGCGCGGTCGCCGTCCTTCAGGATGGCGGTGAGCGCCTCCCGGACGCTGTCGAGATCGGGTCGGTCGGCCGCCAGCCAGTGCAGGCACGCGTTCGCGTCGGCCCCGATGGCCGCCAGCGGCTGGTTGATCTCATGGGCGATGGAGGCGGCCAGCTCACCCAGCGTCGTCACGCGCGTGACGCGTGCAAGCTCTGCCTGCGCTAGGTGGAGCGCCCTCTCGACCTGTTCGGCGCGCACCGCCGCGGTGACGTCGGTGCTGACACCGCGGTAGCCGAGGAAGCGACCGTCCGCGTCGAACATGGGCTTGCCACTCGTGGAAGTGTGGGCCACCGATCCGTCGGCGCCCGCGGTCCGGTAGACGAAGCCGCGAAACGGCTGGTGTGCCTCGAGCGTCGCGACATGCAGGCGCCACTTCTCGGGCTCCTCTTCGACGTCGGTGGCGAAGTCCCACCGCGTCACGCCGATCCGGCCGGCGGGGTCGATGCCGAGCCTGGTGAGCTGCTCCGAGATCCGGGTGAAAGAGTGGTGGGGCCCAGTTTCCCAGAGCCAATCCGAAGCCGTCTCGGCGTAATCGCGGAAGCGCTGTTCACTCTCCCGCAGCGCCGCCTCGGCCCGCTTGCGCTCGGCGATCTCGCTTCTCAGTTCTTGGTTGACCAGGCTGAGTTGTTTGGTCCGCTCAACGACACGGCGCTCGAGCTCTTCGTTGAGCAGGTCTTTGGCTCGGTTCGCCGCTTCCGCATCCGCCCGCGCGCCCTGCTCGCAGTGGAGAGCATGGTGAAGGGCGGTCATGAGGGCCGCGTTTCGGAGGGCGACCTCGGCCTGCATGATGATGCTCTGGAGGAGAAATCGCTCGAAAGGCGTGGGGAAGCTCGAACGCCGAGACGCAGCAATGACCACTCCGGTGTGCCCGGCCAGCCCGAGCGCGGTCCGGGTCGCGCGCAAGGACTCTCCGGTGGCAGGGTCCGGGAGAACGAGGGCCTGGTTCGCGTCGGGCTCCGTCGTTCCCTGGGCCAAGAGACCTGCAATCTCGCGGCCGCGACTGCCGAGATCAGGTCTTCCTTGCACGCGAGCCGTCTCCACTGGGCCGCTCCCGCCCGGGTCCGCCACCCGGATGTAGGCCAGATCGAGCCGTAGCATGCTCGACAACGCCTCGAGCACGGCCTCCCGGATATCAGCCGCGTCCCGGCCGCTCCACACCGCGGGCAACGCCAGAATCGCGATCAGGTCTCGGAACTGGCTGCGAAGAGTCGCGGTATCCCCAGGGAGGGCCACCACATGATTCGGTGGCTCGAGCGCAGAGCGGCTCCTTTCAGGAGTCGTTTCCATTGCCGGCCCGTGCGCGCAGCTCACGCAAGAATTCATCGGGTGGAACGAAGAAGGGGTTCTCCTGCAAAACGCCGGCAATCACGGCCATGGGGTGAGTGCGGAGGATGTCCATCACGACGCCTGCGCCAAACTTGGCGAGGTCGTAGATTCAGAGAACGGGATCCGGGTACTTCGGGAGGATGTAGTTGAGGCGCGTCTCGTACTCCACCAGGTCATCCACGCCAGGTCTATCCTCCAACGCCCATTCCATATGCGCCACCAATCGAGTCAAGGGAAACCCGCGCCGCTTGCCTTCGGTGAGCACCTCCTCGATCAAGGCCAGCATGGCGGCTTGGTCGAAGTGACCGCCGCGCAGATAGGCTTCCTGCCAGGTGCGCAGCTCCAACTGACCGCTCTTCTCGACGGCGCCGACGTCGACACCCGCGGCGGCCAGCCGTTCGACGTGATCGCGGCGCGGTTTCGGATCCACGATGTGGAAAGCCTTCTCCCCGTGCGCGAGACCTTCCTTGATGAAGGGCAGGAAGACGCGGTACTCCTCGTCCCGGGTGTAGAAGAACGCGCACACGTGGCGGTAACGCCCGAGCCGCGCTCCCGCGAAGGTGATCGGCCGCTCGCTCTCTCCAGTCCTCATGCATGGCTCCGTCGTCGATTACCTGCGGCAACCGAGCTGCGCCTTTGGTGCGGCTCGCGGCTGCCGGCTCGTCAGAGGGCAGATCGGGAAGGCGTCCCGACTACGGAATGGTGTGATGCGGCGAAGCCGTTGTCAACAATACCGACTCAGGTAGGCTCCGATCCCTACCAAGGTAGGGTCGTGGCCGATCCCGACCAACGTCGGGTAGACGCTTTCCGCCCTTCGAAAGTAGTCTTCCTGCAGGTCAAGTCCGACCATCACCGAGGTCTTGAGACGGAGGGAAATGGCAATGACGACGACAGAGACAACGAGCGCAGACTCCGCCGTCCTCATGTCGGCGGCTACCGTCGAGGCGCCCAGCTCAGGATGGGCCGTACCCGTCCGGGGGGGCATCGGCACCCTCCCCTGGGGCAGACTCCGGCGGGTGACCGAGCACATCCAGCAGAATCTCGACAAAGACCTCACGCTCGCCGAGCTCGCAGCCCTCCTGTACATGAGCCCCTACCACTTTGCCCGACTCTTCAAGTGCAGCACCGGCCTGCCTCCGCATCGATTCGTGGTCCGGCAACGAATCGCCCGTGCCCGCGCAGTCCTGGCGACGCAGGAGCTGTCCATCGCGCAGATCTCGCGGATGGTGGGATTCCGGACCCCGAGTCACTTCACCACGGTGTTCCGCCGCGTCACGGGCGTCACGCCGAGAGGATACCGAACGGGGTATTTGCGAGAAGACCGGCCCGGCCGGGAAGGAGGGTGAGATGGATTGCACTGCGAGCGTGGTGGAACGGACCTATCGGGAGCCCGGGGTGGACGAGCGGCGTCTCTTCCCTCGAAAGGCCATCGATCCGGACGCGGCCCTCGTGGAGCAGCTGCGCCGACAGGACGTGGGAGCGGCGGAAGCCCTCGTGGCCGCCTACTGGGATCGCGTCTACCGCCTGGCCCTTCGCATCACGGGGAACGCCTCGGACGCTGAGGAGGTTGTGCAGGACGCGCTGTGGACGGCCAGTCGCAAGATCGACACCTTCCGAGGGGAGGCCGCCTTCGGCACCTGGCTGTACCGGATCACCGCCAACACCGCCAACCAGAAGCTGCGGGGGAGGCGGAGCAAGCGGAACGAAGTGTCGTGGGAAGACCTCGCCCCGTCCTTCGACGACCAGGGCCAGCATGTGGAGATGGCGGTCGACTGGTCGAGGAGACTGAAGGATCCCGCGATCGAAGGTGAGCTGAGGTCGGTGCTCGGTGGCGCCATTGACGAGCTGCCCGCCGACTACCGCACGCCATTCCTCTTGCACGATGTCGAAGGGCTCTCGCATCCCGAGATCGCGGAGACGCTGCATATCAAGCTGGGCACGGTCAAGTCGCGCGTGCACCGGACGCGGCTCTTCCTGCGGAGGCGCTTGGCCGACTACATGGGTGGAACCTTCGGCGTCGCCTAAGTGACGGAGTCTTCGCCGAAGGGCCGACCGTGAGGGCGGCCACCTCGGCATCAGGCCGGGGAGCGTCCCGGTGCCGTATGGGCGGCGGCGTGCTTCGGGGGCGAGGGTTCGCGCAAGAATCCGCTAGCCGGCCGGAACCCCCCCGGCCGCTCTTCGCATCTAGAACGGTAGTGACCTCGTCTTCGGACACGAATCTTCAGCTGCGGCGCACCCCGACGGGGTCGTGTCGGAAGGGAAGGAATGGGCACGGACATGGGTGAGAGCGCAACGGCATGTGGATAGTCAGGGTCGCGCTCAACCGTCCGTATACGTTCATCGTGCTCGCGCTCTTGATCCTGATCGCGAGCCCGGTGGCCATCCTGCGCACGCCCACCGACATCTTCCCGAACATCAACATCCCGGTGATCGCGGTGGCCTGGCAGTTCACCGGCCTGAACCCGGAGGAGATGGAGGGGCGCATCACCACCGGGTTCGAGCGGGTCCTGACGACGACGGTGGACAACATCGAGCACATCGAATCGACGACGGTGAGCGGCCAGTCGATCGTCAAGATCTTCCTCCAGCCGAATGCGCACCTCGACACCGCCAACGCGCAGGTGACCGCGATCGCGCAGACCGCCCTCCGCCAGCTCCCGCCCGGCGTGCAGCCCCCCCTCATCATCAACTACAGTGCCTCGACGGTGCCGATCCTCCAGCTCGCCCTCTCCGGGATGTCGGAGTCCGAGCTCAACGACGTCGGCCTGAACTTCCTGCGGACCCAGCTGGTGACCGTGCCGGGCGCGTCCATCCCGTATCCGTACGGCGGCAAGCAGCGCCAGGTGATGGTCGACCTGGACCCGCGGCTGCTCCAGTCGAAGGGCCTGGCCCCGATCGACATCGTCAACACCCTCGGCCAGCAGAACATCGTGCTGCCGTCCGGCACCGCCAAGATCGGGGAGTTCGAGTACGACGTCGCGATGAACGCGAGCCCGCGGACGGTCGCGGAGCTGAACGATCTCCCGATCAGGGTGGTCGGCAACTCGACCATCTATATCCGGGACGTGGCCCACGTGCGCGACGGCTTCTCCCCCCAGACGAACGTCGTCCGCCAGGACGGGCGGCGCGGGACCCTGGTCACCGTTCTCAAGACCGGGGCCGCGTCCACCGTCGACGTGGTGCAGGGGATCCGCAACCTCCTGCCCCGGGTGATCCCGACCCTGCCCCCGGCGCTGAAGATCCAGCTGCTCGCCGACCAGTCGGTCTTCGTGAAGGCCGCGGTGAGCGGGGTGATCCGCGAGGCGGTGATCGCGGCCTGCCTCACCGCGGTGATGATCCTGGTCTTCCTGGGGAGCTGGCGCAGCACCGTCATCATCGCGGTGTCCATCCCGCTCTCGATCCTCAGCTCGGTGATCGCGCTCAGCATGCTCGGCGAGACGATCAACATCATGACCCTGGGCGGCCTCGCCCTCGCGGTGGGCATCCTGGTGGACGACGCCACCGTCACCATCGAGAACATCGAGCGCCATCGCGAGGGCGGCCACGGCGACCGGGAGGCGATCCTCGACGGCGCGGCCGAGATCGCGGTGCCCGCGCTGGTGTCCACCCTCTGCATCTGCATCGTGTTCCTGCCCATGTTCTTCCTGGGTGGGGTGGCCCGCTACCTCTTCGTCCCGCTGGCCGAGGCGGTGATCTTCGCGATGCTCGCCTCCTACGTGCTGTCCCGGACCCTGGTGCCGACCCTCGCGATGTACCTGCTCAAGCCGGCGCACGAGGGCGCGGCGGAGTCGCGGAATCCCCTCGTCCGCTGGCAGCGCGCGTTCGACCGCGGCTTCGATCGCGTCCGGGGCGCCTACCGGGACCTGCTCACCACCCTGGTCGGCCGGCGCGCGCTGTTCATTCCGCTCTTCCTGGGCACCTGTCTGCTCGTCTTCCTGCTCGCGCCGCTGCTCGGGCAGAACTTCTTCCCGGACACCGACAGCGGGCAGATCAGCCTACACATGCGGGCCAAGACCGGCACCCGCATCGAGGAGACCGCGCGGGTGGCGGACCTGGTGGAAGCGGCGATCCGGCGCGAGATCCCGGCCTCCGAGCTCGACGTGATCCTCGACAACATCGGGCTGCCCTACAGCAGCATCAACTGGATGCACAGCGCCTCCGGCGTGATCGGGGCCGCCGACGCGGACATCCTCGTCTCCCTGAAGGAGGGGCATCGCCCGACCGCGGACCACGTCCGGACCCTGAGGCGTGTTCTCCCGAAGGAGTTCCCCGGGGTGACCTTCTATTTCCTCCCCGCGGACATGGTGACCCAGATCATCAACTTCGGACTGCCTGCGCCGATCGACGTCCAGATCGACGGGGCGGACGTGGCGGGCAATCGCCGCGTCGCCGAGGAGATGCTGAACGATCTCCGGCGGGTCCCGGGACTGGTCGACCTTCGGATCCAGCAGCCCTTCGACTACCCCAAGTTCGACGTGACGGTCGACCGTACCAAGGCGGGCCAGGGCGGCTTCACCGCGCGAGACATCGGCAACAGCCTCCTCGTGTCGCTGAGCGGGAGCTTCCAGACCACGCCGACCTTCTTCCTGAACTGGCAGAACGGGGTGAGCTACAACCTGGCAACCCAGACACCCCAGTACCGGATCCAGTCCCTCTCCGACATCGAGAACATCCCGATCACTGCCGCCGGCGCGCCCGCGCCAGGGGCAACCCCGGCCGGAACCGCGGCGGGAACGACCGCCGCCGGGGCGACCGCGGCCGGGTCGACCCGACCGGGGATCCTGGCCGACGTCGCGTCCATCACGCGGGCCAGCGAGATGGCGACGGTCTCGCACTACGACATTCGCCGCGTGGTGGACATTTACGGCGCGGTGCAGGACCGCGACCTCGGATCGGTGGGCCGAGACGTGTCGCGGATCGTGGAGGCGAGCCGGAAGCTCCTGCCGCGGGGGAGCTTCCTCACCGTGCGCGGGCAGATCGAGACCATGCGAACCGCCTACATCGGGCTGCTCGCGGGGCTGGGCTTCGCCATCGTGCTCGTCTACCTGCTGATCGTGGTGAACTTCCAGTCCTGGCTCGATCCCTTCATCATCGTCACCGCGCTGCCGGCCGCGCTGGCCGGGATCGTGGTGTTCCTCTTCCTGACCGGGACCACCCTCAGCGTTCCCGCCCTGATGGGCGCGATCATGAGCATCGGGGTCGCGACCGCCAACAGCATCCTGGTGGTGGCCTTCGCCAAGGGCAAGCTCGCCGAGCACGGGGACGCGGCCCAGGCGGCGGTGGAGGCCGGGTTCACCCGCTTCCGGCCGGTCCTGATGACCGCCCTGGCCATGATCATCGGCATGATGCCGATGGCCCTGGGGCTGGGAGAGGGCGGCGAGCAGAACGCGCCGCTCGGGCGTGCGGTGATCGGCGGGCTGCTGTGCGCCACCGTGGCGACGCTGGTCTTCGTTCCCGCCGTGTTCGCGCTGCTGCATGGGCGGCGGACCGAGGGGGCCCGGCCATGACCACCGAGCCGACCCTCGAGCCCACCACCCCGGCCGCCCCGCGTGGCCGCCGGCGCGCCGTCGCGCTCGTCGCGCTCGGGGTCGCCGCGCTCGTCCTGGCGCTCGGCATCTACTCGGGAGTCCGCGCCCGCAGCAAGGCGGACGCCACCCTCAAGCGGGAGACCGACGAGGCCGCCGTCACCACCGTGAACGTGGTGAATCCCAAGCCGGGCGATGCGGTCCGGGAGATCCGGCTGCCCGGTATCACCCAGGCCTTCATCGACGCGCCGATCTTCGCGCGCACCAGCGGCTACCTGAAGCGCTGGTACTTCGACATCGGCGCGCGGGTGAAGCAGGGCCAGCTGCTGGCCGAGATCGACTCTCCCGAGGTCGACCAGCAGCTCTTGCAGGCGCGCTCCGACCTGGAGACCGCGCAGGCCAATCTCCGCCAGGCCAAGATCACCGCGGACCGCTGGGAGGCGCTGCTGGAGAGCGGCTCGGTGTCCAAGCAGGAGACGGACGTGGCGGTCAGCGCGCAGAGCGCGATGAAGGCGACGGTGGACTCGAACGCGGCGAACGTCCGGCGGCTCGAGCAGCTGCAGGGCTTCGAGAAGGTCTACGCCCCGTTCGACGGGGTCGTCACCGCCCGGAACACCGATATCGGCGCCCTGATCGACGCGGGCTCGGCGACCGCCGCCCGGGAGCTTTTCCACATGGCGGCCATCCAGCGGCTCCGGGTGTTCGTCGCGGTCCCGGAGATCTACTCCCGGGCCGCGCGCACCGGCGCGGCCGCGGCCCTGACCCTCGACGAGTACCCGGGACGGGAGTTCCACGGCACGCTGGTGCGCAATGCCAGCGCGATCGATCCCGCGTCCCGCACCCTGCTCGTCGAGGTGGACGTTGACAATCCGAAGGACGAGCTGCTGCCGGGGGCCTACGTGTTCGTCCACCTGAAGCTGCCGCGGGAAACTCCGTCCGTCACGGTCCCGGCCAACACCCTGCTCTTCCGGGCGCAGGGGCTGCAGGTCGGGGTGGTCCGGGACGGACAGGCCCAGCTCGTGCCGGTGACGATCGGGCACGACTACGGCGCGACCGTCGAGATCGTGGCGGGGGTCCAGCCGACCGACCAGGTCATCGTGGCCCCCTCGGACTCGCTCACCAGCGGGACCCGCGTGCGGATCGCCGGCGCGCCGGCCGGGACCGGGCGATGAAGAGGCAAGCCGCCGCCCTCGCCGGGCTCACCGCCCTCCTCCTCGGCGGCTGCATGGTCGGCCCCGACTACGTCAAGCCGTCGGCGCCGTCGACCCCGGCCTACAAGGAGAACGAGGGGTGGAAGGTGGCGCAGCCGAGCGATCACCTGCCGCGTGGGGCCTGGTGGGACCTGTTCGCCGATCCCGACCTCCGCGCGCTCGAGGAGGAGGTCGCCACCGCCAACCAGGATCTGAAGATCGCGGAGGCCCGGCTGCGCGAGGCGCGCGCCGCGGTCCGCTTCAACCGGGCCGGCCTGTTTCCCACGATCTCCACCACGCTGGGACCGCGCTCGGTCCGCGAGTCGGCGAACCAGCCGTTCCTGTCGTCCGGTTTCCGCCCCGGCAGCTCCGGGGACTTCCTCTGGTCGCTCGACATGTCGTACGAGGTGGACCTGTGGGGCCGGGTGCGAAGGACGGTGGCGTCGGCCCGCCACGAGGCCCAGGCGACCGCCGCCGATCTGGAGACGGCCCGGCTCAGCCTTCAGGCCGAGCTGGCGATCGACTACTTCGAGCTGCGGGCGGCCGACGCGCAGCAGCAGCTGCTGGACGAGACGGTGAAGGCCTTCGAAGCCGCGCTGCGCCTCACCATGAATCGCTTCCAGGGCGGGGCGGCTCCGAAGTCGGACGTGGCCCAGGCCCAAACGCAGCTCGACACGACCCGGGTGCAGGCCACCGACATCGCGGTCCAGCGCGCGCAGTTCGAGCACGCGATCGCGGTCCTGATCGGCAAGCCGCCTGCCTCCTTCAGCCTGCCGCGCCGGCCGCTCGACCACCGGCCGCCGGACATCCCGGTAGGGGTGCCGTCGCAGCTCCTGGAGCGCCGGCCGGACATCGCGGCCGCCGAGCGGCGAGTCGCGGAGGCGAACGAGCAGATCGGCATCGCCCGCGCCGCCTACTATCCGACCGTGATGCTGAACGCCTCGGTCGGGTTCGAGGGCTCCACCTTCGGGAACTTCCTGAACGCGTCGAGCCTCCTGTGGTCGGTCGGGGCCTCGATCACCCAGACGATCTTTGACGGCGGGCGCCGGCGCGCCACCTCCGAGACGGCGCGCGCCGCCTACGACGCGACGGTCGCGGGCTACCGGCAGGTCACCCTGACCGCGTTCCAGCAGGTCGAGGACAACCTGACCGCGCTCCGCGTCCTGGAGCAAGAGGCGCAGCAGCAGCGCCAGGCGGTGGAGTCGGCCCAGCTGTCGCTGCAGCTGTTCACGAACCGCTACCGCGGCGGGGTGGACAACTACCTCCAGGTGATCACCGCTCAGACCGTCGCGCTCACGAACCAGCGCAACGAGATCGACATCCTACGGCGCCGGATCGGAGCCAGCGTCCTCCTGGTCAAGGCGCTCGGGGGTGGGTGGAGCGTCGCCGAGCTGCCGGCGCCGTGAGGGTCGGGCGAGGACGGCGCGCGGGCGGTTACTCGCCCGCGACGGTCATCCAGTCGGCGCCGATCACCCTCACCCGATAGGTGCTCGCCCCCTCCGGCTCGGGCACACAGAAGACCGCGTAGCCCTCGGACGGGACGTCGCCGAGGACCTCGACCTGGCGGCTGTTCGTCACCTGATCCATCCCATCGAGCGCTTCCAGGAGGAGGACGACGTGCCAGGCGGCCACCGGCCGGTCATTGAACACCCGTCCGCAGACCCCCTGCAGGCCGTCACGCGGCGGGTCCGCCTCCCATTGCACTCGCAGCGGGGTCCCCTCGTGGGAGCTCTGGGCTGCGCTCACGCCGGGCCCGGCGGCCACCGCCGCCATGAGGCACGCACTCCACAGGACTCGCTTGATCATGATCGGTCTCCTTCCTCGGCCGCGCCGCGGGGCGGCAGCGGGTAGCCGCGCGCCTCCATGCAGCGCCGGTAGGCTTCGCGGTCGATGTCGAACGGCAGCAGGATGTAACCCTCGTCGTTGAGCCCGACCGAGGCGCGAAGGCAGGCGTTCTCATCTCGTTCGCGAGCGGACACAACCGCGCCCGGCCTGCCGTCAGCAACGGCGGGCGGAGACGTGGCGCAGCCGGCCAGCAGACCGAGGGAGAGGACCAGGCTGCCGAGCCCGATCGCGGCCCCTGGAGCGTGAGTGGGCATGTCGTCACCGTCCACGGGCGTGCGACGCCCGCGTGAGGGTCATCTCTTCCGCTTCCTGGCACGCCACGCAGGTGGTTACCTCGGGCATGGCCCTCAGCCGGGCCCCCGCGATCGGGTTACCGCACGCCTCGCAGGTCCCGTACTCACCCGACCGCAGTCGGTCCAGCGCATCGGCGAGCCGGTTGGCCCGCTCGACGAGGAGGCCCCGGACGGTGAAGCTCAGCTCCCGCTCCTCGGAGGCGCTCACCGAGTCCCCCCCGACTTCTCCGTCGGCACTCTCCTCGAGGGCCCCCGGGTAGTCCTCGAAGACCACCGCGCCGCCCAGGCTCCGGAGGCGGTCGAGGGTTTGCCGCAACTCTCCCTGCAGTGCACTCGCGATCCGATCCATGTCGACGCTCCTCCTCTCGTGGGTGACCTTCGTTCCGTTTGACGCGGTCGACACAGAAGCGGACATGGAGGGGCCGGGTTCCCGCAAGATCGCGCAAGGGGACGCGCCGCGGCCGCCTGTTCTGTTCTTGCGAGATCGTCTACGGGGACGCGACCAGCATGCCCGGGAGGATCATCAGAAGACCATCATGACCAGGACACGGACTCGAGGTTCCTTCACGAAGGCGTCGCTCATGGTGGGGCTCGGCCTTGCCACGCTGGTGGTGGCGGCCCCCGCGCCGGCATACGTCGTGGAGGCGGTCACCGCGATCCCGGCCGCCGAGGGTGAAGACCGGACACGCCTGGACGACGCGATCCAGGCCGCCATCGACGACGTGGCCGCCCACGCGGTCGCATTCACCCCCACCGTGGTGGCGCTGCTCGACGCCCGGCTCGTCGGCGACCGGATCTTTCTGTTCGTCCTTCTCGCGGACCGGGAAGGGGAGCGCGCGATCAAGGTCCTCCTCGAGGAGCGACGTAATCGCTAGCGGGCGGGCGTGACGTCGGAGACGGTGTAGCCGCGGCGGTTCAGGCACGCCGCGAACGTCTGGAGCGCCCACTGGTCCGGCGTCTGCGCCTTCGTGAAGAAGCCGCGCGGGAACATCTGACCGAAGAAGCTCGAGAAGATTCCCGAGGGGGCCTTCTTCTCCCGGTTCTCGGGCATCGGGGTGTTGAAGGCCTCGACGCGGCAGCCCTGAAAATCCGCCACGATGACGCTGGCGTCCCGGGTGGCGGTGGCGTAGAGCGAGCCGATCCCCGCCGGGCCCTGGGCGAGGGGGAGCGGCGCGCGGTAGCCGCGGTTGACGAGACACGCCGCCTCCGCGAGCTCGGGGCTCGTCTCGGTGTGGGCCTGCACGAAGGGCAGGCACTGGGTGCGGTCCCCCGCGAGCTGGGCCTCGGTCTGCCCGCCGCGCAGGACGATGCCGGTGTCGCTGGCACAGCCGGCCAGGATGACTATCGCTATGATGAGTGGGGCCACGATGAATGGGGCCAGCCGGGTCACGAGGGTGCCCGCACCCCGACCCCTCCGGACGATCCGGCGGGGCGACGGCGGAACAGGGCGTCGCGGATGGAGCCGTAGATGCCGGCGGGCAGGAAGATGATGAAGATGATCAGCAGGAGGCCGTAGATCGTCTCGGCGATGCCGATGAGCTTGATGCCGAAGTAGATGCGCAGGTACTCGCTGAGCGCGATGGTGAGCGCGGTGCCCACGAAGGGCCCGAGGAGCGAGTACATCCCGCCCAGCACCACCGCGAAGACGATGCGCAGCGAGACCCCGATGCCGGAGAGCGTATCCGGGTTGGTGTAGGCGAGGTAGAGGGCGAGGAGGGCCCCGCCCAGCGCGGTGAGCGCGGCCGACAGCGCGGTGATGCCCATCTTGAACCGAGTGACCCGGATCCCCACCGAGGCCGCCGCGGTCTCGTCCTCGCCGATCGCCTCCATGGCCGAGCGGGCCATGCTGCGGTCCACCCGCCACCACACCCAGAGGCCGAAGAGCCAGGCGGCCATGCCGACGTAGTAGAAGACGCGCTTGTCCGCGAACTGGAGCGTCCACAGGCCCGAGGCGGCGCCGCCCGTCTTGAGGCTCACGCCGAGGGAGCCGCCCGTCCAGTCGCGCTCGGCCACGATCCACAGGCGGACCACCTCGCCCACCGCGAGCGTGACGAGCGCGAAGTAGTGGCCCACCACCTGGAAGCGTGAGCAGGGATAGGCGACCACGAGGGCCAGCGCGACGGTCAGCAGGACGGCCAGGACGACGCCGAGCCAGGGTGTCATCCCGTAGAAGTTCCAGAGGAGCACGGTGGCGTAGGCGCCCACTCCCAGGAAGGCGCCGTGGCCGAGGGAGACGAGGCCGAAGCGCCCCATCAGGGACCACGCATTGCCCACGAACGACCAGAGGAAGATCTGGATGACGACGTGCCAGATGTATTCCTGGGCGGGGCCCAGGGGCAGGACCGGCACCAGTGCCATCGCCACCAGCGCGAGCAGGCCCAAGACGCGGAACGTGGTCGTCATCCGCGCTTGGCGAAGATGCCGCCCGGGCGGACGAACATCAGGACGATGAAGATCACGAAGGCGATCACGTAGCCCATCTCGGTCGAGACCATCACCCCGCCCACCGAGATGACCTGGGCCATGATGAAGGCGGCGAAGAAGGCGCCCACCATGTTGCCGAGGCCGCCCAGGACGCAGATCATGAACGTGAGCGGCCCGAAGGCCCCGCCGAAGTATGGATGCACCGCGTACTGGATGCTGAGCAGCGCCCCCGCCACGCCCGCCATGGCTCCGCCCACCGCCGAGGTGACGAGGTAGAGCCGCTGCGGCCGCGCCCCCATGAGCGCGATGGCCTCGCGGTCCTGGCTCACCGCGCGGATCGCGGTGCCGGTGTAGGTCCGCTTGAGGAAGAGGTAGAGCGCGATCATGGCCAGGATCGAGAGCCCGAAGGCGAGCAGCCGCGAGAAGGAGATGAAGATGCCGCCCACCTCGATGGTGGGCAGACTCACGCGCACCGAGCGGTGATCGGTGGACCACAAGAGCGTGGCGGCCGACTGGATGAAGAACAGGAGCCCGCCGGTGGCGAGGAGCTGGTTGATGGGCGGGCTCGAAAGGATGGGCGTGATGATGAGCAGGTGCACGAGCACGCCCAGCCCCGCGCCGACCCCGATCGCCCCCAGCCCGGCCAGCCACAGCGGCCAGCCGTAGAGCGTGACCAGGAAGTAGACCGCGTACATGCAGAGCGCGACGAGATCCACGTAGGCGATCCACACGATGTCGATGACGCCGAAGATCAGGTTGAGCCCCAGGGCCAGGAGCGCGAGCACCCCGCCGAGCAGGATGCCGTTCACGACCGCCTCGAGGATGAAGATGGGCTCGATCACGGTCAGAAGCCCACGTAGGCCTTGCGCACGAAGTCCTGCTCGGCCAGGTCGGCGGCGCGGCCTTCCATCTTGATGCGCCCGACTTCCAGGAGATAGGCGCGGTCCACCAGCTTGAGCACCTGCCGCACGTTCTGCTCTACTACCAAAATGGTGTATCCCTCTTCCCGCACGCGTCTAATCAGATCGAACAGCCGCAGGACCATGACCGGGGCCAGGCCCATGGACGGCTCGTCGAACAGGATCAGCTTGGGCCGCGACATGAGCGCCCGGCCCACCGCGAGCATCTGCTGCTCGCCGCCCGACAAGCTGCCCGCCCGCTGGGCGGACCGCTCCGCCAGCACCGGGAAGAGCGTGTAGACGCGCTCGACGCTCTCGTGGAAGTGGCCGCGCGCGGCGGGCAGGAAGGCGCCCATCTTGAGGTTCTCGGCCACGGTGAGCTGCGGGAAGAGCCGGCGCCCCTCCGGCACGTGGGCGATGCCGTGCGCCACGATGTCGTAGGCGGGGTGCCCGGCCAGCTCGGCGCCCTCGAAGGTCACGCGGCCCGCGCGCGGCGCGATGAGGCCGGAGATGGCGCGCAGCAGGGTGGTCTTGCCCGCGCCGTTGGGGCCCACCACCGCCACCGCCTCGCCTGAGCTCACGCGCAGGCTCACGTCCCACAGGGCGGTGAAGGCGCCGTAGCCCGCGGTGACCTGGGAGAGCTCGAGCATCAGCTCAACACCACCTTCTCGCCCAGGTACGCCTCGATCACCTGGGGATTCTCCGCGACCTCCCTTGGCGCGCCCTCCGCGATCTTCTCGCCGTGGTCGAGGACGACGAGGCGGTCCACCACCCGGAGCAGGGTGCCCATGATGTGCTCGACCCACACGATGGTGATGCCGAGCTCGCCGCGGATGCGCCGGAGCATCTCGGCCGCGTCGTGCATCTCGGTGGGATCGAGCCCGCCGAGGCTCTCGTCGGCCAGGAGCAGGGTGGGCCGGGTGGCGAGCGCGCGCGCCAGCTCGAGCTTCTTGAGCCCGCCCGCGCCCAGCGTCGCGGTGGTGGCGTCCGGATCGGTGGGCAGGCCTACCAGGGTAAGGATGTCCTGTGCATGGTCGCGCGCCTCGGCTTCCGTGTTGCGCTGGGCGGCGCCGAAGTGGGCGGCCACCGCCACATTTTCCAAGATCGTGAGCTTGCGGAAGGGACGGGGGATCTGAAACGTGCGCGCGAGCCCGCGGTGGCAGACCGCGTCGGGCGTGAGGCCGGCGATGTCGTGGTCCTTGAAGCGGATGGAGCCCGACGTCGGCAGCAGCGCGCCCGAGATGCAGTTGAAGCAGGTGGTCTTGCCGGAGCCGTTGGGCCCGATGAGGCCCAGGATCTCGCCCTGCTTCACCTCGAAGGAGACGGCGTTCAGCGCGATGAAGCCGCCGAACTGCTTGGTGAGCCGGCTGATGGTGAGCACGAGGGGAGCCGGCGAGGCGGGGGCCGTCGCCCCCGCCTCGCCGCCTGAGATCAGGCTAGCGTGCCGCCCAGGGGGACGAGGCGGGCAGCACGACGGGCGCGTTGGGCGTGGCGATGACCTTGGGCCACACGTGACGGAACTGGCCGTCGACCACCTGGTAGACCGCGGCGATCGCGCGCTCGTTCTGGCCGCGCATCGGGTTGCCCTCGCCGAGGAACTTCACGCCGTAGCCCTGCATGGTGCCGCCCTCGGGGATGTCGGTCTCCCGGGCGGCCTTGGCGAGAGCCTCGGGGGAGAAGCCGCCATGCTTCTGGATGGCGCGGGGTAGCACGTCGTTGAGCAGGACCCACATGTTGTTGAAGCCCATGGAGACGTGCGGCGCGATGTTGTTGACCGGGATGTTCGGCTCGAAGGCCTTGTAGCGCTTCACCATCTCCTGGGTCAGGTCGGCCACACCCGGCTTCAGGCTCTTGGCGTCGATGAGCTGGGAAGCGGGCGGGTCCGCGGTGTGGAAGCCCTCGATCTCGTTGCCGAAGGCCTCCTTCAGCTTGTCGAGCTGGCTGTGCCCGGCTCCGTGGCCCATGTAGGCCTTCACGCGCAGGCCCTGCTCCTTGGCCTGCCGGAGGAACAGGTTGATGTCGGGGTTGTAGCCGGTGTGGAACAGCACGTCCGGCCGCGCCGCCCGCAGCTTGGTCACGAGCGAGGAGAGGTCGGCGGCCTGCGCGGAGTAACCTTCCTTCAGCACGATCTGCATGCCCTGCTTCTTGCCCTGGGACTCATTCGCGGCGGCGACGCCCGCGCCGTAGGGCCCGTCCTCGTAGATGATCGCGATGCGCACGTCCTTGGCCGGCTTCTTCAGCTTGTCCGCCGAGTAGGCCGCGATGTAGTCCACGCTGCCGACGCCGAAGAGGCTGCCGTTGGGCTGGGGGCGGAAGGTGTACTGGAGGTTGCGATCCTTCAGCACCGCGTCCGCGATGGCGGTGGTGATCCACAGGAACTTCTTCTGCTTGTCCACCCGCTCTGCGATCGGGACCGCGTGGGCGCTCGAGTAGACGCCGGCCAGGATGTCCACCTTCTCGACGTTCAGCAGCCGCTCGGCCTCGTTGATGGCCACGTCGGCCTTGGACTGGCTGTCGCCGTCCACCTGGACGATCTTGTACTTGCCGAGCACGCCGCCCTTCTCGTTGATGTAGTCGATCATCATCTTCGCGCCGCGCCAGCAGTTGAGCGAGCCGGCGGCGGAGAAGGGGCCGGAGTGGTCGTAGAGGGTGCCGATCTTGATGGTCTGGGCCTGGGCCGCCACCGGCGCCGCGGATACCGCGAGCAGCGCGATCGCGGCGATCGCGGTCAAGACTGATTGGATGCGGGGGAACTTCATGGATGCCTCCTCATTAAGGCTCGAGTTCTCGGACGGCGAGAGAAAAGTGCTCAACCCTAGCACGCCCCCGCACGGCCGGTCAACGCGATCAGGCCCGGCGGGCCTCGACGAGCCACTCGAGCTCCCGCCGGCGCTCGGCGGAGCGGTCCGGTGGCCCGGCCCGCAGCACGGTGAAGCGGCCCCCGAGGGCCCGGTCGATGTCGCCGCGCGAGATGGGAAACGGCGGGCCGTCGCCACCCTCGCGGAGCGGGAAGAAGCAGGCGAGCAGGAGCCCGCCCGGCCGCAGGATCGTGTGGAGCACGCGGACGTACTCCTCCCGGCGGGCGGGATCGATGGCGCAGAAGCACGTGTACTCCCACACCCCGTCGAACGCCCCCGCGTAGTCTTGACCCAGCGTGAACACGTCACGCTGCTCCACCACCACGTCGACCCCATCGCGAGCCGCCAACCGCCGCGCCTCAACCACCGCGGCATCGGCAAAATCGAATGCGGTGACCCGGTACCCGCGGCCGGCCAAGAGCCGCGCATCATGACCACGCCCAGCGCCAGGAACCGCAACGCGAGCCCGAGCAGAACTAAACCGCCCAGAAGCCAGCCAGTCCTCCAAAGCCGGCGCGGGCCCGCCGAGGTCCCAGCCGTCCTGGCCGCCCGCGTAGAGGCCGTCCCAGAAGCCGGCCGTGCTCACGGCTGGGCGATGCGGCTCCACTCGAGTCCCTGGAAGTCGGGGATGGTCCGCTCGGCGCCGGCGGCGACCAGCTCGGCGTCGGTGTGCGCGGTGGTGACGCCGATGACCCGCATGCCCGCGCTCCGCGCCGCCTGCACGCCGACGAGCGCGTCCTCGAACACCACGCAGGCCGCCGGCGCGGCACGGAGCCGGCGGGCCGCCTGCGTCCACACCTCCGGGTCGGGCTTGCCCAGCATGACGTCGTCGGAGGTCACCACGACGTCGAAGTAACGCAGGAGCCCCAGGTCGTCGAGCAGGCGCTCGGCATCCCAGCGCGAGGCGGAGGTGCCGACGGCCCGCGGGACGCCGAGGCGGGCCAGCGACTCGAGGAACTGAGGCACGCCCGGCACCGGCTCGAGCCCGGCCTGCGCCCGCTCCTGGTAGAGGTCGCGCTTGCGCCGGGCCAGGCGGCGGGCCTCCGCCCCGCTCATGCGACGGCCCAGCAGCAGCGGGATGGCCTCCTCGCTCGGACGGCCGATCGTCAGTCGCCAGTGCTCGGGATCGGCGGGCTCGGTACCCAGCTCGGCGAGCAGCGCGCGCCACGCATGCCGATGGTGCGCCCC
>WNFE01000811.1_pt1 | contig 22348 bp, 22 predicted proteins | sample 5400451 | NCBI WGS metagenome assembly WNFE01 (sample SAMN13153344, study PRJNA577476) | soil metagenome | isolation source: 200 cm saprolite under Douglas fir tree site 2 hole 2 | place: USA:California | collected 2015-04-18
CGCCGGCAGGTGCGCCAGCGTGTCAAAAACCCCTATCAAGCGCTGCCAGAATGTCGTTTGCGCGTAGTCGCTGCTGGTGGCGTCCACGGACCAATAAATTAAAAACGGACGCCCCATGATGGCGTCGCCGTCGACGAATCCCCAGTAGCGGCTGTCGGAGCTGTGGTCACGGTTGTCGCCCATCGCGAAGTACTTTCCCACAGGCACGACGATCTCATCGCCGCTCACATGCTTGCGGAACTCGCTTCTCCAATCCGGAAGAACCCCCGAAGGTATCAACTGCTCTTTTGCCGGAGGGAACGTATAGTTAAAAGAATCATAACTGCTAATGCCAGAATCGTGCACGACGTACGGTTCGTTCAACATCTTGCCATTGACGTACACCTGCTGGTCCACGAGCTTCAGATGGTCGCCCGGCAGACCAATCACCCGCTTAACAAAATGCTGATGATCCGCATAGGGATACTTGAAGACAATAATGTCCCCTCGCGCCAGCGGCCGGTAAGGCAGCACCTTCTCATACCACGCGCCGCTCCCGCCAAAAATGAATTTGTTCACGAGAAGGTGATCGCCAATCTGCAACGTGCTTTCCATCGAAGCCGACGGAATCTTGAACGCTTGCACGACAAAGCTCGTTCCGAACAAGGCGAGTATCACTGTGACCAGCAGCGATTCCAGATATTCGGAGACCGTTGTGTGGTCTCCTTGGTGCTCCTGCGATGCCGCCGCTGGCGCCGATTTGTCTACCCGCTCTTCTACTTGAACCCCTGTTCCTTCGGTCATACCGGCTCAGCCTTTCGTTCCCGCCCGCTCCAATAGCTCCAAGGCGTTCCGCGCGGCTAGCTGCTCCGCTTCTTTCTTTGTGCTCCCCTCGCCGCCTGCCATGCGTTCGCCGTTCACCCAGACCTCCACCTGGAAGAGTTTCCGATGGTCCGGCCCGCTTTCTCCGGCCAAGCGGTATTCCGCCGGCGGGTCCCCGCGCCCTTGCAAGAATTCCTGGAGCGCGGACTTGCGGTCCGGATCCGCGATTCGCTCGCCACGCTCTTCCAGCGCCTGCTCAAATAACACGCGCTTCAGCAGCTCGCGCACGGAGAGCAGCCCGGAGTCCAGGTACACCGCCGCCACAACCGCCTCAAACGCATCCGCGAGCAGCGCCCGCTTGTCTCTGCCCTGCGTCTTCTCTTCTCCACGCCCCAGCCGCAAATGCTCGCCAAGGCCCAGCCTTCGCGCCGCCGCTTCAAGAGCATGCGCATTCACCAGCCTGGCCCGGCTTTTCGAAAGCTGCCCTTCGCTCCAATCCGGAAATGTCGAAAACAAGTATTCGCTCGCCACCAGCTCCAATACGGCATCTCCCAGGAATTCGAGTTGCTCGTTGTTTTCGAGCACTGAGTCTCGAGAAGGCTCGGCGGCGCTGCCAGACCTCAACTCCTGCGCCGCGGAGCTGTGTGTCAGCGCCCGTTCCAGGAGAGTCTGGTCTAAGAATCGGTACCCCAGACGCTCTTCAAGCTGCTTATCTTCCCTGCGGGTCATTATCCTTCGACAGCTTCGGCCTCAGCGGCAGCGGCGTCTACTTCGGCGCGCTCAACTGCGTCGCGGCGAGTTTCTTCGCCTCTTCAATTCCATTCTTACAGGTTGGCTGCATGCTGCTCTGAATCGCTGCGCACTTCGTGAAGGCCCCGATGGCGTCATCGAAATGGGAAGTCTTCTCATTCGCAAGGGCCAGCAAGTAGTAGTTAACCGGGTCGGGATTCGGATCGACCTTTACCGATTGTTCCAGCTCCGGAATCGCGTCGCCGTACTTGCCCCGCCGGATGTAGACGAGGCCAAGGCCGCTATGCGCCATCGCCAAAGCCTGATTCTTAGCGCTCACGAAGGTTTCTTCCGAGGCGTTGGGCGGTTTCGGGAGCGTCGGGGTTACCTCGATGGCTCGTTTTGAATACTGCTCGGCTTTTTCGAGCTGCTTCGCGGCGTCCGGCGAACTCCCATTGAATGCGCGTGTCAGCGTCTGCCCGAGGATTGCCAGAACTTGCACGTCGTTGGGGTTCAATTCCAATTCTTTTTCTCCGCTCTCGATCATCTTTGGCACTTGCCCTGACTGCATGTAGGCCATGGTGAGAGTCGAAAACAATAGCGGCCGATACCTGCTCTGCGGGTACTTTTGCAAAAAGGCTTCGCCGAGCTGAATCTTCTTGGCCGGATCCGTCATTGGTACGTCTTGAAACGCCTTGAGCGCGGCATCTTCTTCCGCATTCACCGGTGGCGCGGGCATATCGAGACTCAGCGAGTTCGAGGCTGGAGGCTTGTCCTTATCAGCCGGCGCTGGGGGCGGCTGGCTCTGACCGCTCTGGCCGCCCCCATATCCTTGCGCCGAAGCCAACCCGCACCCCAGCAACAACAATCCCGCCAATCCTCCCGCCCCCATGAGCATTTTCCATGTCGCCTTCATATTCATCCTCCTGTTCGATCCGTGACTCGAGTCCCCGGCCTCGAGTTTTGCTCCCAACCACTGCGCCAAGTTTCCTGTACTCCCGTAATCTTTCTTTACGGCCGCTCGGTGGGCTTCTCTAGCATAACCGCCTCGAGCCCTTTTTGCGCCGCATGGCGCGCCTGCTCCGGCCCGCCCTGAACGGAGAGCGCCGCCTGGAACTCGGTCCTGGCGAGATCCACCTGGCCCTCATCATCATAAATCCGGGCGAGGTAGATGTGCGACCACGTAAGGACCATGGGGTCCTGGGCCGCCGCATGCTCCCCGGCGGTCAACCGTCCGAATATCTGCTTCGCTCGCGGTCCGTCTCGTTCCAGCAGCGCTGCCAGTCCGAGGCCGTACCACGCCCGGATCTGGTCCGGATACTTCGCCAACACCTTCTGAAACGACGCCTCCGCGGCCCGCGGATTCTTTTCCGCGATCCGCCGCTCGCCTTCTGTCAGCGCAGCAATGGCTTCCGCATCGTTCGGCACCGTCGTCGGCTGCGCCGCTCTCCGCCGCGTCACTTCTTCACTTGCCGGGTCATCCGCGTTCTGGGCGACTTCCGCCGGCGCAAATTGTATAGCCGCGATTCGTTTGAGCTCCGCCGCGGCATTGATGGCCCTGACCATCTCCGGAAAATACAGCGCCATGGAAGGCTCAGACTTTTCGTAATCCCCGAGCGCCCGGAACAGCGGCCGCACCAGCACGTAGCCGCCGGCATCGTCGCGGTCCATGGCCGCTTCCCGCTCGCCGGGCGACATCCTTTTCAGCTTCAGCTCCACGGCCCGAACGGTGCACTCCGCGAAATACGCGGCAAAATCATCCTTCAAGTCCGGCGCCAGCCGCGGCGCAAGCGCCGCTTTTTCGAAAAGGGGCCGCTTGACTGCCACCACGTGCGGATACCTCAGCGGTAGCGGGTCCAGTAAAGAGTGCAGAAAAGCGTGCCGCACCACATCCGCCGGAATCGCATCTGCGCCGCTCAGCACGATGGAGTAGTGATCTCCGGAATTCCTGACATTCGTGATTCGCCCCACCAGCGGCTCCACGATAATCGTAAACGTCCGCGAGCTCCAGATCTCCTGCAGTTGCCGCAGATATCCCGTGGCCACAAACACGATTTGCGAAACGGGCTCATGCAGCCGCTCGACTTCGCGATTGTAGAGCGGTTGTAACTGCCGCCAGAGCTGCCCGATTTTCTGCTCCTGGTAATAATTCGAGAGGATTTCGCTGAAGCCTTCGAGCGCCAGCACTTCCGGCGGCAATTCGTCCCGCCGCAGAGCAGATTGAAACTTGGGCGCCGGCCCCGCCACCAGGCCAAACCAGATGTAGCGCGATAGCGTCGCGCCAGGATCGCGCAAGACATGCTGCTGGTAGAACTCCCGCACCGCGTCCACCGCCGGCCCTTCCTGATGCTGTAACTGCTCGCGGAGCCTGGCGCGCAACGGGTGCCAGTTTTCCGCGCTCACGTTGGATTCGAATCCTGCGGCCAGCAGCGCGCACATCGTCGTGAACATCGCCTCGTTGCCATCCACCGTCACGCTCGTGACCGGCGCGGACCTTGGCAGCGGCTTCGGCGCCGGCACCTGAGTATGTGCACACATGGCCGATGAAAACACGAGCAGCGCGCACAAAACTCCCGGCACGATTCGTTCCAGCACTTTGGTCATGTTTTTTGCCGTAATTCTCGCAAATCGCACTTCTTTTGGCGGCTGATTCACGAGGCGGAACAGAGATTCCCGTCTGTCCGCTTCTTCTATTAACTTCTCAACCCGGCAGGAGCGTTCGTTCCTGATTCGCTATCCCACAGCATCATCACAATTTATCTTCGTGCATCGCATCCGTCAAGGAATCACAGACGCATTTTCCGCCTGGATCGGCCAACGCTTGTGTCTCCCGGCAGCATCTGTTAACTGTGAGGATGCGCTCATACCCAAAAGAGGATGGCTCGCCCGCATGCGCAAGGCTCGCTTGAAGACAATCGTTCTCGCGTGTGGTTCCTTCCTCGCGCATTCTGTCGCCCCTTCAAACCTCGCCGCTCAACTTGTACGCGAGGGCGCCTCGGCCCCCACGCAGCAGGCCGCGCCCAAACAGGATTCTTCCACCGCGCAATCTCTTCCCGGCAAGCTCCGGTTCTCTCAGGAAATCCAGCTTACCGGCGAGCAATATTGGTCGGACACCGGTATCGACGTGCAGGCCGGCGAACACCTCCTCATCACTGCCAGCGGGAAGCTCCGCTACGCCGACGCAAGAGCTGATAACGGCCCTGAGGGCCTTGCCCGGGGCTTCAAGGATCTTCTCAGCATCTTGACTCTCAACAGCGCCGGCCGCGGCGCGCTTATTGGCCGCATTGGAGACGCGGACTCCGCCCAGCCTTTCCTCATCGGGGCGCATCGCGACATTGCCGCACCCGTCAGCGGCCGCCTCTCCGTCGGCATCAATCAGACCAAAGACGACCCCGGCGACGGCACCTATGTCGTGCGCATAGAAATCTATGTCCCCGAAGCTGGCGCGACTCCCGCCCGCGTGATCGCACGCCAGGTACGTTCGCTGCCGGGCATCGACAACAATCTCTTCTCCAGGATTTCCCGCCGCGTTTCCGACAAGGACGGCAATCCCGGCGACATGGTCAATTTCCTTCTCCTCGGCTCCGAAGACGCCATAAAGCTGGCCTTCACCAACGCCGGTTGGGTCAAGGTTGACAGTACGGTCGCAGACACCATCCTCCACGGCATCCTCGAAAGCATCTCCAAGGAATCTTATGTAACCATGCCGATGAGCCAGCTGTATCTCTTTGGCCGCCCGCAAGACTACGGCTGGGCCCATGCCGAACCTATCTCCGTGGTCTCCTCGCGCAATCACCTGCGCATCTGGAAAGCTCCCTTCCTGGTCAAGGGCGAGACTCTCTGGGTCGGCGCCGCTACACACGACATTGGATTCGAACGCGACCAGCGCAACAATGGCGTCACTCACAAGATCGATCCGGACATCGACCTCGAACGCGATTATGTCGAGAAAACCCTGGCCGCCACCGGACTCGTCGCAGAAGTCACTCACTTTCTCCCGGACGGCCCCATGAAAGAAGCCAGGACCGCCACCGGCGGCAGTTTTCATTCCAATGGTCAAGTCCTCGTGATGAAACTCACTACTGAGCCGCAACCTGAGCCCGCTGGCTCCAAACCGTAGCGCGCCTCCTAAAGCATCAGAACAAAGCAGCTCAACGCTGCTCTGCACATGGAATGAACAAGTCCAGATTCAGGCCGGCAAATCTCCTGCCCGTGGGCCCGGGCAAGAGGCGACTTTCACCCGGTTGGAGTATGATGGCGCACACCCCGGGACCCCATCGGCGAACCCGCCGCGATTCGTGGGAGGTTCATGATGCCAATCAACAAGCCAGGCAACGAAGCGGCCCGCCTCGCTGCTCTTGAGAAGTACGCGATTCTCGACACCGACCCCGAACAATCCTTCGACGACCTCACACTGTTGGCGTCCTTCATCTGCAAGACTCCCATCGCGCTTATCTCCTTGATCGACGAAGAGCGCCAGTGGTTCAAATCGCGAGTCGGTGTCAGCGTTTCGGAAACGCCGCGCGAAGTCGCATTCTGCTCCAGCGCGATTCTGCAGTCGGAACTTTTCATTGTGCCCGACGCTCTCGAAGACGAAAGATTTCGCAACAATCCCCTGGTCGTCTCCGAACCTCACATCCGGTTTTACGCCGGGGCCCCCCTCATCACCGAGGAAGGATTCGCCCTTGGCACGCTCTGCGTCGTGGATCAGATGCCGCGCCAATTGGCCCCCGAACAGAAAGAGGCCCTCAAGGCGCTCAGCCGCCTGGTTCTCGCACAGCTCGAATTCCGCCGAAACTTGATCCTCTTGAAAGAAGCCCTGAATGACCGCACAAAAGAAGAGCATGAGCGTCAAAGAGAGCTGCTGAAATTGCAGGAAACCCTCATGCGTGTGCTGGGATTACGCCGGTCCGCATCGGCTACGGCAAATCGATGAAACTCTGCTGGCCGGGCAGAAGTCTATGCGTCCGACAACCCGGCCTTCTATGCGTTTTTCTTCTGCACCGTGGCCGCAAATAGAATTGTTCCGAGTACTCCAATAATTCCCGCGGCGAGGAAAGGCACCCGCGGATGAATCCTCCAGAGCAAACCGCCGATCGCCGACGCCGGCGTAATCGATAGGCTTCGCACCAGGTAATACAGCCCCACTGTGCGTGCACGTATCCCGCCCTCCGCAAAATCCACAATCATCGCCTTGCGGGACGGTTCTCCGACCTCCCGCAAGCCTCCGATCACGAAAGCGAATACCAGCTCACCGAAATTGTGCGCCAGCGCCACCGCGACCGGGAAAAACGCAAAAAACAGGAACGTCACAATGACCGATATCTTCCGCCCTACACGATCCGCGAATCGCGCGCCCGGCAAATACGCAAGAATAGATGTTGTCAGTTGCACCGCGACAAGGATTCCGTACTCGGGGATGGAAACTCCGATCACGTTCGTGGCGTACAAAACCGTGAAAATATCCGCCATTCCCTCGCACGTTCGAATGGTGATGTCGGAGAGCAGCAATCGCTTTAGCGTCGGATGAAAAGAGTTCCACACACCCCGCATCTTCACTGCGTCTCGATGCGCAACCGGCAAATTAACGCAAAGCAACAACGGCACAGTGATCGCCGCCAGCACCAGCGTAATCAGCAACCCGCGCCGGATGCCCTGCTGCAAACCAAGCGCGCCGATCATCGCCCCGCCAATCAGCGGCGAAATCACCATCGGGATGCGCTTCAGCATGGATTGAATCGTAAAGCCCATCGCGCGGCGTTCCGCGGGCAGCGTGTCGCCGATCGTCGCGAACATCGCCGGCGATCCCATCGATTGCCACGCCATCACAAAAGCCAGCCCCGCGAAGAAATATGGCCAGGCAGAGCTGGACAGATAAATCAGGTAGCCTGCTGCCGCCGCCGCGAGAAAAATCAGAAAAGCTCGCCGGCGCCCCCAGTGATCTGCCAGCCAGCCCCCGGGATATTGATAGATGGCGTCGAAGAAATCTTCCGCCGTGCCGAACAATCCGACAATCGCGGCGCTCGCACCGAGTGACTCCAGGTATTTCGGCAAAAACTTCTTCCATAGCTCTTCTCCGAGCCCCACGAAAAACACTGCGCCCGAAGCGGCCGCAACATTCCGCTCGATCCCAAGTGAAGCTGCAGTTTCCTTCGGAATCTTTGCCCCCGTATTCGCCGCTCCCGCCTCGTTCGGTTCCTTCAAGGCAGCTTCAACGAAACGCTCCGTCTGGCTTTCCCCGCCTCACCATCTCCTGACAGTACGCATAGAGTGCGTCATACACAATCCACTCCGCGGCGTTGACATCATGATCATTCTTGAATCCCAGGTGACGAAATCCCTCGGCGACCGCGTTCAGCCCAGCTCCCTCCGGTTGTTGCCACAGCGTGTTGTCCGTATCCGCCCCATTCACGATCTTCCCCAAGAGCACCAGCGCCGGATCTCCCGTCAGTTTGTATTTCTTCAAGATTGCTTCGAACGAACATTCTTTCCCGTGATGTCCAAGTTCCACTTCAGGGACATCAAACGGCGCCGCTTGTAATCGCCGCGCCTCGCTCATCACCTGCTCCGCGGGCACAAAGTAAAACTCCGCTTCGCGGTCCACAAATTTCTTGATTAGCCAGGGGCACGCCACCCGGTCCACCTTTACGCGTTCCCGTGTAATCCATCTCATGACTGCTACCTCCAGGTCTCCGAGAGGATAACTCATCCCCTCGGGCGCCGTGAGCGAAGACAGTCAGCTCCTTAATTTGCGATTAGTCCAGCGGTGGGAAAAGTGATTTCAGCCCGGGGCAAAGAACTGGAGTGAACTTTATTCGAATCGCTAACTTCCAGGCGGGGATGTTACTTTTTCTCCAGAAGAGCGCTGAGCAAGCTGGCAACCTGTCCTTCTTGGCGCAAGACATTGTCCTGGTGTTGCGCCGCGCCGTCGCTCTCCGTCAGACGCGCGAGTTGCTGTGCGAGAACGCGCACTGCCACATCGTGGGGCACGTACCTGCGATCTACTGGCGTCACCGCTTCCCAGCCCGACTCCGTGCGTTTCAGCTCCCAGAGCACCTTCTCGCGCTTCGCCTTCACCACGGCCCCTGCACTCCCGATCGTCGCTCTCGAATCGACTTGCAGATGCGCCCAGCCGCGGTCGCGCTTGAATTCCACTCGCTCGACACTCAGATGGTCGAAAATCACCACCGGCAACCCGGGCTTCAAGGGCTCATCGCTGCCCAGGACACTCCCCGCCGTATCGTTCACTTCCAAAATTGCTTCGGCGACTTCTTGCCGCGTGGGCTTCTGCTGACCTTCTCCAATCACGATGCTCGCCGGAATCTCGACCACCGTCTTCGCCGCCGCGGCAGGAGCAGGCGCTGGCGGCCCATAAATCACCGCTGTCCGTTCGGAAGCCGCTGTCGGACTCCGCTTCGCCGGTGAGGACGCGTCCTCTTCACGCTCTTCGGCGACGGTTGCAGCGCTTGACGGCCTTGTCCTGGCGGCGCCTCGAGTCGGCGCGATAGTCTTCGCAGCAACTAGATTCGCCGGGCCTCCCACGACGTAGCGGTAGAACCGCGGTCTGCCTCGCGATCTCCAGTACGGCCCGTCGTAATCCTGTGCATCCAGTCCCGAACGCACCAAACTGTAGAAGCTGTGCCCGGCCGGATCCACAACTATGCCTACGTGTCCCCGCCACGCGATCACGTCCCCGGGCTGCGGCGTTTTCACGCGCTCGAAATTCTCGCTTCCCGCGTAGATATCGAACGAGCTGGCATACGGGTACTCAAATCCTGCGGAGGCGTATATCTTGTGCACAAGATGCGAGCAGTCCTGCGTCCCGCGCGCTGGTAATGCTTCTTCCCACGCGGCATTAACGATCGCGCGCCCTTCTTCTGCATTCAGCAGCCTCGTCCTCGCATTCGGTTCCTGCGGCGAAGCGGTTTCCTGCGCCGCGGCCTGCGGCGCCGAGAGGCCGCAAGCGCACGCCAAACAAAAAGTAAGCACGAACCTACATGCCCCATTTCCGCGGAATCGTCCGTAGGAATTCCTCATCAACCAGTTATCCCCTGGGCTTTCAAGGAGAAATAGCCCCTTCTCTTAGAGAGCATTTTGGGCTGCGACTGGCAATGGAACTTGCCGTGAACGTAAAGGGCAAATTCCTGACCTTTTGGAGAGTTCCAAAATCGCTTTGTTGTCAGGCTGGATCAGGGAGGAGGGCCGGGGGGCTCCGAAGGTACCTTCAGTTCACGGTCAATTTGAATGATGCGGAGTGGCTGAGGTTGCCCGAAGTTCCTGTCACGGTGACGGTAAAAGTCCCCGCAGGTGTGCCCGAAGGTGGCGCGGGCGTCACCGTGAGCGAAGCCGTTTGGTTCGCGCCAGCATAGGACGCGGAGACGGTAACCGGGGTGGAGGCCGTCACGGGGCTCGTGCTCACCGTGAAGGTCGCGCTGGCCGATCCGGCCGGAACCGTCACGTTGGCTGGTACCGTGGCGGCAGCCGTGTTACCGCTGGATAGGGAAACGGCCGCGCCGCCGCTGGGAGCTGGCCCGTTGAGGGTCACAGTGGCGGTTGAGGAAGACCCTCCATTGACGCTGGTCGGGCTGAGCGCCAGGGAGTAGAGCGTTGGGGACCCCGGCGGCCCCGTTGTGTTGGCGTAGCCGCCAGCGCCGCAGGAATACGTGCAAAGCGCGACAGCGATGAGCCCGGCTGCCGCAGCCAGGCCAGGCCGCTGGCGCGATCCGCGGCTCAAGTTCCAAAGCATGAGTGAAACTGCCAGCCAGGCCAGGCAGGCTGTCAGCTCCTCCCAAACATGCATTGTCGGCACAAGTGGTGGTGAAAGCACCGGCGGTAAGACTGCGCGCGCGGTAGTAGTCAATGTAACGGTTGCAGTCGCGGGGTTTGTGCCGTTGAGCATTATGGAGGGTGGCGAAACTGTGCATGTGGTTTGCGCCGGCGCGCCTGTGCAAGTCCAAGCCACAGTCTGAGTAGAACCATGGAGGGGCGCAGCGGAAACCGTGAAGCTCACCTGCTGTCCCGCCGTTATGGTCGCCGCTGACGGCGCCGCGGAAACGCTGTAGTCCGCCGAACAACTCGCTCCTGCCAGCGACCCAAGAGCCAGGCACAGATCCAGGCGCCCGTTGCCCATCCCCGTATCGGTAAGCGGGACTGCATGGGACGCCGCGGCAGCGGCCCCAGACTCACCGATGGTGCTCTTTAGGTTGTACAACAACGCCGCCCCACCCGAAACAAACGGCGCGCTAAACGAAGTTCCCCATCCCGCCGCGTAGGTGCTGAACGGATACGTGGTCACAATCGCTTCACCTGGAGCCGCCACCCACACGATCGTGTTCCCATAGTTCGAAAACGAGGAGCGCGTATCCTGGTCGGTCGTCGACGCCACTCCCATCACATCGTTTTGCAGCGCCGCGGGATAAACAATCTCCTGCATACCGTCATTGCCCGCCGACGCCGCGCAAATCAGGCCGTTCTGGTTCGCGTAGTCGAGGGCTTTCTGCAGTTCCGTCGATGCTGTCGTGGTATCGAAACTCATGTTGATCACGTTGGCGCCGTTCTGCACGGCGTAGTAGATCGCGCGCAGAATGTCGGATAGCGAAGCTGTCCCATCCGAGTGAAAAGCCTTCAGAGGCAGAAGCTGCGCTGTGGGAGCCACCAGGTGGATGATGCCCATCACCATCGTCCCATGCCCGAACGCCGCGTATGGGCTACCGTCAAGAATGGCCGCCGAAGACTGATCCAAAATCGCGGCGCTCGATTGATTCACTTTTGTCGGCACCGGGCAAGTCGTGGAGTTACAGTCATGATTAGTCGGGAAATTGGGAGGCAAATCGTTCAACTCAGAACCACCCGCCTGATTCCGCGTGAAGTCGTAACCGTAACCCGGCACCAATACAGGTTGCAGTACCGGGTGGGTGGGATCCACTCCCGTGTCAATGTCCGCGACAATCCCCGTTCCCGTCACGTTAAACGAGTTTTGGGCATTCTGTACTTCCACAATCCCGGACGCCGTTTGATTGGCGTAGCTATTCCATACATTCGTCCCGCCATAGGACACCGAGCTTCTGTCGGACATGAGCGTGCTGGGAATTGACGCGGGAACCAGGTTTGGGCCGACCAAGTTGAGCACCTGGTTCAGCTCGGCATCCACGATCCCTGGCGTGGCCCGCAGCAGCGTCAAGAAAGTGTTTGCATCGATGGTGCTTGGGGTCGTTAGCAAAAATACCTGGTTCAGCGTGCCGTCCAAGTTGCCGACAACCGTGCAGCCCTGCAGAACGCAAAACTGCGCCAGCGCGCCGGAGCCCAAGCTCGATCTCACGATAAACCCGTTATCTGCCAGCGCGGGCGTTCCCCACAGCAGCGCCACCAGCAAGCCGGCAAACCATTTTCCGCGTCTCATAAATTGCCAGTCTTCCCGGCTAGGTCACTGCGTCTAGGCAAATGGCCTCGCCATGTTCCGCGTTCCTGGCCCAAACCTTTCCATTAGTTTTTCCCTAGAACAGGCCCCTCACCTATCCCCAAATCTGAGAATGAGCCAAGCAAGTTCTGCCCATGTAATAGGGATGAAAATGCGCCAAAAAAATATCGGGAGAACTACGGAAAGTTCGGTAGGGTAAATACCCGCCTAGGCCGTTCCAAGGGACCGAGTGGCCCTCACGCACCCCGCCCCGTCCAAATAGAATCCGCAAAATCTGATGCCTATTAACTCGCTGTAATCACAAGGCTTAGCGAACCGCTATTTCTTCGCCTGTTACTTCCCCTTATACGTAAGGAGCCGATGACTATGGTATCCGCAGACCATGGAGTGGAGGCCCGAACTAATACGAATCACTGCTCGCGGTTCTTAATTTCCCGCGCTCTTGTGCTTGTCTATGACGCCGTTCAATTCGCCGCAGTGGCCACGGCCTTCCGGTCCTTCCGCGATTCCCCCCACAACTCGACATACGGCCTCAGCTCCAGCATCATTTTCTGAAACTGCGCCAAATCCAGCGACTGCGCCCCGTCGCTGATGGCCTTTTCCGGCGCGGGATGCACTTCCACGATCAATCCATCCGCGCCAATCGCCACGCCTGCGCGCGCCACGGCAGCCACCAGGCTTCTCTTTCCCGTCGCATGGCTCGGATCGAGAATCACCGGCAAATGCGTCAACTCATTCAGCACGGGAATCGCCGCGATGTCGCACGTGTTCCGCGTGGCCGTTTCAAACGTCCTGATTCCCCTCTCGCACAGAATCACCTCCGGGTTCCCGTGCCCCACGATGTATTCCGCTGACATCAACAGCTCTTTGATCGTGCTGCTCATCCCGCGCTTCAAAAGCACGGGCCGCCCGCACTTCCCAAGCGCTTTCAGCAAAACAAAATTCTGCATGTTCCGTGCGCCCACCTGCATGATGTCCGCATACTGCGCGATCAAGTCCACGTCCCGGTCGCTCATTACCTCCGTGACAATCGCGAGTCCCGTCGCCTTCTTCGCCTTCCGCAGCAGCTTCAGCCCTTCTTCTTCCATCCCCTGGAAATCGTACGGTGAAGTGCGCGGCTTGAACGCGCCGCCGCGCAGAATCTTCGCCCCCGCCGCCGCGACTCCCTCCGCAGCGCGCATGATCTGCTCTTCCGACTCCACCGAGCACGGCCCCGCCATCACCACAAATTCGTCCCCGCCAATTTCCGTCCCGTTCACCCGTACGCGCGTCTTGCCCGGGCGAAATTCCCTGCTCACAAATTTGTACGGCGCGGAAATCCGTACTACTTTTTCCACCTGCGGCATCGCCTCGACGGATTCGAGGCACGCCGTCACGTCTCCCACGCCCACCACGCCGATCACCACCCGCTCTTCTCCTTCGATCGAGTGCACCTTGTAGCTGAAGTGTTCCACGCGGCTGCGCACCTCATCGATCTCCTGCCGTGTCGCGTGCAGCTTCATTGAAATAATCATGGCCCTTCCCCTTCCCTTCTTGTCCGTGTTCTCTGTGCTGTAACCTCTGCGCTCTCTGCGTTAGGTTTTTTTCTCTTCCCAAAACAAAAAACCCACTCACTGCGAGTGGGTCGAATCTTTTTTCCGCTGGTTCTAATTACAGAATCGCCCCTCGCCCCTATGTGGGTGGAACCGAAAATCGAAACCAATACGAGTGGGCGCTGTGATTCATGGGCCTAGTGTATTTCGTGTTCGCCCCGGAAACAATAGTTTTTTTCTGCTCCCACCAAATCTCAATCCTCATCGTGTGTAAATACAGCGCATCCATCGGGAGGATCGCTCAAACGCTTAATAAAGCAGCACGGCGATGCAATACCGCGTGAAACCCGCAGTATCGCCATACCGGCACGCGCCCACGGCCGCTTTTCCATACTTCCGGCTCTTGACCTTCCGCAAAAGGTCGTCGGGAAGCTTGCTGAGATCCGTCACCTCAAACTTAATAACATACAACGCTGAAGCACCAGTGAAGCCGCGATCCATCCCGCATGTCTTGCGAGCATCCTCTGTTGCATTCGCCGCTAGCAAACCAGTTCCCGTCAGTAGCGAAATCACATTCTCTTCCTGTTGCTCTAAACTCAAATCCGCGACCGGCCGGGAAAAGTCCTGCACGGCGAAGAGCCCCCTACTTCCCCTCGTCGTTGCCATGCCCACGGCAGTGGCCTCGGCGTTGAGGATGTTCTTCCGGTGCCCCGGAGAATGCATCCATCCTTCATGAATCCTCTCAGGGCTGGGACCCACGGCGACGTTCTCCGCGATCATGGCGAATCTCGCGCCAGCCTGAGCGGCGCGTTGGTCCAAGGGAGGCTCACCCGGGCACTGATGCGAGAGCAGATTCTCACGCGCCATGACGCGGGCGTGTTGCCGGGCAGCCAAGGCGAGCATGGGATCCCACTGCAGGGGCTGCAGGCCTTGCGAAGTGCGCTCGCGGTTGGTGGCGTCGAAGAGAGCTTGCTCGTCGGCGGACCGCTGCGTCGTGGGCCGGGCGGCCGCCCTAGGCGGACGGTTCTGCGAACACGCGGAGCAAACGAAAAATAGTCCAGAAAGCGCGCACGCCACAGCTGACACGCGGAGACGACGCGCTTTCATCGAAAGTTAGCCGCGGACGCGGACGGCGCTGAAGCTCAGGATGACGTGGCCGCCGGAAGTGGGACGGCCAAAGCTCATCATCGGACGGAAGCGTGAGAAAAGAAGAATGTCGTCAAGATGGTGGCGCAGATCGGCGCTATTGGGCCCGGAAATAATCTGGTAGCCGGCCATCTGGCCATGCGCGTCCACGGTCACGTCCACAAGCAGGCCGTGGGGCGAGGAAAGCTCGCGATCGTGCTGCTCCGGCGCCCAGGACTGCGGGTAATCCGAAAGCCAAATCAACTCCGCCGGACGAAGAATATTGAGCGGCACGTCGTTGGGCCCGGCGCGCAAGGTGATTCCCGGCACCATCACGTGCAGGACGAGCACGAAGACGACTATCGCGGAGAACAATCCGCCCGTCGCGGGCACGGTCAGGGGGCGGAAAACGTTGTCCATCACAATTTCCGCGTGGTCGCGCATTCTCCGCAGCCGAGCCCGCCAATCATCAACTTGCTGCGCCTGGGCGGCGGCGACTCTGATGCGCACCGACAGGCCGGCGGGCGGATTATTTTTCGGCACGCGAGAGAGCAGAACGGCTAGCTTGCGGAAGCGTTCCAACTCTTCACGGCAAACGCCGCAACCATTCAGGTGCTCGCCAATCTGTGCGCGTTCCTCCGAACGGGCCGCACCCGTCAGCGCGTCATCCAGATACCCTGCCAGTTTGGTTCGTACCGCCGTGCACTTCATGGGAGAACCTCGCCTGCGGAACCTTCCCGCAGGGACGTACTTTGCGTAGAAACCGAAACTCGCCGCGCCGCCGTGTACGCGTCGCCAAAAGGCGATGGCTGCAGCTCGGCAACCGCCCCGTGCGAGGAGGTGTGCGCGGCTTCTTGACGGCTGTGCCATTCCGGTCGGCCGAGCAACGGCTCAAGAATTTCTTTTAAGGCGCGGCGGCCGCGCAGGATACGCGACTTCACCGTGCCGACGCCGCATTCCAGCACTTCGGCGACTTCTTCGTAGGTCAGGCCTTCGAGGTCGCGCAGAATCACCGCGCTGCGAAACACTTCGGGAACCTGCCGCAGTGCGCCCTGCACTGCCGCTTGAATCTCGCGCGAAGCGAGCTGCTCGAAGGGCGTTGCGCCGAGGTCTTCAATTTCGATCGAGGCGTGACCTTCTTGCGGCTGTGCGTCGATGGAAACGTTTTTCAGCAAGTGGCGCTTGAACCAGCGCTTGTGATTCAGCGCTTCGCGGACGGCGATGCGGTAGAGCCAGGTTTTCAAAGAGCTGCCCCGGCGGAAACTGCGAATCCCGCGGAAGGCCTTCAAGAAAACTTCCTGCGTTCCGTCGGCCGCGTCGGAGGTGTCCCCGAGCATGCTCAGGATCAGGTTGTAGACCGGCGCGTGGTAATGGGTGACCAGCCAGTCGAATGCCGTTTCCGAGCCAGCTTGCAGCTCAGAGACGAGTTCGGCTTCCTCGCGACCCCATGAAAGGGCGCTGGCCCACTCGGACATTGCCGGCCTTTCCGGCCCGACCTTACTCGGCATCCTTACCGGATGCGAAGCTCGAGCCTTCTTGCCTTACCGGGTGCTTGGCCTGGCTCTGCCGCGCTTACGGCGCGGCCACCCGATGTCCGCTCTCACTCCATTAGACACCGGGAGGACCGCAGTTGTTTCCCGGCAGCAGGTAAATCCTGTGCTTCGATTCATTTTCGCACCATGCGTGGGGAGGCGCAACAGTACGCGGGGGCAGTGACTGTTGATCCGCGACTCATGGCCTGTGATCCGTGGTTCGCGAGCGGAGCGGTGACTTGGGAATGAGCACGGATTCCCACAGGACCTAGAGTCGAGTGCGATTGCGTGGAGCAGCATATGGAGCGTGTATTTCTGTAAGGCATTGTGGATAAAGGGGTTGCAGGGTTGAGGATGGAAGGCACGAACGACGACGAAAAGAAGACTCCCTACAGAAGACAGCGCGGGTTCCTCGGGATGCCAACGGTGAAGGGTGGTTTGAGGCTCCGACCAAGACCTAGTAGGCATAAAGACTGCGGGCCCCAGCCAGCACGACTTGGCTGGGGCCCGCAGTCAAAAACTACTTGTTTATCCTTTCACAGGAATGGTTACAGACTTGGCGAGCTTAAACGACAGGTGACTCTTGGCAGGGAGCGTGGTTATGTCCTTCTTATCCTTTGTGTCCGTTTTGCCCTTCGCCTGAGCACTGTCTTTGGGATTGTTTTTGGCTTGGTTTTTCGCGGATTGAGCCACCGAGTTGGTTTCCAACTCGTAGGATTTTCCGCGGAGTTCGACCGAAGCGAGAGTTACCTTCAATTCTTTCTTCTTGACGGTAACGACGCGGCCGACCACTTTCGCGCCCTTGGGAATCACGGTCTTTCCCTCTACCGTGACGGGCGTGGAGAGGCTCGCGGCAAAGGTATCACCAACGTGGTTCTTGTTGCTGGTGAGGGTTTGGCCTACCGTCGCGCTGATGGCTGTGCCTTTCGGCACGGTGACCAGCGTGGTTGTCTGTGGTGCCTTGCTTGAGACGCCGGCCGCCTTCGGTGTCTCGGCTTTCTTGGCAGTGGCAGCAGCCTCATTGGTGGCCTGGTTCGAGCAGCCTGCTACAGTCAAGAGGCCTGCAGCTGCCACAGCAAGCCAAAGTTTGCGATGGACCCGAGAGTCGAACATTTCGTACCTCCAAAGGGATACCCTGGGAGTGAATCGAAGGAGGTTGCTGGTTTGTCCCCTTCGCCAGGTAAAACTACAAAACCTGCGAACCGTGGATATTCCCTGCTTGTATAAATCGTACAAGATTCAGCAGACGCATTTGCGCTGCGTGCCCTTCCCGGCACCGGCCTATCGGCCAGTAGAGGAGCAACTCACTCTTCGGCTGGACGCGGATGTGCGATTTGGCAAAAGGCTATGTCCGTCTGCGGACAAACTTGGGTTCACGTTCTGGATGGAGTAGGGACGGGAAATCCTTCTATGCATAATGGTTCGACCCGCCGAGTGTATCAATTTCAACAAGGGGGCGCGCCAATGGCTCAGTCGCGGCTACAGCCCTGTTCCCGACATTGTCCCAAAGTGAGCAGTTTTCCGGCTTATTCTATCGCACCCTATCCAAATGAGGACGAGCGACCTGACGGTAAAACAGTTGTTCTCTGTCCCCTGTCCTACGTGCGGTGTCGCTCCTCGGGAGCGCTGTTTGCTGCATTCAGGTGGCCCGCGCTCAGAACCGCACCTAGAGCGGAAGCTTTCGGCGGCTAAGGCGATTGAGGCGAAAAGAATTCCCCGTGGTCGTGGACGTCGATAAATCCCCCTCCGACCAACAATCCGAGATATGCCGTGGCAAGCCGTGCTACTAACAATGATTTGGAAGGATGCCGCTTTCCGATAAGCACAAAAGTTGGTGCTTACTCGTGCAGGACGACACTTAGAAGGGATCTGTGAACCTGAAGTCCGCCATTGTAATGAATGAAGCCTAGTTTCCTGAATTTGTTCATGAAAAAATTGACTCGCGTGCGCGTTGTGCCAATCATTTCCGCCAGCATCTCCTGAGATACTCTGGGAAGCATCTCTTGCGGCTGGGGTTCCTTGCCGTAGCGAGCGAGCAGCAAAAGAGTCCGAGCCAATCGTTTCTCGCTCGAATTGAAAAGTTGATCGATCAAATCTTCCTCGATTCGGATATTCCGAGAAAGCATATAAGAGACGAAGCGGTCGGAGAAAGCATGTTCAGCGTGGAGCACGCGAATCATCTCGTTTTTTTCAATAACGAGTAAAGTCGTGGGTGTAATCGCGGTCGCTGTCCCCATTCGAACAGACTGACCTGCCATGCCCCCCTCACCAAAAAAGTCATCTGGTCCCAGAATCGCCAGGACTGCTTCTTTGCCGACCTCATTAACAACGGAGAGCTTTACACCGCCTTTTTGGATGTACATCACACTCGCAGCGGGATCACCTTGAGAGTAGATCTTCTGTGATCTTCGATATTCCACAACTCTTCTGGCTATACCGGCCGAATTGAGAAAAGCTTGAGCATCGAAGGCGTGTTTTCGCGTGGATTTTCTTTTGGATTTGATGTCGCTTGAACTCGCGATTTTTTGCATAACACTACCGCTTGGCAGAAAGCCTACCATAATCATGAGGCTCAAACCAAGATGAATGATTGGCGGGTGGAGGCGCGGTTTGAATCGGCGGCTCCACGGATAGCGTTCCAAAATGGTGGTACTACTTCTTTGAAAGCTCGCCCTTGAAATGGCTTTCAACATCTTCACGACTAAGCGGGTTTCTTGCTTTGGTCAATACTACCGAATAGACGACCTCATTACCTGCAAGCTGCGCGGTGATAAACGCCCCGTCTTCCGGCAGTTCTTGGTAGATGAATTTCACTTTCCTGCCGTCTTCAAGTTTCTTGATCCACTCTTCGTCTGGCATGTTCGTAGCCCCTCAGGCGAGGTCAGTGTGTGTCGCAAGTATACGCTGTTCGGTGCAAGAAATTGCGGATCGGGAATGAGGAGCCGGCATTTCGTAGCTTGATTCATAGGCTACTCTGTACTAATTTACGGGCGAAGACGGGCTGACTATTTCTGTCGAAGAATGTTACGGCGAATATCCGGCCAAAACTCCCGGATGAGGTTATTGAGGGCGGCAGCTTCCAGCTGTGCTGCCCAGTTCACCGCGGTATTGTGCAAGCCGCGCTCCTCTGGCGGGTAATAAAAGTTGGACAAACCCGCTTCCATTCCATTCCCCAGAATCTCAGAGGAGTTAAAGCTTGTGCCTCCGGAATCGGTCTTGGTAAGGACGACACGGGATAACGCGTACCGTGTTCGGCGGAGAAAACCTCCATGGCCGAGGGTATAGTAACGGGGGTCTTCGTGCGTCAGCGCCGGAACAATTGCTTCCGTGAAAAAAGATCCAGACGCTTGATCCGCAAAGGCCCGCCGATAATAGCGGCTATACCCAGCGGGTCCGTGGCGGAACTCCGGATACGAATTCAAAGCCATGCTTTGGCCAGCGAGGAGCCCCGCCCAAATGAACGACGAATAATCCCCGCTATCCTGCGACGCAAGCACGAATTTCCCCCGAACGGTTAGCGGAGCAACCTCTGTGTGGGCGCTGACGGCCGCAAAATTTGGAATGACCCAAAACATGCGCTTGGTCTGCTTGCCTTCGGAATTATCTATCTTCTGGACGGCTGGGGCTTGCACCAGCGCCGCAGTAGGTACCGGCGTATCGGGCTTTGACTGGTTACCCGCGCCCGATTGCGATGTGGAAGCTGCAGTGCTTCCGGATTGCTGGGTCTGCTGCTCGCGCGCTGGGCCGCTCGGCTTGTCTGGAGCCGCTGTCTGGGGCCGGACGAGCGCCAGAGACAGAAGAAGAAATAAACCCGCAGCGACGCTTCTAATTCTAGGCGTAGCGTACTCCGATTGAACCCTATGTAGGGGCACATCGATGCTGCCCTAAAGCCGAAAGTAATGATGTCCTGTACCGCACAGGTCATTGCTACCAAATGAAGGAAACCAGCACCGTGGATTTTGACTTCGATTTGCCTGCGACCGGATAGATCTTGGTGGAGCCGCTTATCACCAGCAACCGGAAGACAATCTCTGCGCAAACAGACTGCGAAGCTGTGTACAAGTGAACAGACACGCGTCTGGACGGCGTCTAGGATTGTCTTGCAGAAAAGGAACTTTTGTGTTGGCCAGTTCTTCCCTCTCAGCCGGATATCCATGGCCCACACAAGCGTTGAGGACGTCGAACAGGACGTTAGTCGCACGGCCCGTATGGATAGAGACTCTCTCCTGAGGATCAGTTGTCATCCAGCGAGAACGGCCGAAAGTACTCGATCTGAAGAGTAGTGCAACCTGCGCCCCCTTTCTTAATTGGGCCCACCGATGAAGGCCGTCCGGTCAGAGATTCGGACGGACCTCAACGATTGCAAGAGCATTTCTGGCAATGGAGGTGAGTGATGAAGAGATATTTCGTGATTGCGGTGTGTCTCTCGTTTGCCGCGAGCGCGGTTTACGCAGCAACTAAAGAACAAAAGCGCCTCGAAAATTGCGGGGTTGTCATGCAGGAAGTCTTGAACATCCCGGATAATCTACCGCAGCAGGTTTTGGCAAAAGCTGAGTGTGTCATCGTGTTCCCCTCGGTATTGAAGGTGGCCTTCGGAATTGGCAAAGACTACGGCCGCGGAGCGATGGTTTGCCGCACGGGCAAGGAATTCAATGGACCTTGGGGTGCGCCGGCAATGTACGCGCTCGAAGGCGATAGCATCGGAATGCAACTTGGCGGTGAATCCACCGATCTGATTCTTCTGGTCATGAACCAGAAAGGTGCGGCTTCCATTCTCAGCAGCAAGATCAAGCTGGGTGGAGACGCATCGGCCGCTGCAGGTCCCAAAGGGCGCGATGCTTCCGCAAACACCGATGCCTGGATGCGCGCAGAGATCCTCAGCTATTCGCGCTCCCGCGGACTATTCGCCGGCATTTCCCTCGAGGGTTCCACCCTTCGTCCAGACAACAAAGCAAACGCGCGGATTTACGGCCGCAAAATTACAGCAAGAGCAATCTTGCTGGACAACAAAGTAGCCATTCCCGCAACTGGCCGCCATCTCGTTCGCGTATTGCAAACGAATGCACCGCGGAATGAATCGAAGCAGGTTGCCTCAAGGTAGTCAATGTTTTAGGCCCCGCTTTGCTCTAGGGGAACCGCGATGAGGAGTGCGAGCAGGCTCCAACCGCGAACGCGAAGATGGCCAATCCAATTTCTTTTCATAGGCAGGTTGTTCCTACCTTCCGGGGAGAGGACGGGACTTGATCAAGTCCGGAGAAGTGGGGTTACCGGAGAAGTGGATCTACCCAGACTAACCATCCCGCCTTTGTAAGCAACGCCCTACACCTGAAGCGCTGGAGCGGGCGCGCTCCGCTCCGGACTCTTGACCACGGCTCCAGTGAGGAGGTAGCCTCATGCGCGGAAAATCTTAGCGTTCAACCTCGCAACCGAAGGAGGCTGCGCATGGTCCCTCTCACTGCACTTTGGCTCCCGATTGTTCTGTCAGCCGTCATCGTGTTCGTCGCCAGCTCCATCATGTACATGCTGCTGCCTTACCACCGCAGCGACTACAAGCAGCTTCCCGAAGAGGACAAGCTTCTTGCCGGCTTGCGAACCGCTGGTTTGAAGCCGGGTCTCTATCATTTCCCCCATTGCACCCACAAGGACATGAAGTCCCCCGCCACGATGGAAAAAATGAAGCAAGGCCCAGTGGGGATGCTGACCGTGTTTCCCAGCGGCCCACCCGCCATGCCGAAGTTTCTGGGGATGTGGTTTGGCTATTGCCTGCTCATCGGCGTCTTCGTCGCCTATCTCACGGGGCGCACGGTTGCGCCTGGCGCTCAATACTCGGCCGTGTTCCGCGTTGCCGGCACAGCGGCGTTCCTCGCCTACGGACTGGGACACCTGAGCAATGGCATCTGGAAAGGCCAGCCCTGGGGGGCGACCCTGAAGGAAGTCATCGATGGGCTCGTCTACGGCTTGCTGACCGCAGGCACCTTTGGGTGGCTTTGGCCGCGGTAGCCCCTTCAGTAGGTTCAATCGAAGCCACCGCTCGCACGAAGTGTTGTTTCAGATCATATAAGACGGCGGCTTGATGCCTTTATCGCGGAGATAAACTTCCGCCTGGCTGCGATGATGTGCCACGTGCACGTACATAGCAAGCAGCACTTCTCGTCCGGGCAGCCGTCCGTCAGGAGAACTGTGCACTTTTCTGAGTTGCTCTTCCGTGAGGT
>WNFE01000958.1_pt1 | contig 22335 bp, 18 predicted proteins | sample 5400451 | NCBI WGS metagenome assembly WNFE01 (sample SAMN13153344, study PRJNA577476) | soil metagenome | isolation source: 200 cm saprolite under Douglas fir tree site 2 hole 2 | place: USA:California | collected 2015-04-18
TGTCTTCTTGTTCTTCCAGGAGCAGCCCGGCGGCGGCGAGTTGCGGGGGGGCCTGGTAGAGGGCGGTGTGGGAGAACGTCCAGAAGTGGCTGACGGTCCGTTCCACTTCACGCTTCAGGTCGTAGGAGGTACACGGCTCAAGCCATGCCACCAGGCCCAGGGTCAGATACTCGACCGTGGTGTAGGCACTCCCGCCATCTCTCGTTGACACATCACCAAGCTTACTGTACAGTTTTGATCGTCCGAATAGAATGGTTAAAACTGTACGATAAATGTAGCACTATTTAGATCCGATCCCAGTAGTTCCGTAGTGTCACGCACCCCGCCCGCCGACGGCGGGGGGTGCCGCGGAAACTGGAGGCAGCATCGTGAATGTCCCGACCACCCGGACCACGCCCGCCAGCCCGGCCAGGTTAGAAACCTGGGGACATATCGTCTACCGGCGCAGGCGGCTGGTCCTGGTGATCGCGCTGCTCGGCCTGGTCTTCGCCGGGGTCTGGGGCACCGGAGTCTTCAGCAAGCTGCAGACGGCCGGCGGGTTCAACGCCCCGGGCAGCCAGAGCGAGCAGGCCAGCAGCCTGGCAACGAAAGCATTCGGCCGGGATGCCGGCGACATCGTCGTGCTCTACTCCAGCAAGACCCTCACGACGGCATCACCGGCCTTCCGGTCTGCGGTGACCAGCACCCTGGCGGCGCTGCCGCACTCCAAGATCGAGTCGTACGCGACGTACTGGTCCACCCGGTCGCCGCAGTTCGTCAGCGCCAGCGGGCGGCAAACCTACGCGGTGCTCGAGCTGAAGGGCTCCGCTGACACCGCGCGGCAGAGCAACTACGACGCGATCAAGAACCAGCTCGGCGCGCCCGGCCTGCAGACTCAGGTGGGCGGGGCGATCCCGACCAACGAGGCGATCAGCAAGTAGGTCACCAGCAACATCGCAAGGCTGAGGGCCTGTCCTTGCCGCTGCTGCTCATCCTCATGACGGTGATCTTCGGCAGCCTCGCGGCGGCGGGCCTGCCGCTGGTGATCGGCGTCTTCGGGATCCTCGGCTCGTTCACCGCGCTGCGGCTGCTGACCCTGTTCACCGGCGTGTCGGTGTTCTCACTGAACATCACCACGATCCTCGGCCTGGGGCTGGGCATCGACTACGGGCTGTTCCTGGTCAGCAGGTTCCGCGAAGAACTGCACCGGCGGGACTCGGTGGAGGACGCCGTCGCGCGGACCCTGGCCACCGCCGGCCGCACGGTGCTGGTCTCCGGCATCACCGTCGCCATCGTGCTGTCCAGCCTGATGCTGTTCCCGGAGACGATCCTGAGGTCGATGGGCTACGGCGGAGTCGCGACCGTTCTGGTGGACATGCTCGCCGCGCTCACCGTGCTGCCCGCGCTGCTGGCCGTGCTCGGCCCGAAGGTCAACGCGCTGGCGATCCGCCGGTCGATCCGCCGGCCGCCAGCCACCGACGGCGGCCGGTGGTACCGGCTGGCGCACAGCGTCATGCGCCGCCCAGTGCTGTACGCCGTCCCGATCGTGGTGCTGCTGCTCGCGCTCGGCTCACCGTTCCTGAAGGTCGTCTGGGGCGGGACCGACGCCACGGTGCTGTCGGCCGGCGCAGCGCCCCGGGTGGTGACCGAAGCGCTGAACCGGGACTTCCCGGGCAACCCGACCGCCCCGATCGAAACCGTCGTCCAGTTCCCCGGCCCGGTGACGGGCTCGGCGGCCCGCACCAGCGAGCTGGCCGGGTACGTGAGCCGCCTGGACCACGTACCCGGAGTCAGCGGCGCCCGGCTGACCGGCGTCCGCGGGGACATCGCGCGGGTGAACCTGAGCTATAGCGCCGGCCTCTATTCGACGCAGGCACGGACCATCGTCGGGCAGGTCCGCAGCGTTGCGCCACCGCCCGGCACCACGGCCTACACGGGCGGGCAGACCGCGGAGCTGGCGGACACCCTGTCCAGCCTCGGCCGGACGCTGCCGTGGATGGCGCTGCTGGTGGCGCTGGCGACGTTCGTGCTGCTGTTCCTCGCGTTCGGATCGGTCGTGCTGCCGGTCGAGTCGATCGTGATGAACATCTTGTCGCTGTCGGCGATGTACGGAGTCGTGACCTGGATTTTCCAGGACGGGCACCTGTCCGGGCTGCTGCAGTTCACCCCGAACGGCACGATCAGCCCGACCATCCCGATCCTGATGTTCGCGATCATGTTCGGGCTGTCCACGGACTACCAGGTCTTCCTGCTCTCCCGGATCCGCGAGCGCTACGACGCCACCGGGGACAACACCGCCGCGGTCGCCAGCGGGCTGCAGCGCACTGGCGGCGTGATCACTAGCGCGGCGCTCCTGCTGGTCATCGTGATCGGCGCGTTCTCCGCCTCCAGCATCACGTTCATCAAGCTCATGGGCATCGGCATGATCGTGGCCCTGGTCCTGGACGCGACCCTCGTGCGAGTGCTACTCGTGCCGGCCACCATGCGGCTGCTCGGCAACGCGAACTGGTGGGCGCCAGGGCCGCTACGCCGTCTGTACGCCCGGTACGGGATCCGCGAAGTCGGCGACGAGGAGGCTTCGCCGCTTCCTGTCCCCGAGTCGGCCACCCTCTAGACTCGCTGCGTGGCATCGGCGCCCGGACCGGAACCAGGACGCCATCGCGGTACGAGGCAACCGGCCCGAGCAGCCCGAACCGGATCGTCATAGGTCACCTCATGTCGCAAGGCGCTGGATGGGGGGCAAATCCCAGCGACCCTTAACTGCTCTGGCCCGTGACCATAACAGGTCTCGTTATTCCGTTCCTCGTCATCGGTGTCCGTTATTGCGTTACTGTGCTGAGTTTGTCGGGCTTTCCCGCTGACTTTTGCCTGGTCACCGTGATCCCGTGGCCATCGCAGCGGGGGGCACACTGCGATCTGGGAGCCCCGTCGTGGGCACGCATCGCCTATTTCCCCGTTTGCTGATCATGTTCCTAATGTCAATCTCTCTCGTGGCGCTCCCCATCGCCACCTCCCACCAGGCCGCCACCGCGAGCACTCAGCCTCGGCATGTGGCGGCTTACGTATGGGCCTACCATCACGCGGGCGCCCCGTACTGCTGGGGCGGCGCCGGGCCCTGGTGCTTCGACTGCTCCGGGCTGATCGCGGCCTCCTACGCGCATCAGGGCCTGTATTTCGGCCGGTCAACCTACGCGATGCTCGCCTCACGGCGGCTAATCCGGGAGAGGCAGTCCCAGGCGCGCCCGGGTGACCTGGCCTTCTACGGGACGGGGCATGTGGAGTTCTTCGTCCGGCCCGGCCTCTCGTTCGGGGCGACCGAACCAGGCAGCCGGGTCGGGTGGCATCGCTGGAACGCGTGGTGGCACCCGACGCTGTTCTTCCGCGTGCGGGGCGCGGGCTAAGGCCCAACGTGCGGGGTGCGGGCTGAGGCCCAGCGGCTGCAACGAGCCCGGTGCCGGGGGCGAATCCAGGAAAACATGTATCTCTGGCGCGGCGGACGAGGCGGCCGCGCCGGCTATCGCGCGGCCGGGGGAGTCAGTGCCTGGGCGGCGGGAGTCAGTACCCGGCTGGCAGGAGTCAGTGCCTGGGCGGCGGGAGTCAGCGCCTGGCCGGGGGGAGCAGGCCGTGCTGCAGCGCGTACCGCGTCGCCTGGGCCCTGTTGCGCAGCCCGAGCTTGCGGTAGATGGTGGCGAGGTGCCGCTCGACCGTGCCCTCGCTAAGGTGCATGTCGTCGGCGATCGCCTTGTTGGACAGGCCGGCCGCCACATGAGCCAGGACCTCCGCCTGGCGAGCGGTCAGCGCGCCAGGCGGCCGCGTCCGGGCCGGCTGCCCCGCTTCCGAGAGGGCCACCCGCACGTCCGGCATCCGGTTGACGTTTCCAGCCCCGATCGCACGCGCCTCGGCCTCGCGCAAAAGCCGGGCGGCCTTGCCGGGCTGGCCCAGATGATGAAACGTGACGCCGAGACCGGAAAGCGCGAGTAAAGCATGGCCGTGCTCGATTCCGCGACGGCGCGGAGTGTGCCCACGCGGCGATCGTCGCCGGGCTGGGCCCCGTCGAGCAGGTCGAGCCTTCGGTCGAGGATCTGGCTGATGGTCAGGGTCCCCACCCAGCCCGCCGCGAGCTCGATGGCCAGCGGCAAACCGTCCAGCCGCCGGCACACCTCGGCCACCGGCGGTGCGAGTTCGGCGGTGATCTCGAAACCCGGCAGGCGCTCCGCGGCTCGGGCGGCGAACAGCCGGACGGCGTCGCTTCCGGCAATTGCCTGCACCGCCGCGCCCGGTGGCGGGCAGGCGAGCAGGGGCACCGGCCAGACCTGCTCACCGGATACCCCGAGCACGCACCGGCTGGTGATGACGATCCTGGCCTCCGGGACCTCGGCCAGGATCCTTCTGGCCAGGTCCGCTACGCCGGCGAGGACATGCTCGGCGCCGTCAAGCACGAGCAGGGTTGGCCGGCCCGTGAGCGTTCCGGTGATCGAGGCGCCGGCAGGCGCACCCGGGCGGTCACGGACACCGAGCGCCGCCGCGACCCTCGTATCGACCAGTGCGGCATCGGTGATCAGGTCCATGGCGACGAATGTGACCTGGACGTGCTCAGCATCGGCAGGCAAGCGGCGCATGACCTCGAGAGCGAGCCGTGTCTTCCCCGATCCGCCCGGGCCGACCAGGGACAGCAGCCGGCTGGCAGCGAGCAGGGCGGTGAGGGCCGCGATCTCGTGCTCGCGGCCGACGAAGGACGACACCGGGATCGGCGGCGTGCCCGGCGGAGGATGCTCTGGTGCGTCCGTCGTGTCCAGGTCATCGAGTCGCCGCCGGGACGCGGCCGATATGCCGGACCGCTCTTTCTCCCAGCGTTGGACGGTCACGGGTGACACGCTGAGCCGCATCGCCAGCTGTTCCTGGGTCAGACCGAGGCGTGTCCGGAGTACCCGGACCCGCGCGGCCTGGGTGCGCCCGTCCTCGTCTCGCGCACGCGCGGAATTCATCGGCCTCACATCTGCGCCGCCCCGCCGCAGGCCTGAAATCACACTGGCCCGATCCGAATCAGGCGGTTACAGTGCTTCAGGACAAACGTTTGCGTACCCTCCGCGGCCCCGGCAGCCAGCGTCGGCCAGTCAGGCAGCGATGACAGGCACGGAGGCTGGGTGCACAGCATCTCGCGCACTCCCCGGACGGAAGCCTTCCTGCCAACTGGCGACCGCTACTCCCGAACGGGCCCGGCCCGGTGAGCGGCGGCCTGGCCGGGAAGACGGCCGTCGTGACCGGAACGGCGCATGGCATCGGGGCCGGCATCGCCGACGCCCTGCGGGGCGACGGCGCGAAAGTCCACGGCGTCGACAAGGACACCGCCGACCTGTCCGTGTCGGCCACAGTCGCGGAGTTCTTCGCCGACGTCGGCCCGGTCGACATCCTGGTCAACTGCGCCGGGGGCGTGGCCGGGCAGGTCGGCCAGCCATTGGAGGAGGTCACTGACGAGGACTGGCGCGCGGTAATCGACGCCAACCTGACTACTGCGTTCCTGTGCAGTCGGGCGGTGGTGCCGGGGATGAAGGAGCGGCGCTGGGGGCGGATCATCAACATCGCCTCCACGGCCGGTCTTGGCGTCAGCAAGACCGGCATCCAGGCCTACACCAGCGCGAAAGCGGCCCAGATCGGCTTGACCCGGCAGCTGGCCCACGACTTGGGCCCGTTCGGGATCACGGTCAACTGCATCGCGCCCGGCTTCATCCGGTCCAACCCGACCACCGAGAAGCAGTGGGCGAGCTACGGCCGCGACGGGCAGGCGGCGCTGGTCGAGGGCATCAGCATGCGCCGGCTGGGGGAGCCCGCGGACATCGCCAACGGCGTGCAGTTCTTCGCGTCCGAGCGGTCCTCGTGGGTCACCGGGCAGATCATCGCGATTGACGGCGGCCATGCTGGACTTTGACCTGGCCGACGACGGCTACCTGGCCGAGCTGGCCGGCCTGGTCGCCATCCCGAGCACTTCACGACCCAGATCGGCCTCAGCCCGACCGCCTACCGCCGGACCTTCGGACACGTAAACCCCAGCGATCGTTCCCGCTAACCGCGGGCGGGACTCTCATATCGCGCTTGGTGGTGCCGATGAGCTGTTGATGCGCCAGGTCCGCCCGAGCCGGTAGAACGGGTGGGTGCCAGAATTGCCCGAGGTTGAGACCGCCCGCAGCCTGATCGCTGACCAGGCCCTGCACCGGCGCATCGTGGAGGTCGACGATTCCGACAGCTACGTCCGGCGGCCGCACTCGGCCGGCGAGTTGCGGAGCGCGTTGACGGGACGCAGCCTCACCGCCGCGTACCGGCGCGGCAAGACGATGTGGTTCGAGACCTCACCGGCCGGCGACGCGCCCGTGCCCGGCGGCCCTCCCGTGCCCGGCGGGCCGGAGCTCGGCATTCACCTGGGCATGAGCGGCCGGATCGTGGTCACGGGCCCGGACGGCACCGTGGCCGAGGGCGGCGACCCGAACCGCTATGACGCCCGGCCGCGCAAGGCCGAGTGGAGCCGCTTCACCCTCACGTTCGCGGACGGCGGCAGCCTGGTGCTGCTCGACCCGCGCCGCCTGGGGCGGGTCCGGCTCAACCCCAACATCGGCGCGCTCGGGCCTGATGCCACGCAGGTCACGCCCGCGCAGTTCCGCGCGCTGATCATGAAGGGAAGGATCGCCGTCAAGGCGCGGCTGCTCGACCAGTCCAAGATCGCCGGCATCGGGAACCTGCTGGCCGACGAGATTCTCTGGCAGGCCAAGATGTCACCTCTGGCGCCGGTCGACAGCCTGTCCTCTGCGCAGGTCAATCGCCTCTACCGTGCGCTGAAGTCGGTCCTGGCGTCCGCCATCGCCAAGGGCGGCGCGCACACCGGCGAGATCATCGCGGCCCGCCACCCGGGCGGCATCTGCCCGCGGGACGGCGCCCCGATGGCGCACGGAATGGTCGGCGGGCGGTCCACGTGGTGGTGCTCACGCGAGCAGGCCCTCCGGCCGTATCAGCAGCCACGCGGCCGGGCCTCATGCGCGGCGAGCGAAGTATGAAACTTCCCGGCGCGTATCGCGGCTGGTATCGCGTTGGGCCGATCGGGACCAGCGCCGACGGTCGGCGGCTGCCAAACATTTCTCAACAGACGTTGACGTAACTCAACATCCGGGCTACACCTGAGGCACTTTGCAATACGGGCATTGATGGAGGAGAGATGATCTTACGCAGACACAGGCTGTGGCATGTCGTTGGAGCCGGTCTGGCCCTCGCCTTGCTGCTGGGCTACCTCGGCGTCCAAGCGGGATCGCCCCGCCAGCATTCGCCGCCACCGGCCAGTTCCACGGAGTGAACTGGGCCGACCCCAACGACAACTTCATCACCGGCCCGAACATCCCTGTCGGCCTGTCCACGTCGGATAGCTACGCGACCACCTTCACGAAGGCCACGGCGATCCTCAAGGGTTTCCAGAGCTTTGGTGCCAACACGGTCCGGATGGGGATCAACGCGGCGACCACCTCGTCATCGTGGTGGAACAGCGTGACCGGGGCGTACGACGCGGCCACCGCGCTCGGCATGAACGTCATCATCGCGCCATGGCTGCAGGGCGGAACAGTCAGCGACACCACGTCCTTCTACCAGATGTGGGACACCGTCATTAACAAGTACGGGGGAAGCAGCAACTTCTATTTCGACATCATGAACGAGCCCTATGCGTACAGCGCCACCAACCTGACCAACTTCGAGGCCGGGTGGCTGGCCCGCTACCCCAACGTCCCGCGGGGCCGGGTCATCGTTCCCGGCACGTTCGCCGACAACAACCGGGTGCCGCGAACGTGGCACCCGGTCCGTCATGTCTCGCTGCGTCATTGACCTCTTAGCTGGTGCAGTTGTGGCTGAATGGACGCGGCACCTACCTCGATGAAGGGCGGGCATGATGGCTACACCAGCGCCGGGGAACCCGATCTCACATGTCGTGATCTTTGTTCAGGAGAATCACACCACCGACAACTACTTCCGTTCGATGGCGGCGTACGGCGCCAACGTCGCAGCCGACTGGCCGGTCGCGGCCAATCCGCCGGCTTCTGATCAGCCCCACGACCGGCACGCCTACTACCGGTGGCTGACCGGAAGGATCACCGGCGCACACGTACAGTTCGACACCACAGCGGTGCTGCCCTTCTACGCGTGGCTGGCCGCCTCGGGGGCGTTCCTGGAAAACCACTGCTCTGGTTTCGGAACGAACTCCACCCCGAATCATCTGCTGATCGTCGGGGGCCAGACCCCGACGCTGAAAAACCCCTCACGTAGCGCACCCCAGCCGGTGTGGGACATGCCGTCGCTACCGGGCCACGCCGCCGACAACAACCTGAGTTGGAAGGCGTACACCGGCTCCAGCGGCTACCCGCTGGAGTTCTACACCCAGCTGAAAGGCTCACCGAACATCGTCCGCTCAGCCGGGCCGTCGGCGCAGTTCCTGGCCGACGCCGCCGCAGGCAGCCTGCCCGCCCTGTCGATGGTCTGGCACGACAGCCCCTATGACGAGCATCCGGTGGCCGATGTCACACGCGGGCAGAACGCGATCTGGCAGGCCGTCGGCGCAGTCGCCTCGGCCGGGTTGTGGAACTCTACGGTGTTCCTGCTGACCTGGGACGACTGGGGCGGCTACGACGACCACGTGGCGACCCCCAACGTCGAGACCGACCTCGGCGGCATCCAGCTCGCCTACGGGCCACGCCTGCCGCTGCTGATGTTCGGTGGCCGCGTCCGGCCCGGCATCGATCATCGCTGGTGCTCGCATGCGTCAATCCCCAAAACGGCCCTGCAGTTGTTCGGCCTGCCGGCGCTCGGCGTGGCCCGCGTGGACAACGATCCAGGGCTGGCCGACCTGATCGACCTCAGTCCGCAGCCGCCGTCGTTCGCCCCGGCGCCCCCGGCCTACGGCACCACCATCACCCAGCCACCAACGCCGCAGCCCGCTCCAGCCCCGAGCCCGCCTCCGCCCCCGCCGGTATCCGTGCCGGCGCCAGTCGGGCCGGTGCTGCTCCGCGACGGCACCACCTTGCCTCCGCCCAACGACGTACCGCTCCCATAAACCGCAGGCCGGGCTCCTCAAGATCAGATCGGCCAGCGCGTCATTTTCGGTATTATCCGTACCTTCAGGAAACCCGCAACTAATAGCCTTAGTGACTAAGGCTATTAGTATGAGTCGTTTATTCCCAGTGGTGGCTTGGTGTTGGGGAATTTTCCACTAAAGTCCCCCTTTCAGCGTACGGTAGATGCCACAAAGGTAACCCAGGGGAGGGCTATCAGATGCGGCATGCAAGCTCATTCGGCGCAGCCATCGGCTATCGGACACCGCTCATCTGGTGGAAGAAGGGCCGGATCGCCGCCGCGGGTGCAGCGGTAGTCGCTGCGTTAGCGGGCACGTCGATGGCTGGCGTCCCGGCGGCCTCAGCGAGCCCGAGTGAGACGGTCATCGTCACCTCGGATGGGCTCCTGAGCCCGGTCGCGGCGGTGTTGGAGGTGGGCGGCACCGTTGTGACGCAGTACCACCTCATTGACGGGGTCGACGCTTTGATCCCCACGGCTGCGGAGTCGCTGCTCGCGGCGCTGCCGGGTATCACCGTGACTCCTGATGTTTCGGTGAATGTCCAGGCTGCGACGGAATCGACCGGGCCCCACCCGCCATCTGATGCGTTCTTGCAGGAGACCGGGTCTACGCGGCTGGCGTCCAGTGGCGACACCGGGCAAGGGGTCACCGTAGCCGTGCTGGACACAGGTATCGACAACCTGCCCGACTTCTCGGGGCGGCTGGCCGGCGGGGTCGACCTGACGAACGGGAACAGCCCGTACCAGGACAGCTACGGCCATGGCACCTTCGTGGCGGGGCTGATTGCCGGTAATGGAGCCTCGTCGAACGGGCAGTATTCAGGCGAAGCGCCTGGCGCCAAACTGGTGTCGGTCAAGGTGGCGGGGGCAGACGGCACGAGCCACCTGGGGGCTTTGATCTCGGGCCTGCAGTGGGCGGTCGATCACCAGAGCAGCTACGGCATCAAGGTGGTCAACGTCTCCCTGGGGTTCCAGCCCGCCAAGTCCACGGTCAACAACCCCTTGGACAAGGCGGCAGAGGCGGTGTGGAACTCGGGTATCGCGGTGGTGGCCTCGACGGGCAACGCCGGGCCGTTCAACGGCACTGTGCTTTCCCCGGGCGATGACCCGCTGGTGATCACGGCGGGCGCTCTGGACGACGTGGCTACCGCGTCGATCACCGATGACCAGATGAACGACTTCAGCAGCGCGGGGCCCACCTCGCCAGACGGCTGGGTCAAGCCTGACCTGGTCACCTCGGGCCGATCTGTGGTGAGCCTGGCCGCGCCGGGCTCGACGATCTACAACAATTACCCCTCGGCGCGGATCGGCTCGGCGAACTTCGTCGGCTCGGGTACCTCGTTCAGCGCGGCTATCACCAGCGGGGCGGCCGCGTTGGTCCTGGCCGGCAACCCGGGTCTCACCCCCAACCAGGTAAAGGCCCGCCTGCTCGGCACGGCCAGCCCTGGTCCGGTCGGCAACCCCTTCGTCGACGGCCATGGCGCCCTCAACGCCTACGCCGCGGCCACCTCGGGCCCGATGAACTTCAACCAGTCGGCCGCCAGCCTGACCCCGACCGCGCGTGGCACCACGGTCTCGCTGTCGCCCACCCGCCCCGTCGACACATGGAACGGGAACCTGTGGTCGGGGATCTCCTGGAATCAGCCGCCATTCACTGGCTGGGCGTGGAACGGCGCAGCATGGAACGGCGGAGACTGGAATGGCTGGGCCTGGAACGGCTGGGCCTGGAACGGCGCAGCGTGGAACGGCGCAGCATGGAACGGCGGAGACTGGAGTGGCTGGGCCTGGAACGGCGCTGCCTGGAGCGGCTCGGCCTGGGACGGCTCCGCCTGGAACGGCGGGGCCTGGAACAGCTCAGCATGGAGCTGACAGGTGCCCCGATGCGGTAGTCAGCCTATGAAGGTACCGCATGCCACCGGGGCCGTCGTTGCGGCTTCGGTCGTGGGTGGTGCGCTTACCTTATTCGTCGCTGCATGGAGGCAATCGGCCTCGTTGCACGTCGGCGAGAGCCAGTGGATCGTGGCGGCGGCAGTAGGCGCTCTTGCCCTGGGGAGCTGGGTGTGGCCGGTCGTGGTGTACCGGGGAGGCGAATCAGCGGCCTTCAATATGGACGAAGGTTTCTTTGTGATCCTCGCCCTCCTCGTGCCGCCGCTAGTCACTTTGGGGATTTTTGCTCTGGCGACCGTCTTGGCTCAGATCGCCCGGCGGCGTCCTCTACTCAAGTCGGCCTTCAATATTGGGCAAGTTCTGATCGCGGTGGGTCTGGGACTGGCTGTGAGCCGCGGTATCGCTGCTCCCTCGAATTCCCTCACCGCAGGTCAGATTGCAGCCATCGTGCTCGGGGTGGGAGTGTACTTCGTCATCAATACGTTTCTCGTGGCCGGCGTTGTGGTATCGATGGGCACGACCTGGGGAGAGTTCACCAACGATCTTCCGATCCAGGTGACACTTGCTGCCGCAGGAGCATTGGTGGGCGTGGTTTTGGCATTGGCGATTCAGGCTCATCTGTGGGCAGTGGCGTTGGCCATCCCGGGACTGGTCGTGGAACGCTGGCTCATCAGTGCCCGGTTCGCGGCGCTGTATGACCGTGCCCGGATGGAGGGGTTGTACGAGGTCACGTTGGAGGCAAACCGGGGGCTGCGGCAGCAGGCGGTGCTCGAGACGATCTTGGTGGCGGTGCGGCGGCTGCTTCGCAGCCCGGAGGCTACCTTGACATCTGCCGACCCGGGCGCTGGTCAGCTGGCGGCGCCGATGACCGTTGCCGATCAGCAGCAGTGGCTGGTGGCGTCGGGTCGGCGGCGGGATGAGCCTTTCGACGACGCCGATCGGGGTCTGCTGAGGGCCCTGGCCGCCGTGGGCAACGGGGCGCTCAGCAATGCCGAGCTATACCAGCAGGTCCATGCCGGACGCGAGAGGCTCTCCTCGATCACTCTCAACATCGGAGAAGGCGTCTGCGCCATAGACGCAGGCGGGAAGCTGACCTTCATTAACCAGGCCGCAGCCGACATGATCGAGCTGCCGTCGCTCAACATCACGATCGACGACCCGGTTAGCGATGGTGCCCTCACGGCGCCCGACTTTCTGCTCGTACCGGCCCGCGAAGCCATGCACACGGGCCGTACCATCCGGGAGGACGACGCCCGGTTCCGCGGCAAGAACGGCGGCACCATCCCGGTTGCGTACACGGCTTCTGCCGCCATGAGCGACGGCACACCGTCAGGCGCGGTGATCGCCTTTCGCGACATCACCGAACGCAAAGCCTTCGAAGACGAACTCCACCATCACGCCTGCTACGACAGCCTCACCGGCCTGGCGAACCGCCGGCTGCTGGTGGAGCGCCTCGAACAGGCGCTGCGGCGGTCAGCCCTGGACCGCAAGACTCACGCCCTGATCTTTGTCGATGTGGACCGCTTCAAGAGCATCAACGACAGCCTTGGTCACGTGACCGGTGACGAGTTCCTGGTGGCGATCGGGGCCCGCATGAAGGGAGTGATGCGGAGTCACGACCTGCTGGCTCGCTTCGGCGGCGACGAGTTCGTGGTGCTGCTGGAGGACGTGGGCGGAGTGGAGGTGGCGGTCGCGGCGGCGCGGCGCATCTGCGCCGCCGCCGAACAGCCCATGGTGCTGCCCGACGGCTACGAGCTGGTGGCCAGCGTATCGGTCGGCATCGCCCTCACCGAGCCAGGTAAGACAGCCGACGACGTGCTTCGCGACGCTGACGTGGCCATGTACGACGCCAAGGCCAAGGGCGGGGGTGGCATCTACCGGGTGTTCGACAAGGCTTCCATGGGAACCCGCTCCTCGGAGCGGCTCCAGATCGAGGCCGACCTGCGCAAAGGGCTCGAGCGAGATGAACTCGAGGTGTACTACCAGCCGTTCTACTCCCTTGACCAGCAGCACATCGTGGGCGCAGAGGCGCTGGTGCGGTGGCACCACCCCACGAACGGTCTGATCAGCCCCGCGAGGTTCATCCCGATAGCAGAGGAGACCGGGCTGATACTTCCGCTGGGTCGTTACGTGCTGGACAAAGCGTGCCGGCAGGCGTGCTCGATCCGGGACCGGCTGGACGTGGACCTGCCGATCAGCGTCAACCTCTCACCCCGCCAGTTCCAGGAAAGCAGGCTCTTGTCGCAGGTGACGGCGGCCCTCGATGCAACTGCCCTGCCCTCGGAGCTGCTGATATTCGAGATCACTGAGTCCATGGTCATGGAAGACCTTTCCAGTGCTCGCGAGGTCATGAAGAAGCTCAACCGGCTGGGCGTGCGCCTGGCCATCGACGACTTCGGCACCGGCCACTCCTCACTCGCGTACCTCAAGCAGTTCCCGGTGCACGAAGTAAAGGTGGACCGCGCCTTCGTCCAGGGCGTCGCCGAGAGCCCGGTGGACTCAGCGATCGTCCGCGCCATCATCGACCTGGCCAATGCCATGGGCATGTCAGTGGTGGCCGAAGGCGTGGAGACCAAGGACCAGGTCGCCGGGCTCAAAATGCTCGGCTGCCCGGTGGGGCAGGGCTTCTACTTCTCGCGGCCGCTTCGCGCCGAGGAGTTCGGCGAGCTACTCACCGGCCATTTCGCCCGGACCTCGGGACCAACCGGCCCGGTGCTGATCAACAAGGGCGCGAACACGTCGAGCATCACCACGGTCTCCTCGGTCCGGGCCTGCCCTGCCGATGCCCCCACGCTGCCGGGCTGAAGGCCAGCCGCCCGGTCTCGCTTAGCGGCTGCTCCTGCCAGCCCGTGGGGAGGTCAGCTTGCCGTCTTCAGGCGCTCCAGCAGGGCCTCGTGCTCCTCCCACAGCTGGTCGGGCAGGTGGCTGCCGAAAGTCGTGAAGTAGTCACGGGTGAGGTCGGCTTCCTCCTGCCACGTGTCGGCGTCCACTGACAGCAGCAGTTGGAGGTCACGTTCGCTGACCGCCAGGCCGTCGGTGTCGATCCCGCCGGCGGCGGGCAGGTTGCCGATCGGGGTGGCGTCGGCCTCGGCCTGGCCGGACAGGCGCTCGACAATCCACTTCAGGACGCGGCTGTTCTCGCCGTAACCAGGCCAGGCGAACTTGCCGTCAGCGTCCTTGCGGAACCAGTTGACGGCGTAGATGCGCGGCAGCTTCTCCGGATCGGTCATGCCGCCGACAGTCAGCCAGTGGCCGAAGTAGTCGCCCATGTTGTAGCCACAGAACGGCAGCATCGCGAACGGGTCATGGCGCAGCCGCCCGACCTGGCCGACGATCGCGGCGGTGGTCTCGGAGGAAATGGTCGCCCCCAGGAAGACGCCGTGCTGCCACGAATAGGCCTCGGTGACGAGCGGCACCGCTGTCGCGCGGCGGCCGCCGAACAGGATCGCCGAGATCGGTACTCCCGCCGGATCGTCCCACTCGGGAGCGATCGATGGGCACTGGGCCGCGTCGACCGTGAACCGGGCGTTGGGATGGGCGGCGGGGCTTTCGGACGCGGGTGTCCAGTCGCGGCCCTGCCAGTCGGTCAGATGGGCCGGCGGCTCGTCCGTCAGCCCCTCCCACCACACGTCGCCGTCGTCGGTGAGCGCGACGTTGGTGAAGATGGTGTTCTTGGTCAGCGTCCGGATCGCGTTGATGTTGGTCGTGACTCCGGTGCCGGGCGCGACGCCGAAGAACCCGGCCTCCGGGTTGATCGCCCGCAGTTGCCCGTCCGCTCCGTAGCGCATCCAGGCGATGTCATCGCCGATGGTCTGCACCTGCCAGCCGGGGATCGTGGGCTCCAGCATGGCCAGGTTGGTCTTGCCGCACGCGGACGGGAAGGCCGCCGCGATGTACTTGGCCTCGCCATGCGGCGGGGTGACCTTGAGGATGAGCATGTGCTCGGCCAGCCAGCCCTCGTCGCGGGCCATGGCCGAGGCGATCCGCAGGGCGTAGCACTTCTTGCCCAGCAGAGCGTTTCCCCCGTACCCGGACCCGAACGACCAGATCTCCCTGGTCTCGGGGAAGTGGGAAATGTACTTGGTCTGGTTGCATGGCCACGGCACGTCCGCCTGGCCTGGCTGCAGTGGCGCGCCCACGGAGTGCACGGCCCGGACGAAGAACCCGTCGTCGCCGAGTTGCTCCAGCACGGGCGTGCCGACGCGGGTCATGATCCGCATGGAGGCCGCCACGTACGGCGAGTCCGTGATCTCCACACCAAGCTGGGAGATCATGGAGCCCAGCGGGCCCATGCAGAACGGGACGATGTACATGGTGCGGCCGGCCATGCTGCCTGCGAACAGCCCGGTGAAGGTCGCGCGCATCTCCGCGGGGTCGATCCAGTTGTTGGTCGGCCCGGCGTCTTCTTCCTTTTCCGAGCAGATGTACGTGCGGTCTTCCACCCGGGCGACATCCGAGGGATCGGAGCGCGCGGCGAAGCTGCCCGGTCGCAGATCGGGGTTGAGCGGCGTGAGCGTGCCCTGCTGTACCAGCAGGCTGGTGAGCTGCTCCCATTCCTCCTGGGAGCCGTCGCACCAGTGAACGCGAGCCGGCTGGGCCAGCGCTGCGATCTGGTTCACCCACCCGACCAGCCGGCTGTGTGCCGTCGGGGGGTGATTCAGCCCGGGAATAGCGTCGCCCACAGGATGTCCTTCCGATCGCCCGCCGACACCCGCTGCTTGTCCAGCGTCGGGTCCATTGCCAAGGAGGCATGTACCTTAACAAGATGCACTCAAAGCCGGCGGAGCGGTAGACCCTGCATGTGTGGAGGTTTGTGGTGCCCAGACTGCGATACTGCAACGTTTGCGAAGACGAGGCGTGATGCCGACCACGAAGGCGCGCGTCGGGGTCCGGCTGCGACGCTTCCGTGAGGAACGGGGATTGACGCAGGCGGCCCTGGCCAGTGCGCTGGGCATTTCCCCGAGCTACGTGAACCAGCTGGAGTCCAGTCAGCGCCCCATGACGGCTTCTGTCTTGCTCAAGCTCGTCAGCGTCTTTGACGCCGATCTGCAGCAGTTTTCGGCTGAGGACGCAGATCGGCTCGTGGCGCAGCTGCGTGACGTGCTGACCGACCCCTCAGTCGGCGAGCAGATCTCCATGGCCGAGATCCGCGAGCTGGCCGCGTCCATGCCGGCCGTCGGCCGCTACGTCATCGAGCTGCACCGCCGGTACCGGCATGGTCGCGACGTCAACGAGACGATCATGACCCGCATCGATGCCGGCGCGGCGGGCTCGATGTCTGTGCCGCCGCCGATGGCACAGGAAGAAGTGCAGGAGCTGTTCTACGCACGGCGGAACTACTTCCCGTCACTCGACCTTGCTGCCGAGCAGATCTTCGCGCAGGCCGGCCTCGCGATCGGCAACGCCGCGGCCGGGATCACCGAGCGGCTGACTCGCCGGCACGGCATCCGGGTGGCTGATCTTCCTGTCGGCGACCAGGCCGTCAAGCGGCGCTACGACCCTGATGCCCGGGTGCTGGCGCTGTCCCCCCTGCTCAACTCCGGTCAGCGGGCGTTCCAGTTGGCTACCCATCTAGCCTCCGTGGAGCTGGGCACGGAGATCGATCAGATCGTCACCGAGGCGAACCTGTCCGGCGACGATGCTCGAATGCTCTGCCGGATCGGCCTCGCCAGCTACTTTGCTGGTGCCCTGATCCTGCCGTACCAGACATTCCTGGATGGCGCGGAGGCCCTCGGCTACGACATCGCGCTCCTGCAGCGACGGTTCGACGTCGGCTACGAGACCGTCGCGCACCGCCTCAGTACACTGCAGCGCCCCGGGGCGCGCGGCGTGCCGTTCATTTTCGTGAGGGTTGACCGGGCGGGCAATATCTCCAAGCGTCAGTCGGCCACCAGTTTCCACTTCTCCCGGGTCGGCGGCTCCTGTCCGCTCTGGAATGTCTACGAGGCCTTCGTGCATCCCGGCGAGATCCAGACCCAGCTGGCCCAGATGCCCGACGGCCGCAGCTACCTGTGGGTCGCCCGGACAGTCTCCCGGCGCTACGGCGGCTACGGAACGCTTGGCAAAACCTTCGCTGTCGGCCTGGGCTGCGATCTCCAGCATGCCCAGCGGCTCGTCTACTCCCATGGACTCGACCTGGCCAGCCCGTCGGCGCTCGTCCCGATCGGCCCTGGGTGCAAGGTATGCGACCGGAACACCTGCCCGCAGCGGGCTTTCCCTGCTATCGGTAAGCCCCTCGACGCCAACCCTCATCACGGCAGCTTCATCCCCTACGCAACCGGGGACAGCGTCGCTGGCTTGTCCCGAGGCCAGGGGCTTACCGGCAATCACGGTGCCGCCCATACCGGCGTGCCCGGCACATCGGCGCACCTTCGGCACACGTAGCGTGGCAGGCTCGGCAACTCGTCGCGTGACGGGTGTCCTCCATTGGCCGTCACCAAGCCTGGGCGCCCGCGCGTCGCCTTCCCCGGCGCGTTCGAGGCGATGGACCTCGCCGCAGACGCAGGCCTGCGAATCAGTGCGTACACGGCCGAGCCTGGCACCCCATCACAGGACGCGCTGAATCTCCTCGCGAGCTGGGCGGCGACGCTCGACCAGGCCGAGACAGCCCACGCGGCGGACGGAGCCTGACGCTCTCTGGGAGTCGGTGGCCGCTCAGGCGGGTGGAGCCTCCCGGTCCCAGCCTCGTTTTAGGTGCAGATATCCGGGCCACGGTCGCTGCGTTGCCTTTCAAGCCAGATCACCGCCGGACTGACGTCACGAAGTTGTGACTGACACGGTCCTTGCCCCTCACCGCGCGACCCGCCGGGTCACCGTTCAGCACCTGGATCGGCCACCGACCGCAGCCTCGCCCCGCAGTAGATCCATCTACCTGATATGAGCACCGGCTACGCTCAGTTCCTCCAGCGGGCCATCGGAAAATGTCCAGATTACATACAGCAATTCTTAAGTAGACGGTCAGGTTCATCCGTGATATTCGAACTGGCTCCTCCTGGCGTCGGCCGCTAAGCCGTGCCGGGACGCGCCCGAGAGCGCGCCCCGTCGGCCCGACCCCCGTGCAGGCCGGCGGGGCGCCCTCGCCATGCCTGCCTGTTCTCGGGTGATTCTCGAGTTGCACGGCCGGACGGCTCACTCGAAGGCCATAGAAGCGCCGCAGTGACGCCGGCCGAGACGCTACGCGCCCCGAAACTTCGGGCTAGTCAGGTGCCGGGCGAGTTCTTGCTCAGTTCTGCGATCTGGGCGCGTGCGGCGCTGACGAGTTCGGCGTTGGTGTTCGCATGTCCGCCCAGGCCCCATCCGCCCTCGGGTGCCTCGGTCAGCAGCACCCAGGTCCGGTCGACGAGGGTGGGGTCGTCGGCGGCTGCCGCCACGATGTCGGTGAGCTGGCGGACGACCGCGAGTTGCTTGTCGCGGTCCAGCGCGCCGGAGTTGGTCAGGACCTGAACGCGGACATAGTTGCTGTCGCCGTCGACGTTGGCGAGAGAGTCGGCATCGAGGTCATGAACGAACGCCGCGGTGTTCTTGCGGAACATCGGGATGTCCGGGACCTGCTCGATCGTCATCACGGCGGTAGCGAGATCTATGGCTAGCTGGTGCTTGTCGGCGAACGTGCCGGCCGCAGCGTAGGCGTCAATCATGGGCATGGGGAGAATCCTTCCGGTCTTGATGTGCCGCTAGGCTCGGGACTGCACAGTCTTGGGCTCGGGACTAGTGGAAAGCCACGCGCGGGCCGCGCGCAGGGGATCAGCGGCGCTGCCCGGCTATTCCGGCGCTTTGCTGAAGGCGTCGCTCAGAGCCGGGTCGTGGTCATCCAGGGTGCCCATGAAGTGCTGGAAGAACACCAGCGGAGGACGTTCGGGGATCCCGAAACGGCGGTACGCGAAGCGTATTCCGCCGCCCTCGGCGTACTGGGTGGGGGCTGTGTCATGCGTGAACTGAGTCATGACGCCAGCGTCCCCGCCGGACGGGCGTGAGGGTATCCGCAACGTGACTGCACTCTTGCCGTGCCGGAGTTGCGCGGATCTTTCCCGGGCCGGCAGGACCGGCAGTATCGCCGCGCTGATCGCCCAACAGGCATCGGCAATGTGCAGTCATGTTGCGGATACCCAGGCCGCAGCCTCGCTCCGCAAGATGGCCTCAAGACGCGACCAAGGAAGGGGATTACCGAGATGAACGCCCGACCGAACATCGTTCTCGTCCACGGCGCGTGGGCAACGGCGGCCGTGGCCGTGGCGGCTACGAGCTAGACCGGCTCACCCGCGCGCGGGACGACAATTCCGTCAATCTGAAAGAGGACAGGGTATGGGCGAGCAGCGAGACCTCGAAGGCCTGAGCGCACTGGTCACCGGCGCTACCTCGGGCATCGGCCGGGCGGTGGCCGAGCATCTGGCCGGCCGCGGCGCCGAGGTCATCGTGCACGGCCGGGACGCCGTCCGCGGCTCGGCGGTGGTCGACACGATCACCGCGGAGGGCGGCAAGGCCCGGTTCGTGGCTGCCGACCTCAGCGACCCGGCCCAGCTGGATGATCTGGCCGAGCAGGCCGGCGTGGTTGACGTGCTGGTCAACAACGCCGGGTTTTCCTGGTTCGGGCCGACGGCCGAACTCGACGTTGCGACCTTCGACCGGCTGTTCGCCGCCAACGTCCGGGCGCCCTACTTCCTCGTCGCCGCCCTGGCCCCGAAGATGGCCGCCCGGGGAAGCGGCAGCATCATCAACCTTGGGAGCATGGCCGGCCAGATCGGCCTGGCCGGCAGCGCCGCCTACGGAGCCACCAAGGCCACCCTGGCGTCGATGACCCGGTCGTGGGCGGCCGAGTTCAGTCCCTCCGGGGTCCGGGTCAATGCCATCGCTCCCGGGCCGGTGTTCACCGGCGGCGCCGGGCCCGACCGCATCGAGGCCCTCGGCGCCACGACCCTGCTGGCCAGGGCGGCCCAGCCCAGCGAGATCGCCGAGGTCATCGCCTTCCTCGCCTCTCCGAAGGCCAGCTACGTCACTGGCGCGATCTTCGCCGCCGATGGCGGCCGCACCGCCATCTAACATGTCGCTGCCGGCGGGGGTAGCCCGCGCCGGGCACGCGCTCCGCACGAGTCCTGAATGGGGACATCGACCATGAGTAACTCCCTCTTCGGCATCGCCGTCGACTGCGCCGACGCGGCCACACTGGCCCGGTTCTGGGGCGCCGTCCTGGGCCGGCAGGTGGCAGCAGACGCCACCGCCGAGAACGCCGTCCTGCTCGCCGCCGATGAGGCCATAAGCGGACCACGCCTCACCTTCCACCAGGTGCCAGAGGAGAAGGTCGTCAAGAACCGCCTCCACCTCGACCTCGTCAGCGACACCTTCGAGGCCGAGACCGAGCGCCTGCTAAGCCTGGGCGCCCAGAGGCTCCGCGACCTGCAGCGAGACAAGTCCCGCTGGACGACCTTCGCCGACATCGAAGGCAACGAGTTCGACCTGATCGCCCGGTAGACCCTCAGCCATGACGTGGCCGGGATGCCGCAGCCGCCAGGCTGATCCTCACCTCCCTTGGCGAGGACCGGCCCGCCACAGCACCGTCGTGGCCACGGTCAGTCGGCTCGTCCGTTCTGCGACCGGCTCTGCGGTGGGTTCTCTGGTCCGCTCTCGTGTCCGCGGGCCTGGGCCGGGTGGCCGATGAAGTGGAGCAGTGCGTGGTTGACTTCGTCGGCGTGGGTCCAGATGATCGCGTGCGGCCCGCCCGCGATGACGGTGGAGCGGGCGTTGTTCAGCAACGCGGGAAGCCTGCTGCCGGTGGCCTCGTAGCCGGAAGTCTTCCCGGCAGGCGGTGACGCAGCGCAGGGTGGCGTGGGCCGACGCGGAGATGGCCACGTAGAAGCTGTTCTGCCACGCCTGGTCGCTGACCCGGCTGCCGCCCAGCAGATCGACGTTGTAGGACTGGTCCAGGAAGTCTTTCATCGCGGCCGGCCGGTCGGCGGCGATACGCGCCGTGATGCGGTCGAAGACGCTGCGGTCAATGCCGTCAGGATTGTCGTGCGTCTTGAGCAGGAACGGCAGCAGCGGCGCGACCAGCACGGCCGCGCTGACCCGCCCCGGGCCGTGAGCGGCCAGGTAGCGGGTCACCTCGCCGGTGCCCATGGCGAACCCGGCCAGCACCACCCCGCGCAGGTCGAGCCGGCTGAGCAGGACGTGAAGATCGGCGGCGAGCGTGTCGAAGTCATAGCCCACGCTGGGCCGGCTCGAGGCGCCGAAGCCCCGCCGGTCGTAGGTGATCACCCGGTGCCCGGCGGCCAGCAGGGCTGCTTCCTGCTTTTCCCACGAGTGCCCGTTCTGCGCGTAGCCGTGCACGAGCACGACCGGGGGACCGGACCCGTGATCTTCGTAGTAGATCCGGATAGCGGCTGAATTCTCCCGTCCGACAGTGACAAAAGGCATCGCGGTCCTCGCCGTTCCGTGCTCGCAGGGTAACGCCTGGCCCAGTCATCACTGTGGGTCCAGGCCGGCACGAGCGGTATCCGTGGTGTGACTGCACTTTGCGTTCGCTTGCGGGCATGCTTCGGTCACAGTCGCGGTTTAGCCCGGAGACGGCGCTGATGAGACGCACTGGCCGAGAGGACAGGCACATGCCAGGTCCCGGTGAACTCCCGTCACTGCAGCCCGCCCGCATCATCGGCCGGGACGCCGGGCTGGCCCGGCTGCGCGGACTCGTGGATCCGGTCCCGCGGGCCAGCCAGGTCCTGGTCGTCACCGGTGAGGCCGGGATGGGCAAGACCGTGCTGCTGGCCGACGCCGCCGACCGGGCCCGGTCGGCGGGCATCCGGGTGCTGTCGGTCACCGGCCGGGAATCGGAGTCCAAACTGGCGTTCGCCGGGCTGCATCAGCTCCTGCGGCCGGTGCTGCCGGCCGCCGCCGGCCTTCCCGGCCGGCAGGCCCAGGCCCTGTCCGGGGCGCTCGGCCTCGCCGCGGACCCCGGCGCTCCGGACCCGCTGCTGACCGGGGTCGCCGTACTGACCCTGCTGTCGGATCTGTCGGAACATGCCCCGGTCCTGGTGGTCGCCGACGACGCCCACTGGCTGGACCGCAGCTCGCTGGACGCGCTGGCCTTCGCCGGCAGCCGCCTGGACGCCGAGCCGGTGGTGCTGCTGGTGGGCGCCCGGGGGGACGCCCCGCCCTCCGGTTTTGACCGGGGCTTCCCGGAGCTGCATCTGGAGCCGCTGCCCGCCGATGACGCCGGCCGCCTGCTGGACGGGCAGCCGCGCCCGCCCCGCGGGCGGGCCCGGGCGCAGGTGCTCGCCCAGGCCGCCGGTAATCCCATGGCGCTGATCGAGCTGGCCACGGTGATCGCCGAGGATCCCGCGGCCAGCCGCCGCTGGGCCGCCGAGCCCCTGCCGCCAGGTGACC
>WNFE01002800.1_pt1 | contig 22315 bp, 16 predicted proteins | sample 5400451 | NCBI WGS metagenome assembly WNFE01 (sample SAMN13153344, study PRJNA577476) | soil metagenome | isolation source: 200 cm saprolite under Douglas fir tree site 2 hole 2 | place: USA:California | collected 2015-04-18
CGATCCGGAGGTGCCGAGGAACACGATTTGCATGGACGGGGTCCCGAACGCCGGCGGATGCTTAACGGCTTTGCACCGCGTGAAAGCTTTATCGCGGAACCGGGATGCCGCGGCGGTCCTCCATGCGTTCGATCGACGGAAGGTCGCTCGACCTCGACGACGTCGTCGCGGTGGCCCGCAAGGCCGAACGAGTCGCGCTGGCCCCGGCCGCGGGGAAGCGCGTGGATGCCAGCCGCCGGGCTCTCGAGAAGGTCGTCGCGAAAGGCTCGCTGGCCTATGGGATCAAGACGGGCTTCGGCGAACTCGCGAGCGTCGAGATCTCCGACGCCGACGTGCGGACGTTGCAACTCAATCTGCTGCGGAGCCACGCGATCGGCCAGGGCCCGCCGCTCCGCCGCGATGAGGTCCGCGCCGCGATCGTGCTCCGCGCGAACACGCTCGCGATGGGCTACTCCGGCGTCCGGCGGCTCCTCGTGACCCGCCTCCTGGACTTCCTGAACCGCGGGGTCCATCCAGTGATCCCGTCGCGCGGCTCGCTCGGGGCGAGCGGCGACCTGGCTCCCCTCGCGCACCTCGGCCTCGTGCTCGTCGGCGAAGGCGAGGCGGAGGTCGGCGGACGGATCCTCCCGGGGGCGAAGGCCCTGGCGAAGGCCAGGCTCGCTCCGTTGTCCCTTCAGTCCAAGGAAGGCCTCGCGATCATCAACGGCACCTCCGTCATGGCGGGCGTCGGGGCCCTCGTCGTGAACGACGGCCTGCGGCTTCTGAAGGACGGGCAGGTCGCCGCCTCCATGTCCTTCGAGGCCCTCCGCGGTTCCCCGAAACCGTTCGACGATCGCCTCGTCGCGTTGAAGCCGCAACCCGGCGCCCGCGAGGTCGCCGGCAACATGCGACGGCTCCTGCGGCGGAGCGAGATCGTGCCGTCCCACAAGGGCCCGCACAAGGTGCAAGACCCGTACACGCTCCGATGCATCCCGCAGGTCCTCGGGGCCGTCCGGTCGGCGCTCGAGGACGCCGCCGCGTGCCTGCGGATCGAGATGAACGCCGCGACGGACAACCCGCTCATCTTCCCCGGAGGGACGAGCGTCAGCGGCGGGAACTTCCACGCGCAGGCGCTCTCGATGGCCCTCGACCACGTGGCCCTGGGCATGGCCGTCCTCGCCGGTTTCTCGGAACGTCGGATCGCGCGGCTCGTCGACACCCGACTGAGTGAGTTGCCGCCGTTCCTGACGCAGAAGAGCGGCCTGAATTCCGGGATGATGATCGTGCAGTACGTCGCGGCCGGCTACGCGAGCGAGAACAAAGTCCTCGCCCATCCGGCCAGCGCGGACTCGATCCCGACGTCGGCGAACCAGGAGGACTTCGTGCCGATGGGCATGGCGGCCGCCCTGAAGGCCCGGCAGTCGCTCGAGAACGCGGCGCGCGTCGTCGGCCTGGAGGTCCTCGCGGCGGCCCAGGGCCTGGAGTTCCTCAAGCCGCTCCGTCCCGGCGCGGGGCCTCGGGCGGCGTACGAGTTCGTGCGGTCCGGGATTCCCCCGCTCGTCGAGGACCGCTCGCTCGCGCCGGACGCGAACCGGATTGTGGAATGGATGGCGACCGGGCAACTCCTCGGGGCCGTGGAGACGGCCGCGGGCCGTCTCGCGTGATCACTCGACGGCGCCTTGCAAGGAGCGGAAACAGACGGGGCAGCGGCCCACGCGGGTCGCGCACAACTCGTGGAAGTCCCGGCCGCAGCCGCAACGCGTGACCTTGAAGCCCGTCTTGATGAGTCCCTTGCAGATCGGGCACCGGCTCTCGAGGTCCGCCGTGAGCCGCTTTGCCTTCTCCTGGACGCGCTCCGAGACGTCGATCTGCGCGATCATCTCCTGCGTGTACTCCTTGCTGTCGAACACCCGGTGCGAGACGATCTGGATCGCCAGCGGCACGGAGCCGGACGCGGTCATCTTGAGTCGGAACTTCAGCGCCTCCGAACGGTGCGCGCCGACGGACGGGAGCTCGGCGAGGCCCTCCGTCTCCGCATCGCCGACGATCCGCACGCGGACGTCTTTCGCGAGTCCCTTGCCGATGTTCTCGACCGTGACGGTCGCGTCCGCCCACTCGTTCAACCGGACCGGGCCGACGTCGACGTAGGCCTTCATGCTCGGCGCGAACTGCTCGGTCGCGTCCCACGCGACGCGGTACGCTTCCTCCGCGGCCTTGATTGACTCCGCAAAATCGGATTTCCGCAGCTGCATCGCTTGGGCGAGCTTCTCTTCGGCGACCTTCATGTCGATGCCGAACTTGCGGCCGTTTCGGATCGTCGTCTCGGCCTTGTACGTGAGGTCGATGAACCGCTTCTCGACGACTTTCGCGGACTCGACCCGTTCGAGTGCATTGTTGACAACGTCCATGGCCTTGTCGAATTCGCCTTGGAGGATCTGTTCGTTCGCCTGCCGCAGGAGCGCCTCCGCATCCCGAGAATCCGAACCGAATTTCTTCGCGTGGGCGAGGTTCTCCGCGGCCTCCTGGAGGGCGCGATTCAGCTTCCCGGAGAGGGCCGCCTGCGCGGCATCCCGGCCGGACCGGACGAGCGCGAGCGCCCCCCGGAAATTCTCCGCGTCGATCAACGTCCGGGCCTCCGAGAACTTGTTCTGGATCGGGGTGGGATCGACCTCCATCTTCCGGCACGTTTCGACGAGCGGTTCGGCCTTGGCCAACTCTTCCCGCGCGTACGACTTCAGGAGCCCGAGGCCCCAATCGATGCTGCCCGCGAACGCGGACCGCGCCCGTTCCACCTCACCGGCCTCGAAGGCGACCTCGCCCTCCTGGAAGAACTTCTCGAACTTCGTGGAGTCGGCGCCGACCTCGTAGGCGGTCTGCAGGAGCCCCTGGGCCCGGTTCCGAACGTCCTGGGTCTCTTCGAGGAGAATCCGGAGGTCGGCGATCGCGTCGGAGGAACGGATTGCGGTGTCGAGGGCCTTCACGTAGTCCCCGTCGTTGTACATCCGGCGGGAATCGGACACGAGCGAGGTGACGGCGACCGGGCCCTTCCCGATCGCCCGGAGCTTTCGCTCGACGGACTCGACGGCTTGTTTCGCCATGCCCTGTTGAAGGCCGACGCGTTCCGCCTCTTCTTCGCTCTGCTCGGCGGCCGCGATCGCTTGGCGGTATTTCTTCGCCCGGAAGAACTCGCGCGCGCGCTCGTACAGTCGCTCCGCGGATCGGGTGTCGGTCCCGTCCATGCGGGCCCGCTTGAGGGTCTCTTCGAAGCCTCGCATCCGCACGGCGATTCCGCGATCGCGTTCCTTCGACGCCTCGGCCTCCGCCTGCGCGGCGTGGTCGAGGGCCTCGTCGAACTGTCCCATCTTGTATGCGCGGTCCGCGCGCTCGAGCAAACCGGTCGTCGCGGAAAGCGGGAGGTTCATCGCGTCCGCGTCGGCCACGATCTCCCGGAGCCGGCGCAGGGCCGTCGCGGCCTCGTCCCCTTGCCGCTTCAAGACGTCGAGCTGCTCCCGGAGCCGGAGCGTGAGGTCCGCCGCCTGTTCGAGTTCGCCCGCGTCGAGGTGCTGGCGGGCCTTGACGATCGCATCGCTCGACTGCGCGAGGTTCACTCCCTCCACGGAGCCGAGGGTCGCCTCCGCGGCCGCCAGCGAGGAGGTGAGCTTCTCCTTGATCAGCGCGGTGAACTCGTCTTCGGCGCGCTGCGCGAGGGCGAGGGCCTTCTCGTATTCTTTCGCCTTCATCGCCTCCTTCGCCGCGCCGAACACCTCCCGGAGGTGGGGCGCGTCGATCCCGATCTTGGCCGCCAGGTCGAGGCGCCCGCGCGACGAGAGGATCTTCTGGGCCGAGGAATAGAGGACCGTGAGCTTGTCCGTCTCCGCACGAGCCGACGAGGCCATCTGCAGCGCCTGCTCGTAGTCGAGCCGTTCGAACGCCTTCTTCGCGTCGACGAGCATCTCGACGACCTTCAAGACATCGACGTTGCGCTTCTTCGCCTCGGCCACGAAGGCGGCAGCGCTCGCGATCGCGTTGTACGCTTGGCGATGGAGCGCGGTCATCTTGCCGGCCCGCTCGTTCGCCTCGTTCAACAGGCGAAGTCCCTCGTGGTAGTTCTGGACCCCGAAGGCGAGGCGGGACCGGCGAACGAGGTCCGACATCTCTTCGACATCGATCTTGAGTCCTTGCGCGGTCGTGATGCGCGCGCGGACGAAGGCCAGGAGTTCCTCCGACGAGCTGCCAAGGAGCGCCGTCGCTTTCTCCCGGGCGGCGACGATGTCCCCCGCCTGTCCGCGGGTGAGGAACCCATTCAGTTCGCGGTGGATCGTCTCGAGGGGGGCCACGTTAGCGCCGAGGTCGACACCCACTCGAACGGCGAGCGCGAGGTCTCCGACGATCTCTTCCGCGTGCGTCCGGACTTGGATCTCGACGAACTTCTCTCCTTCGCCCAGCGCCCGGAACGTGTCCTCGAAGTCTCGGGTGCCGATCGATGCATCCGCTCGATTCAGGAGGGCCTTCAACGTCCCCGCATCGTCCCCGAGATGGGGCAACGCCCCGCGGAGCGCGCCGATCTTTTCCGTCGCGCGGTCCACGAGGATCCGCTCGGCCTTCGTTTGGGCATCCCCCGCGAGTTGCAACGCCTTCCGATGTTCGTCCGCCTTCGTGGCGACGATCGCATCCTGGAGGAGCCGCGACGCCTCGCCGAGGTCGGCACCCGCCTGCTCGCCGAGGGTGAGGACGAACTCCGCCCGTTCGATCGACTGCATCACCCGCTCCCGTTCGGCCTTCCGCAACTCCTCGGCCGCGGCGTCGACCGCTTTCGCGACGTCCGCGAGATTGCGTTCCTGGTAGGCTTGGCGGGCGGCCTCCGCAAGTTTCCGCGCGCGGACCGTCTGCACTCCGAACGCCTCGGCCTCGGCGAAGGCCCGGTGCATCTCCTTGAGCCGCCCTTCCACCGTGCGGTACCCGTTGATGATCGCGTCGACCGCGCCGTCCGCGCGTTTCGCGGCGTCGAGCGCATCCCGGAACGCGCCGCGCTTGAGCAAGTCCCGAGCACTGGTCAGGTCGGCCATCGGACCGTGGAGGTCGATCCCCATGTTCGCGGCGGCGGTGAACTTCTCCCGGGACGTGGCGATCACGCCGACGACCCGCTGGAACTGGGCTTGCTGGATCGCCTGGAAGCCCTGCTTCGCGAGCTGCGCCCCCTCCCGGTAGTTGCCTTTCTTGATCGCGGCCTCGGCCTTGTCGAACGACTCCTGGCCCAGGGCCGGGTCCGCGCCGAGGGCCCGGGCGTCTTGCACGAACTTCGAGAAGTCCCCCGCGCGGCCGTCGAGCGATCGCTGGAGCGCCTTCTCGGATTCCGCGCGGCTCTGCCGGACGGCGTTCTTCGCTTTCTCGAAGTCGAGGTTCCCGATGTCGCCGCGCGCCCGCTCGATCAGCGTCGTGGCCTTCGTCGTGTCCGCCCCGAGCTCCGCCGCGGTCCGGATGAGATCCTCGACCTCGTGGACCTCTTTGTCCACGGCCGAGGTCATGTCATCCGTGATCGTCTCGAGGGCTTCGTTCGTGAAATCGAGGGCGCTCTGGAAATCGTTGTTCTCCATCGCGGTCCGCGCTCGGGAGAGGAGGTCCTCGACCGGAGCGACGTCCCGGCTCAGGTTCTTGGCCGCCAGGATGAGGGATTGTGCCTTCGAGAACGAGGAGGACAGGTGCTCCTGGAGCACCTTCTCGCTCCGCTTCCAGGCCTTCTTCGCGAGGTCGATCGCGGTGCCAAGATCCTCGGACGCGAGGGCGCCTTCCGCCTTCGCGAGCGCCGCCTCGGTCTCTGCGAGCTCTCCGCCGACGCCTTTCGCGAGTCGGCCGAGCGCCGAACTTGAATCGACGATCGCGCGCGCCCGTTCCCGGTAGATGCGCTTGCCCCGTTCGAGCGCTTCGCCCGCCTTGTCCACGGCGACCTTGTAATCCTTCGAGGCCATCGCCTCGTTCGCCTCGGCGAGGGCTTTCTCCGCGTCGATGACGTTCGCGTCCGTCCGGCGGGCTTGTTCGACGAGGTCCTGTGCCGCCTTGATGCCGTCTTCAGCGGCTTGACGCGTCCGCGTCGCCTCTTTGACCTTCTCCTCGACCTGGCGGCGCAGCTGGCTGTCTCGCAGGTACCCGCTCACGGTTCGTCGGCTCCGCTGCCTCGGGGGGACGGCATCGGCTCTCCACCGAGGATTGCGAAGTTACGACGAAGTCGAGCTTATAAACGGCTTAGCCCGTGATTATCACGAGTGATTTACCCGATCTGGCTTAGGCGGACGGGATGACTCCGCGGCCGACCGCCTCAATCGCGCGGTTCACTCGTTCGCCGTGGCCGTGGGCGAGGCCGCCGGGTGCGACACAGGGTCCGTGACCGGCGAGCTCGGGAGTGGTGCCTCGGTGTCGGGATCGTCCGAGGGCGTCGCCTCGCTCCGCTCCGTGTATGGCACGCCGGCCTTCTGGGCCATGATCCGACGGATCCCCTCGCGGTCCGTCGGTTTCAGCCCGAAGAACTCCGCGAAGTACCGCGTCGTCGCCAGGGCGAACGACCGTCCGGAAGGCTTCCGGACGATGAGGCCGAGTTCCTCGAGGCCTTTCGTGTGCTCGTAGACCTTCGACCCGATCATGTCGAAGAGATCGCTCTGCAGGATCGGCTGGTGATACGCGATCAGGGCGACCGTCTTCAGGATGTCCCGATCGATCTCCGGCGGCGCGAACGCCCGAGCCCGCTCCGAGTACTCCTCTCGGATTTGCATCGTCCACTTGATACCGATCTGCGCGATCTCGAGGGCGCTCTCCCGTTTCGTGTACTCGCCGGCGAGGGCCCGCAGGTGACCCTTGATCGCCTCCGGCTCGAGGCGCGTGGTCCGGGCCAGCTCGTCGATCGTCAGGGCGCGGCCCGCGCTGTACAACGCGGCCTCCACGAGGGCGCGCTCCTTCAATGGACCGCCTCCTGGGGGACCTCGGGTTTCGGACCGAGGGCGGGGATCGCGAGGAGCTCCTCAATCGGCAGTTCGACGGACATCGACAGTCGCTTCACGTAGATCTCGCCGTACGGGAAGTCTTTCTGCCACAGCTTCACCTTCTCCAGATGAGCCAGGAACAAGAGGGACATGAACACGGTCACCTCGTCCCAGACATCGCCCGCGGTCAGCTGGCGCAGCGGGATCGGTTCTCCGTTGAACTGGGCGAGCCGGTGCCAGGTGAGGGCGATGTCGTCCGTCAGGTCTTCCCCGTGGACCTTGCGGTGGAAGTTGGGCGCGAACTTTCGGATGGCCTGTTCGCGCAACGCGTTCAGCTGGAGCTGGATCTCGGATTCCCGGCGGGCCTCGTCGAAGGCGTCCATCAGCTCCATCAGGGTGACGGCCCGGCGTCCTTCGCGTCGGATCGCCTCCGTGAGCGGCGTCGCCGTGCCGGCCAGGACGACCTGGTTGTAATCGAGGTCCGCGGGATCGCGGAACATGTCGAGGTCCCAGCCGCCGACGTCGGCTTCGGGCTCCGGCGGCATCGCGTCGAGGAGGACCTTGTCGCTCTGCATCTTGAGGATGGACCACGCGAGGAAGACGAGCTTCCCGGCGGTGACGAAGTTCACGGCGCCGTCTTTCTTCACCTTGTCCAGGAAGAGTTTCGTGAAGGGCACCAGGTTGATTTCCCACGGGTCGAGCCGTCGCTCGAGCGCGAGTTCGAACGCCGCGACGACGGACTTCTCGAACGGGTCCCGGACGGCCACGTGCATCCCCTGATCGATCTCGTTCAACATCGCGAGGTACCGGTTGATCCGCTCACCGCCCTCCGTCTCGCTGATCAGCGCCTTGTGGAACAGGAGATGATTCAGGATCGCCTGGTAGTTCTCGCTCATGCCGGGATCACCTCCCTGGGCTTTTCGTCCTCGATGTCCGCCAGGTTCACGCGCATGATGACCTCCGACAGCGAATCGGGCGTCATCGTCACGCCGACCAGGTGGTCCGCTTCCTTCAGGCTGACCTTGCGCAGCGAGATCTGGACGAACTGGGCGGTCGAGCTGTTGCGCCGGATCATCCGGGCCACCTTCTCCGCGTTGACCGCGTCGAGGTTCTGGTCGATCTCATCGAGCAGGTAGAACGGCGACGGGTCGTACTCCTGGATCGCGAAGATGAGGGCCATCGAGGCGAGGGATCGTTCGCCGCCGGACAGGGCCTCGAGCCGGAGGGCCTTCTTGTGGGCGGGCTTGACCTTGAGGGTGAGTCCGGCCTCGAACGGCTTCTCCGGGTTCTCGAGGGCGAGTTCCGCCTCGCCGCCCTCCGTCAGCTCCGCATAGACGCGGCTGAAGTTCTCGTTGATCGACGTGAAGATCTTGGCGAGCCCCTCTTTCTTCTTGTCCGTGAGCTCGTCGACCAGGTGGATCAGCTCCTCGCGCTGTCCCTCGAGCCGCTTGAACTCGTCCTTCAGCTCGACCGCGCGGGCCTGCTGCGCGTCGTAGTCCTCGAGGGCCCGGAGGTTGATCGGGCCGAGCGCGTTGATCGCCGCCTCGCAGTCCGCGATCGTCGTCTTCAGTTCCTCGAGGCTCGGGAGGCGTCCCTCCTGCAGCTCGACCGCCATCTCCTTCATGATATGTTCGGCCTCGGCGAGCTGCTCCTCCTGGACCTTCAGCTCCGTCTGCATCTTCAGGAGGAAGTCCTCTTTCGTCTCGATCTTGTGCGTGACCTTGTCGAGGTCCGCCTCGCGGTCCGTCTTCTCTTTGTAGGCCGCGTCCCGCGCGTCCTGGAGGTCCTTCACCTTCTTGCCCATCTGGGCCTCCGTCTTCTCGAGACCGCGGATCTCGGTCTCGAGGTGGCCCAGGGAGTCCTGGAAGGTCTCGATCCGTTTCTCGTGGTCCTTGCGCTGACCGTCCAGCGCGGTGAGGTGCGAGCCGACCTCGGTTCGACGCTCCTCGAGGAACGTCGTCTGGGTCGCCATCGCCTCCAGCTTCGACCGCAGGCCGCTCAACTCCTCGGCCAGGGTCGCGCGCCGGCTCATCAGTTCCTTCATCCGGGAGGAGATCTGTTGCGGAGTCGCGGCGATCACGGCTTTCTTCCGTTCGTCGCGCTTCCCTTTCAACGCCTCCAATGCCTTCGTGAACTTCGTGAGATCCTCTTCGATTCGGGTCGCGGTCTTCTGCACCTCGTCGAAGCGCTCCTTCCGGTCCTTGAGGTCCTTGTCGGCCGTCGCGACCTTCGCGGCGAACTCCTTGCGTTTCGACTCGAGGGTGCTCGTCTTCACCTCGACGGCCCCGCTCCGGCCGCCGGATTCCTTGATCTCTCCTTCTAGGTCGAGGAGTTCCTTGCGTAGCTCGTCGAGGCGGTTGGCGACGGTCTCGCCGTGGGCCTGCGCCTCCCGCAGTTTCTCGGCGATCTTCTCCATTTCGCTCGCGACGCTCGGTCCGAACTTAACGGTGGACCGTTCCATGTCGCCGCCGATCATCGCGCCGGAGGCTTCGATTAGCTCGCCCTCGATCGTGACGAGCCGCACGCCGCCCATCCACTTCCGGGCCTCGTCGAGCGTCTGGACGACGAGCGTGTCGCCGAAGACGTAGAAGAACGCGTCGCGGTACTTCTCGTCGAAATGGCAGAGGTCGATCGCCCCGCGGCTTCCCGACGAGCATCTTGGTGAGAGGCAAGAACGTCGCGCGCCCGATCTTCCGTTTCTTCAGGAAATCGATGCATTGCGCCGCGACGGTGTCGTCGTCGACGATGATCGCCTGCATGCGGGCGCCCGCTGCGGTGATGATCGCGGTCTCGTACTGCGACTCGACGTGGGCGAGCTGTGCGACCGTGCCGTGGATGCCCTTGATCGAACCGGTCTCGCGGCATTCGAGGATTGAGGAGACCGCGGACGTGTAGCCCCGCTTCATGTTCTCCGCGACGTCCGCCTCGGCCTTCAGCTGGGCGTACTGCCGCGTGAGGCTGAGGATCGCCGTTTGGAGCTCGGCCTGCTCTCTCGCGAGCTTCGCCTCTTCCGCTCGTTTACCATGAAATTCCTCCTGGAGTTTCTGGAGGCTCTTGCCCGTCTCTTTCGTGGACGTCCGCAATTCCTTGAGCTGCCAGTCCGCGTCGTCGTACTCGACCTGGTACGCCTTCCGGGATTCCTCGATCCGGGTGATCTCGGCCTCGAGGCGGGACATCGCTTCCTTTGTGCGGTCCCCTTCGAGGACGATCCCTTTGACGCGCTCCTCGACCTGGTCGATCTCGTTGTTCAGCGCGATGATCTGTTTCTGGATCCCGAGGACCTTCGCGTCGCTCTTCGACGCGAGCTCGTCCACGTCGTGAAGGTCCTTGTCGGCCGCCTTGATATGCTCGTCGAGTTCGCCCACGCGCGCGTCGACCTTCTCGCGCTCGCGCGCCAGGGCTTCCGTTTCCTTCTGGATCTTCGCTTGATCCCGGCTCGCTTCCCCGGTCTCGAGGCGTAGCTGTTTCAGGACCTCCTTCGACGTCTCGATCCCGTCCGTTGCGCGCGCGCGCTCGATGCGGAGCCCGTCCAGCTTCTCCTTGAGCTGCTTGGCTTCCTCTCCGCCCCGCTCCGCCATCTCCTGTTCGAGTTCGTTCAGGCGCGCGACGGCCGCGTCGAACAGCGTCCGGAGTTCCGCCTTCTGCGATTCCAGCTTCGTCTTGTCGGCCTCGTGCTTCGCGATCTGTTCCTTCGTGCCGACGATCTGCCGCTCGATCAGTTCGCGGTTCTTGTACGCAAGCTGCGCCTTCGCGGTCGACATCCGCCCGTTCAGCTCTTTGTACTTCAGGGCTCCCTCGCGGTCCGCCTCGAGCTGCTTGATCTGTCTGTCGATCTCATCGAGGATGATCCGGATGCGCTCGAGGTTCTCCTCGGTCTCCCGGCGCTTGCCTTCCGCCTGCGCGATGTCGTCGTCGAACTTCGTGATCCCCGCGATGTTGTCGAGGACCCGCCGGCGTTCGATGGAAGACATCGAGACGATCTTCTGGACGTCCCCTTGTTGCACGAGGTTGTAGCCCTCCGCGGAGATCCGGGCGTGGGCGAGGAGGGAATCGAACTCGGAGAGCGAGGACTTCCGGTCGTTGATGTAGAAGTACGAGTTGTAACCGCCCTCCACGGACGGGCTCAGCCCGACGTAGCGGGTGAGCTTGACTTCGTCCGCCTCGACCGGGATCTGGCGGTCCGAGTTGTCGAAGAGCAGGCTGACCTGACACGAATCGGCGCCTCTCTTGTCCTTCCCGCCGTTCCAGATGAGGTCTGTCAGCTTGCCGGCTCGGATTGCCTTCGAGCTCTTCGGTCCGAGGACGAACAGAATCGCATCCGCGATGTTGCTCTTGCCGGACCCGTTCGGCCCCGTGATCGCCGTGAAACCCTGAAGGAACGGGACCGTGATCTTTCGCCCGAACGACTTGAAGTTCTCCATCTGGATCTCTTTCAGAAACAAGGTCTCACCTCTGTGGGGGAAGGTCAGCCCTGGGGGAACCTGCCACTACCCATCCCATCTATATCTCTCTGGTGTCTGACGAGGGTCAGACGGAGACGCGCAACGCGCTGATGGCTATAAAAAAGTAGCGGGCTCGGATGACGGATTGACAAAGCGAATCGAGTCGTTTCGACGTCGACTTGAACGGCACGTCTCAGTCGCCGAGTCTCGCGGTGGATCGGTTCATCGCTGAGCCGCCGAGCGAACGCCTCCGACCGTTCTCTCGGAGAGACTGGAGAGGTGCAAGCTTAAATCATGCGACTGGTCTGCGGGTCGTAATGCCGTCGCGCCCCCCCGGTCGGGATGGGTTCTGGAAGGATCGGACCGTTCTGATTACGGGCGGCACGGGATCCTTCGGCAAGAAGTTCGCCCAGATCGTCCTGCAACAACCGATTCGGAAACTCATCATCTTCAGCCGCGACGAGCTCAAACAGCACCAGATGCGGACGAACAGATTCGATGACCCTCGCATCCGGTACTTCATCGGGGACGTCCGCGATGGGGACCGCCTCCGAAGGGCCATGGATGGCGTGGACGTCGTCGTCCATGCCGCGGCCCTCAAGCAGGTTCCCGCCTGCGAATACAACCCGATGGAAGCCATCATGACAAACATCTTTGGAGCGCGGAACGTCATCGAGGCAGCCCTGGACCGGGGAGTCCAGAGGGTCATGGCCTTGAGCACGGACAAAGCCGTGAATCCAATCAATTTGTATGGCGCGACGAAACTGTGCGCCGAGAAGCTGTTCATTCAAAGCAATTCCTACGCGGGGGCCCGAGAGATCCGTTTCAGCTGCGTGCGATACGGGAACGTGGTCGGCAGCCGAGGCAGCGTCATCCCGTTGTTCCTGGAACAGAAGAAAAACGGGAAGTTGACGGTCACGGACAAACGCATGACGCGCTTCTGGATCACCCTCGATCAGGGCGCTCGGTTTGTCCTGCGCTGCATCGAGGAGATGCACGGAGGCGAGGTCTTCGTGCCGAAGATCCCGAGCATGAACATGATGGAGCTCGTGAGCGCGATCGCTCCGGATGCGAAGATCGACGTCATTGGCATCCGGCCAGGCGAGAAGGTTCACGAGCTCCTCGTGTCCGAGGACGAGGCCCGACATTGCGTTGAGTTCGACGACATGTTCGTGATTGAGCCGACCCACCCCTGGTGGTCTCAGGAAGAGTGGTCGCACGGGAAACGTCCGACGGAGGGATTCCGTTACGGGAGCGATACGAACCCACAGAAGGTGTCGGCCGGAGAACTCCGCAGGATGGTCGCGGAGCTGGAAGTGACGGATTGAGCCCTCCGAAAAAGGGACGTCGCCCGCGCGCGCACGTCGCACGGAGTCCTACGACCAAGCCGATTCCCTACGCGCGGCAGACGGTCGAGGACGATGACATCGCGGCGGTAGTCGAGGTCCTGCGTTCGGACTGGCTGACAACCGGCCCCAAGGTGTCGGAGTTCGAAAAGGGGCTCGCTCGGTTTACGGGAGCCTCGCACGCGGTTGCGGTGACAAATGGCACGGCCGCCCGCCACGCCGCGATGTTCGCCGCAGGCATTGGCCCCGGTGACGAAGTTATTGTTCCCGCGATGACGTTCGCCGCGACCGCGAATGCGGTCGTGTTTCAGGGCGGGACTCCGGTCTTTGCGGACGTGGATCCGGACACGCTCCTCCTGAACCCGGCGAAGGCGGAGGCCAAGATCACCCCCCGCACGAAGGCAATCGTCACGGTTGACTATGCGGGACAGCCGTGCGACTATGACGCGTTCGAAGCCGTCACCCGGAAACACCATCTTCTCGTGATCGCCGATTCCGCCCATGCACTCGGCGGCGAGTACAAGGGCCGGAGAGTCGGGACGCTCGCCGACCTGACGACGCTCAGCTTCCATCCAGTGAAACAGATTACGACGGGCGAAGGGGGCATGGTCACAACCGAACGGCCTGAATTCGCGGCGGCGATTGAGCGATTTCGCAACCATGGAATCACGTCCGACCACCGCAGCCGCGCGGAGCAAGGAACCTGGTTCTACGAAATGGTCGAGCTCGGCTACAACTACCGAATCACCGACATGCAGTGTGCCCTCGGCCTGAGCCAATTGAAGAAGCTGCCGGGGTGGATCGCTCGGCGTCGAGCGATTGCAAATCAGTACGACCGAGCGTTCGCGGACCTGGACACGATTCATCCGTTGAAGGTCTCCTCCGATGTGAAGCATGCGTACCATCTCTACGTCGTCCGACTGGACTTGGAGCGGCTCAAGGGCGACCGTGCGACCGCCTTCGCGATGCTGCGCGCCCGAGGCGTCGGGGTGAATGTCCATTACATCCCCGTCCATCTCCACCCGTTCTACCGCAAACGTTTCGGGACCGGGCCCGACTTGTGCCCGGTGGCCGAGAAGGCATATCAGGAAATTCTAAGCCTCCCCATGTATGCCTCCCTCTCAGATAGCGAGGTTGATCGGGTTATCCATGCCGTTTCGGAGGTCATGGAAAAATTGGCAACATGAGGAGTGTCGGAGTTTTCCAACCCCGAATGACAGGACGCAAGCGGTCTCATCCGGTTTGGCAAACCGAATCACCTAGGATTCTCGAACTGGTGTTCATGCCGTTTCCTAGGCAGTCGCAGACGGGAAACCAAACGGATACCCACGACTCCGCATGTCTCGGACACCCACCTCGAGAGTTAGTGGCGTCTTCGGTTTGCGATTCGACGCGTTCGAGGGGGGTTCGGGTCGTCGCAAGAGACGACCTTGCGAATTCCGGAACAGGAGGTTCTTGCAACGCAGACAATTTTCCTATGGCTTCCAATTTCGACCCACTCTTCACTGAGACGCGAACACGCTACGTTGCGTTCGGCACTGTTCAGATCGGACATGCCGTTTCGAAAGACGAAGTCGTCTGGATGCGTCCTGGACCTGAATCCCTCTCCCGGCCTCCCAGGAGGCTGGGGTGCGGCCTCGCTCGGGCGTTTGCGCCGTCGTCCAAGAGGGCGTTCCAGGATGATTTCTTCTGGGTTCGATGAAACGACGCGGCCGGTTGCCTCTCGATCCTGACCCGGCGGAGATTGATAGGGCGAGTCCGGACGCGACTCTTTCAAGCGAGCCAGCGGTGAAAGCTGCACGCAGCTGACGTGACGCGGAATCCCAGCCGCTGCCACGCCCGCTGCACTGCCACATTACTTGCAAGACAACCCAGGTATACGAGGTCGGCGGCTCCATGAAAGTGGAGAAGCCCGGCGTGGATCATCGACGTATAGACATCGCGTCCGCGTGCTTGTGGTGACACGGCCGAGAAAACCATTTCGCCGACCCATCCGCCCCGGTCAGTGATGAGTTCCGGGTGATTCTTGTTTGTCGTAAAACCGACAGGCTTTCCGTCGAGCTCTGCGACGACGATCCAATCGGCGTCCCCGCGAAGGGAGTTACGGATCCACAGTCGGTACATCTCGTCGGCCTTGTCCCGAGGTATCTTTGGGTCGTAATGGAAACGATTCTCCGTGTACGTCGCGGCGATTTCTGTCAAGGAATCTTGGTCTTCATCTCTTGCCTCTCGCAGGAGCACCGTCGATTGAATCGGAGGAGGAGAAGCCCCCAGATCGAAGGCATACCGCATAGTTGTGTCCATGTACACGAATCGGCTGCGCTGAACGGCGAGCATCGCCGACGTTTCAAGCGCGTTTGTCCTCGCTGAAACGAGTCGCGTTCCCTTTCGCGCAAGTCTGTCCAGGGCGGCCTTCAGAAGTCGATCTCGAGTGACGAAGTCACTGTCATCAGACACCTGGAAGTGGGCGAGCGCATAGCAGGGGAATCCGAATAGGCGCGTGTCGAATTCGATCTTGCGGAAGACAATGAATCCTTTGAGCCTGTCCTTGCTCCAACGGCCGAGCGCAACGGAAGCGGATTCCTGTGTCGCATTCCACACCGAGTCGGCACAGAGGCGCTCGATGATGTCCCTCCTAACAACGCGGAGATCAGCAAGCGCCGGGTAGCGATAGACAGCCAGCAGCGAGTGGCAGTCGTCCGAGTCCCGTTCAGTGAGGTCCCGAATGCCGTCTCTCATCCTGACGCTCGCGCCAAGACGTGGTAACTCTATAAAGCATTCTCATGACTCGTTCAGTTCCAAGTCCATCCACGAGTTTTCGGCCGTTGCGAGACATTTTGGTGCGCCATGGCCGATCTCTGAGGAGATCTTGGGTGATCTGAAGAAGATCCTCGCCGACGCGCTCAGCGGGCCCAACATGCTCGACTACCCCGAACTCCTGGAGGCACTTTCCGTGGCTCTCTTGAGCCTTGTTTTCGGACACGGTAATAGCTGGGGTCCCGCAGGCAGCCAGTTCGTAGACGGTGGATCCGCCTGCCGATATCGCCACGTCGGACCACTGAAACAGCGATGCCAGTCGTCGCGGGTTTCGGACGACACGGACCCTGGCGGTGGGTCGAATCGGTAGACGGACTTGGTGGTTGAACGCCGGCCCTACCACAGCGACAATGTCAAGCTTGCCGCGAGCCAGGGCCTCGAGTACGCGACCTGTTCCGCCAGCTGGGTCACTTCCGCCGAGACTGACAATCACCCGACGACCTATGTCACGGATTTTCGGAGATCGCAGGCGTGCAACTTCAAATTCGCGACGCAGAAGTGCATAGCGCGGCCCAATTAGAGTTCGAACGCCTGGACCGTACTGATTTCGATTCGCATTCACGTTCTGATTGACGACAAAGTCCACCCCCTGCCGGATCAGGCCTCTATCATCGATTGCCGCTAGGGCGATCGGTTGAGTCTTGAAGCCGAACGGCCAAGCTGATGGGGGGGCGTCGAGATCGACAACATAGATCGCTTGGTTGTCGAGGGTTGAGCGGGGTTCGAGCTGACCAACATGAAACCGCTCACGCTGAATAATTCGTCTCTCGGGGACACGTCGGGACAGGAGAAACCGAATATCACGAGCCTTTCCCGTTCGAAGTTTGGACGCAAGAGCAAGGCATCGGACGGTGTGGCCGAGACCAACGCTCGGGCCGACTTTCGGGATCATTCGAATCGGCGGCCACATCTGATTACTCCCCGAGTCGCTTTTGATGTACCGCCCGATTTAGCGAGGCGATTTCGGGATGTAGACGGAGAAAGGACACAATGTATGCCGCTCGGATCTTCATTGGATTTGATACAGACGCGACGAGTGCGCGGACGACATCAAGATCTTCGCGTGTGTCGACGCAGACGCGAAGATCGGGGGCGTGCTCATCTGGAGGCGCCTCGACGTTCACGCATCGGAACCGATCGGAATGCTCGTAGATTGCAGGTGTCACATGCTCCCGTTCGTACTGCTTGCTGACGTATCTGCTTGCCTCGCCCAATGCAGACGCCTCAAATGCCTCTACGTCGAGGCCCCTGGGCCAGCTTCTCACCTGGCCATTTGAGGCGTATTGCGCTCCTGTTTCGCTACGAATCTGGACAACCTTGTCGATGATCGAGGGATCAATTAGCGGACAGTCCGCTGTGATACGCACCACGACATCCGCTTCGAAACGATCGATTGCTCCAAGATACCGATGGAGCACGTCTTTCGGGTCGCCCCGATAGCAGGGGACGTTCGAGCGGGAACAGAAACCTTCGATTACGTCGTCTTCGGTCAGCGTGGTCGTCGCTACCACGGTGGCATCGGCCAGCTTCGCTCCTCGAGTGCGCGTAATGACGTGCCCCAAAATGGGCACCCCACTGAGGTCGAGGAGCGTCTTTCCGGGGAGGCGGCTCGATCCCATCCGAGCTTGTATGACTGAGACGACGCGACCTCTGTCAGACATCGTCCCACGTAAGCGGATGTCTCGCATCAATGTCCCGCTTGGCGACCCTGCCGACGACTTTGTCGAAATCTGCGGGAGGAATGCCCGTCGCGGGACGAATTATGATTATCATGTCCTGAGTAATGCTCTCGCCCTTGCGTATTCGCTTGGCCGCGAAAAGGGAACGACGCCCAGCCCGGTAAAACTCCAACTGCGATGGATGCAGGCGCAGGACGCCATCGCCCATGGCGGTCTCAACCTCACGAATGGCCTGGACCATCGTCCTCAAGTTTTGAGGCTCGAGTGCGAAGTGATGGTCCGGTCCGGGGAGACTGCGGTCAAGCGTAATGTGCTTCTCGATAATCGAGGCGCCGCGCGCGACCGCGGCGACAGCGATTGTCCATCCCTGGCTGTGGTCAGAGAACCCGACCGGGACATTGAAAGCGTTGCGAAGCGTGTCGATGGCAAAGAGATTCACCGCTTCTGCTGGCGGTGGGTAACCTACCGGGCAGTGCAGGACCCCTAGTGGCACGGCCTTTCGTCGGAAGACTTCGATTGCCCTTTCAACCTCGCCTAGCGTACCCATTCCGGTCGACAGAATTGTCGGTTTGCCTTTTGAGGCAACGTGTTCGAGCAACGGCAGGTGGGTCAGGTCGTAAGAAGCAATCTTGTACGCTGGCACGCCCAGGCCGTCCAAGAAGTCAACGCTCGCCTCGTCGAACGGGGTCGAGAGGAAAATCAGCCCTTGCGATTTCGCAAGGTCGCGTAGTTCCGCATGCCATTCCGGACGGAGCTCAAGCCTCCGAAATAGGTCTGTGACTGTCTCTCCCTTCTGGACGTGACCAATTAGGCTCGATGCTGTTACACTCGTCTCGGATACAATGCGTTCGGCGACAAAGGTCTGGAATTTAACCGCATCTGCCTCGGCCTCCCCTGCGGATTCGACTAGAGCTTTCGCCATCTTGAGCTGCCCGTTGTGATTCGAGCCGGCCTCCGCGACAATGAATGTACGTTCTCCCGGGCCTATCCGCCTGTCGCCGATGGCAAAAGAGGTGGGTCTCGTTTGGACACCAAACCCATGATGCCGGCGCTCCTTTAAGAACTGAATCATCGCCCGCGCCGTCAAAAGGAAATATTCCCGTTGCGGTGAGGTGAATGTGACGCTCTCTCATGTCCCGTTTGAAGCGATCCGAATTGGTGATCGTGCATCGCTTTCGAAGACGATAGCAAGCGACGATGTCGAGAGTTTTGCCGCAATTACGGGGGATACGAATCCGGTCCATCTGGATGAAGCATTTGCACGTTCAACCATATTCAAGGGGCGCGTCGCGCATGGAATGTTGTCGGCTTCGCTGATATCTGCCGTTCTCGGGACGAAACTGCCGGGGCCAGGGGCAATCTACTTGCAACAATCGCTTCGATTCTTGGCCCCGGTGCGCCTCGGGGAAACGGTTGTCGCCGAAATTGAGGTCCTCGAGAAAGACGAAGCGCGGCGCCGGCTCAAGCTGTCCACGCGATGTCGGGTCGGCGACCGCGCCGTCCTCGAGGGCGAAGCACTCGTGCAAGTTGGCTGAGGACCTGTGACCATTTGCGAGGTTGGGCGGATAGTTTATCGTCCCGCTCATCGTTATGATCATCGGAGGGTCCAAGGCTGGTCCGATTGGCTTTTCGGGTCCGCAGGATGAGGACCAGTTCCGCGAGGATGGTATTCCCAATTATTCTAGCCATGTCGGTCGTTGCTTCGACTACTGCCAGCGGCGACATGTGGACCTGGACCTCGCAATTGGACTTCACAGCGGGAGTACTGACCAACCTCGACTCCACCTCAGCGCCGGGGAGTCTTCTCCTCAACTCTAGCTTGGAGCTGTTCCGCAAGAGCCCGCTCAACCCGGTTCTCTCTCCCGGTCCCTCAGGAGCTTGGGATGAGTCGGCCACGAACTCGATGGCGGTGTTGTTTGACGCCGGCCTATTCAAGATGTGGTACGCGGGATGTACTGGAATCGTATGCGGGATAGGATACGCGACCTCCTCAGATGGTGTGAACTGGACTAAGGATCTGCGCAATCCTGTCATCCCGGCGGGCTCCTCTGGCTCGTGGGACTACATCCTCCAGAATCCTCATGTCCTCAAAGACGGAACGACCTACAAGATGTGGTTCTCAGCAAACGATCTCTCGACCATCCGCTTGGGCTACGCCGTCTCCTCCGACGGGGTGAACTGGGTGAAATACCCGAGTCCAGTTTTGAGCGGACTGACCTGGGATGTCGGGGCTGTCAGCACACCTGTTGTCATCCGGGAAGCGACCCGGCTCACTCTTTGGTATTCGGGACAGTCCGGGGACTTTGTCTATCGCATCGGAAGAGCCAGCTCGACTGACGGAATTAACTGGACGAGGGATCCATCTAATCCGATAATGTCGCCTCTGGAACCGTGGGAAGAGAGTCGAGTTCACCCGATGGAAGTGATTCTTCAGAATGGTTCATACGAGCTGTACTACTACGCCGGGTTCAGCTACGTCCAAATCGGTCACGCAATTTCACCGGATGGGGTTTCGTGGAGTCGCTCCCCAGCCACGCCGGTCCTCGCTCCCGGCTCCTCCGGGAGTTGGGATGGCGCATCAGCAGGAGTGTGTAGTGTAGTGGTCCTCGGCCAGGCGCGATGGATGTGGTATTCAGGGTCTGATGGGAGTACTCGTCGGATCGGGTTGGCAAAGAGTCCCAGCTACGCCAGCTCTGGGTCGTTCGTCTCCAAGGTCTTGGATTCTCGATGGAATCTCACGCGCTGGGATCTTCTGGACTGGGCCGGCACCACACCGGTTCAATCCGCCATCGCTGTCACCGCAAGGGTCGGGAACGTATCCATACCGGACGGGAGCTGGTCCGGGTGGACATCCCCCGCGTACGTCTCTCCCGCCGCCGTGACGCTCCCTCGGGCCCGTTACTTCCAAGTTGCCGTTATGCTTTCAAGCGAAAGCGGTGCAGCCACTCCTAGGTTGGACGAGCTGCGTGTCACATATCTGGGCGTCACAGAATCGAGGGGTGACCTGATTCCTTGGGTCATCCTTGCGATTATTGTCGCGGCTGGTGTAGTCCTCCTCAGCGTGGCTGTCTGGTACCCTCGAGGCGGGAACGCTCGTTCCAGGTCATTGCCGGCCTCGGTGTCGTCCAAAGAACCAGGCAACCGCTATTGCCCCGCGTGCGGAACGCCTACGACGCCCGGCGCGCTGTTTTGTGGTCGGTGTGGTCGGGAATTGAGGCCGCCTGAGCCGTCTCGCTCGCTCAAGTAGAACCGGACGCTCACCGACATCGAGTCGATTCAGTCCGCGACGTTTCGCGCATTGATGCCGTCGAAGAATTGCAGCAAGATTTCGCTTTCACAAGGTTGCCGCTCGCGATGGCGTCCCTTCGCCTCGGGCGCTGCTTCCTTAGGACGTAGACCGTCTCGTGAGGCCCCAAGATGGCCCGGATCGCCCGGAAGCTATTCGCGTTTTTTGGAATCCACCAGGATAAACGCGAACATATAAGTCCGCAGCAACACTCTCAAACGTCCGATGTCCCGGATGGCTCTCGCTTTCGTTGCACGCCCGACGACGTTGCCAAAGCTTCCGGACGACGCAGGAGTGTTGCCCCTCCGGCCTGAGGTTCGCTCCGATGGCCGTCGTCAGATTGCATCGCGACCGGAGGACGTGCTTGAACCCTCCGACGGGACGCTCATTGAAAAGGAGACTGAACGCATTGTTGAACGCTGGTGGATCTCGGCGGGGGCGAATCTGTTCACATGGAGAGGGGTTAACCTCGCAGAGTGCTTTTCAGATACGTTGCGATGGGTGGTTCGTGATCTCCTCAAGGCAGTTGTGATTGTCGACCGTTCAGTCGAAAAGCACCGGCCGGCTTCCCTAATCACAGATGTTTCTCTGCTGCGGGGCCCGCTTCCCGCCTATCCTCATCTCGACGGGATCGGATCTATAATCCAAGTTCGAGCCAAGGCCATGGGACTGCCTTGCCGGTTCATCGGCTCAGAGGAGGTCGCGGCTGCGGCCAAGCGGTCGAGATCAGCGCTCACACGCCCGTACGTCCACGTCTCTTCACGATGGGCCCGGAGCGTACTTCGAAAGCAACGAATCCTTCTGGCCCTGGGCCCACATGCCGGGCAGTACCGCCCGATTGCGTCTGTGTGGGAAAAGGAGGCTGGGTGGACTGTCGTCTTAACGACGGATCGGGAGCCGATGCGATCGGCCCCCCGGCTTCGTCTATTCGCCGCCGCGTTGGGCTCGTTCGTGAACAGAACCGATAGGAGGGAGGTTCTCGGCTTCATGAGACGTGCATTAACCGCTGCGGGCTCCGCCGTCTCTGCCGCGGCTCTCGGGGAACGGTGGCACGCCATCTCCGGTGCGCTCCTCGCTGATGTTCAAGGGCGTATTCAATCCGAACTCCCAGATTTGACCGCGGCTGGTCTTGCATTCGATCGAGAGATCGAACGGGCGGTCGGAGTTCTGCTTATGGAAACCGCCACCCCGCTTGCGAAAGCAGTCGTCCGGTATGCGGGACGACTCGGCATTCCAAGAATGGTGATTCAGCACGGGATCATTGCGGCACCAGACATCTATCGTCGAACCGAGGGAGACTCGGTCGCCGCTTGGGGACCGGTGGATGCGCAGTGGTTCCGTAATCATCTCAGCCGAGCTGCTCGCGTGGAAGCGACGGGATGTCCGCGGTATGACGCCATGGTACTCTGGAGGAATAGGTCCCATACGGGACGTTCTGCAGAATGGGCGAGGCAGCGTTATCAGATCCTGTTTGCATCCCAACCGTTTGTCCAAGATCGGCCCCTCCGCTCACCTTGGGATCGTGCCGCACTCATCCGGATGGCAATCGAAGGGATCGCGAGGCTGCCGGACGCCGAATTGGTTATCAAATGGCACCCGTCGGAGGCGGGGGAATCCGTGGTATCGAACCAAGCGACGCGCGGAAGGGTACGCATCGCACGCGGTGGGACCGCTACGCAGCTCATACTAGAGGCCGCAGCGGTCCTCGTCATATCCTCCACAATAGCGCTCGAGGCGATGCTTCTAGCCCGCCCGGTCTTGTTCCTCGGCCCGCGCGACCCGGAGAGCCCATTCG
>WNFE01000818.1_pt1 | contig 22290 bp, 17 predicted proteins | sample 5400451 | NCBI WGS metagenome assembly WNFE01 (sample SAMN13153344, study PRJNA577476) | soil metagenome | isolation source: 200 cm saprolite under Douglas fir tree site 2 hole 2 | place: USA:California | collected 2015-04-18
CTTTTCCATCAAGCGAGAGCGGGGGTACGCCTGGTCCAGCTCCGCCACCAGGGCCTCGGCGACGTCCGCCGCGGCTCCGGCACGCTCCGCCTGCGGACTCCAGCGCCAGCCATCCAGGTAGGCGTCCATCTCGGTTGACCCCTCCCGCATGGCATACGCATCGATCGCCGTCATGAACCGGTCGGGCAGCATCCGTTTCACCTCCCCCGTCTCATCCCACACCTTAACCTGCGAGGGAATGTGCTTCCAGTACATCACCTGATATCGCGCCATCAGGCAGCGGGGCGCTCCACCAGCTCGGCCAACCGGGTCTCCAGTTCCCCGAACCCGACCCGGCGAACCTGAAGCGGCAGTCCGAGAAACGACGCAATCTCGTGCGCCTTCGCGCGAAGGCGTTCATCCGGAACCTGCTGCAGGTACAGGACGCCAGCGTAATTCCGGAAGTAGGTGTCCTTCAAGTCGGGATACCGGTCGAGCCCCAGCCCGCGCACCACCGCCCGCTCGAAGTTGCGGACCAGCCAGTCGGTCAAAAAGAACGTGCCCGGCTGTTCATCGGTCAGCCGCTCGAACTCGCGAGCCCCCGCGAACATCTCGTAGCAATGAGGCCCGCGCAGCGACACGGCGCCATACCGGGCCAGCACCGGCTCCAGGGCGCCCGCCGTGCCGCAATCGCCGTAGACGACCACCACCCGGGCATACCGCGCGCTCAACTCGGCCAGCCGGCGCTCCACCGCGGCGACGATCTTCTTCGGATAGAAGTGGAGCATCGCCGGCACACCGTAGACGTCGACGTCCCAGCTGCGCCCAGCCACGATCGCCTTCACTTCTTGACCCAGCGCCCCGCAGATGAGCAGCGCCACCGGCTTCATGCCACGGCCCCCAGCTCCGGGAACCCCAGCACCGAGACGAACGAGTCGTTGAAGTCGGTGCGCCCGGACAGCTCGACGTACTCGATCGCCGCCGGCAGCTCGAAGGCGACCTGGCGCTCCCGGAACGACAGCAGGGTCATCTTGGCGCCCTCGCCGGCGGTGTTCCCCACCGAGAGGATGCGGTCCACGTCCACGGCGGGTACCAGCCCGATGATCTTGGCGCTCTCCGGGTTGAGGTACGAGCCGAACGATCCGCCGAGGAGGACCTCGTCCAGGTCGGCCGCGGTCACGCCCAGGATGTCCATCAGGACTTTGATCCCGGTCGCGATCGACCCCTTGGCGAACTGCAGCTCGCGGATGTCGCGCTGGGTCAAATAGATGCCGTCCGCCAGCAGAAACGCCCGCACCCCGTCGACCACGATCAGGCAATCAGACAGCGGATGTTCGGGCGCTTCCTCCCGGCTCTTCATCTTTCCCGAGGGGTCCACCAGCCCGACCACCCGCAGCTGGGCCACGATGTCGACCAGCCCGGAGCCGCAAATCCCGCTGGGCGCCACGTCGCCTCCGATCACCTGCAGCTCCACCCGGCCGGCGGTGAGCGTGACGCCCTCGATGGCGCCCTGGGTGGCGCGCATGCCGCACTTGATCTGGCTGCCCTCGAAGGCCGGTCCCGCGGGCGCCGCGGTGGCCAGCAGCCGGCGCGACGACCCGACGGCGATCTCGCCGTTGGTGCCTACGTCCACGAACACGCGCAGCTTCTCGTCGCGGGCCAGACCGGTGGCCACGATGCCGCCCACGATGTCGGCGCCCACGTAGGCCCCCAGGATGGGCAGCGTCTGGATGCGCCCGTTCTCATGGATCTCCAGCCCGATCTCGCGGGCCGGCAGGTAGAGCGGGTCGCGAAAGGCCGGCGTGAACGGCACCACGCCGATGGGCGCCGGGTCGATCCCCAGCAACAGGTGGAGCATGGTGGCGTTGCCGACGATCACCGTCTCATAGACGCGGTCGCGCGACACGCCGGCCATCTCGTACAGCTCGCGCAGGATGCCGTTCATGGTGGCCAGCACGGCCGCCTGCAGCTCGGCAATGGCCGCCGACCCGGTCATGGCATGGCTGATGCGCGAAATGACGTCCGCCCCAAAGGGCGCCTGGCCGTTCAGCGTCGAGCGCACGGCCTCCGCCATCCCGGTGCGCAGGTTCATCAGGGTGCCGACCAGCGTGGTCGTGCCCAGGTCGAAGGCCACCCCATAACTCTCGTCCCGCGTGTCGCCCGGCTCGACCGAGATCAGTTGGTCGCCGCCCAGCACCGCCGTCACCTTGAAGCCGGCCGCCCGCAGCACGGTCGGCAGGGTCGACAGCACGGCCAGGTCGGCCTTCATGTCGTGGCCCTCCGCGGTCAGCGCATCCTGCAGCCGTTCGACGTCGCTGCGCTGGTCTTCCAGGCTCGGCTCCGCCAGCTCGACGTACGCCTTGCGCACGTTCGGGTCGAGCAGCACCAGGCGGTTGACGCCCATGGTTGCCGCCTTGGGCACCCGCAGCAGCTGCGGCACTAGGCAGATCGTGTCCTGGTACACCTTGGCCTGGCAGGATAGCCGCCAACCGGCCTCCAGCTCGGCGGCCGTCAGCTCCTTGCGGTCCGCGATGGTCACCTCTTTGGCCCCCTCGATCACCTGCACCTTGCACTTGCCGCAGGTGCCGCGCCCACCGCAGGTCGAGTCGATGGGCAGGCCGATCCAGTGAGCCGCGCTGAACAGCGTGGTCCCGGATGGCACCCGGGTCGCCTTGTCGAAGGGGCGGTAGGTGACCTCGAGCTTCTTCTGGATCATGCCTTCACCGCTGCCACCTTCTTCTGTTGCTCGCGAAAGTCGGCGATCCAGCGCATGGCGTACTCGTCGTGGCCCAGCAGCAGGTCGCCGGCCATCACCGCCTTGCGAACGGCGGGTTCCAGCGCATTGGTCACCCCGCAGGTCAGTCCGGCATCCATGGCCAGCGGCAGGAAGGCCGCGTTGACGATCGGCCGGTCGGGAAGCCCAAACGACACGTTGGAGGCTCCGCAGGTCATGTTGTTACCCAGCGCATCGCGAATCAGCCGCATGGTGCGCAGCGTGATCACCCCTGCCTGTGGGTCGGCCGCCACGGTCATGGCGATCGGGTCGATGATCACGTCCTCGGCCGGGATCCCGTAATACACGGCTCGCTCCACGATCTTCCGAGCAATCTGGAGCCGCTCCTCGGGCACCATGGTGATGCCGGTTTCGTCGTTGGCCATCCCGATGACCGCGGCGCCGTACTTCTTCACCAGGGGCAGGATCCGATCCAGCCGCTCGTCCTCGGCGGTGACGGAGTTGACGAGCGCCTTGCCCTCATAGACCGGGAGGGCAGCCTCCAGCGCCTCGACCACCGAGGAATCGATGCAGATCGGGACGTCGACCACCTCCTGGACGGATCGGATGGCCAGGACCAGCAGGGCCGGCTCGTCGATTCCCGGCACGCCGGCGTTGACGTCGAGCATCTGGGCCCCCGCCTGCACCTGGGCGATGGCGTCGGCCTTGACCCGGTCCATCTTGCCCGCCTTCATCTCGGCGGCCAGCACCTTGCGCCCGGTCGGATTGATCCGCTCCCCGATCATCACGAAGGGCCGCTCCCCCGAGATGACGACCTCCTTCGTGCGCGACCGAACCACGGTGTTCACGCGGGGATCCCCACTACGCTGGGCCGGGGCAGCAGCCGGGCCTCCTCGATCACCCGCATCACGCCTTCCTCCCACTTGATGGCGATCACGTGCACCCCGGCCACGCCCTGGATCTGGCGCAGCTCGGCCACGATCTCGGTCGCGATCTTGATCCCCTCGGCACTCTGGTGCCCCGGGGGTACGCCCTCCAGGCGTCGCACGATCGCCTCTGGGACTGAGACCCCGGGCACCTTCTCCTTCATGAAGCGGGCGGCGCGGGCCGACCGAGCCACCCCCACGGACGGCAGGATGAACACCTGCTGGATGAGGCCCAGGTCCCGTACCCGAGCCATGAACTCCCGGAAGCGCGGCACGTCGAAGACCAGCTGCGTCTGGATGAACTCGGCGCCGGCGGCCACCTTCTTGCCCAGCCGCAGCGGCCGGAAGTCGAGGGGCGGGGCGAACGGGTTCTCGACGGCTCCAATAAAGAAGGATGGCGCCAGCTCCAGTTTCCGCCCGGACAGATACTCGCCGCGATCGCGCAGCCCGCGGGCGACCTCGATCAACTGGAGGGAATCGATGTCGTAGATCGAGCGCGCCTGCGGGTGATCGCCCGCCGAGACGTCGTCGCCGCTCATCAGCAGCACATTGCGCACGCCAAGCGCGGCGGCGCCCATCAGGTCGGCCTGCAGGGCGAGCCGGTTCCGGTCGCGGGTGGCCAGCTGCATGATCGGCTCCACTCCCCGATCGATCAGGAGGCGGGCGGCCGCCAGTGATGAGAGGTGCACGTGCGCGCCGGTGTTGTCGGTGCAGTTGACGGCGTCCACGTGATCGCGCAGCGGGTCGACCTTCCGGAAGACCGCCTCGGGGTCGGCCGAATCCACCGCCGAGAGCTCCGCCGTGACCACGAACTGGCCCCGGCGCAGCAGCCCGGCCAGCCGGCTAGGCGCTCGGTCCATGGGCAGCCTGCCACCCCCTCGGGGTGGCCCGATCGCGTCCCGTCACCAGGTTGATCCAGGAGGACGACCCCTTGAGCCGCCAGTCGACGGGGGCGTTCACGTGGAACATGTGGTCGCGGTACACCGGGAGCTGGCGCGAGCGCTCCCAGGCCTGCACCCAGACGCAGGGGTTGTCCGGATAGACCTCGCAGTTCCCGTCGGCGCGCACGCCGCCGCAGGGACCGTTGCGCAAATTCTTGGGACAGCGCATGGGGCAGGTCAGCCCCGTCGAGTGCAGGATGCACTGGCCGCACATCCGGCAGTCGAACATGGCCTCTTTGAGAGGCTTCTCCACGGCGACAACCGCCTTCTCCAGCAGGGTGGTCACCGGCCTATCCCTTTCGCAGCGTCTCGTCGATCAGCTTGACCGCCTGCTCCAGCGCGGCGCTCTGCGGCGCGTCGGCGGCGCCCAGGATCTCCTTCGCCTTGCGCGTCGCGAAGGAGGCATCCGGGGCATACCAATCGGCGCCGGCCAGCTTCGCGTACTCCTCGGTGACCGGCGCGCCGCCGACCATCACCACCACCTTCTCGCGCAGCCCGGCCTTCTTGAGGGCCTCGATGTTGACCTTGAACATGGGCATGGTGGTGGTCAGGAAGGCGGAGAAGCCGACGATGTGCGGCTCGTGCTGGCGGACCGCGTCCACGAACTTCTCGGGGGGCGTGTTCACGCCCAGGTCCACCACATCGAAGCCCGCTCCCTCCAGCATGATGATCACCAGGTTCTTGCCGATGTCGTGGATATCGCCCTTGACCGTGCCGATCACGTACTTGCCAATTGGCTTGGCGCCGGTCTCGGCGATCAACGGGCGCAGGATGACCAGCGCCCCCTGCATGGCGCGCGCCGCGATCAGCATCTCGGGCACGAAGAAGTCGCCCTTCTCGAAGCGGCGTCCCACTTCCTCCAGGGACGGGATGAGCGCCTTGAACAGGATGTCCATCGGGTCCATGCCCAGCTTCAACCCTTCCTCGGTGAGCGCCTTCACCTCGGGCGCGTGCCCGTTGAGCGTGTGATCGAAGAGCTCCTGCCGAATCTCCTCCTCGCGGCTCATGCCTTGCCTCCTCCTGTTTGGGATGGGATGAACCCCATCCGGCGTGAGATCGCCTCCGCCGCCTCGTGCGTCATTTCGCCCAGTTCACCGAGTCGTTGGGGCGAGACCCGGTAAGACGGTCCGGAAACGCTAACGGCCGCGATGACCTCGCCCCGTGAATCGCGCACCGGCGCCGCCACCGCATTCAACCCCACCTCGAGCTCCTCGAGCGTGAAGGCGTATCCGTCCTCGCGCACCCGCTGCAGCTGCTTCTCCAGGGTGGCCCGTTCCGTGATGGTTCGGGGCGTCAGCCGTGGCAGCGGCTTGCTCAGCAACCGGCGCCGATCCTCAGGGGACAGGAATGCCAGCAGCACCTTGCCGGTGGACGTGCAATGCATCGGGTTCTGCTTCCCGACCCAGTTGACGTTCACCACCAGGTGGGGCGCCGCGATCTGGTCGATGTTGACCACCTGGTCACCCTGGAGGAGGGCCAGGTTCACGGTCTCGCGCGTCCGGTCGGCCAGTTCCTGCATGACCGTCCGGGCGGCCCGGGCCAGGTCCAGCTCTGCCACCACGGCCCCGGCCAGCCGCACCAACCCGTAGCCCAGCCGGTACTTCTCCGAGGCCGGGTTCTGCTCGACCAGCCCGTGCTCCTGCAAGGTAGCCAGCAGCCGGGAGGCCGTCGATTTGTGCACCTCCAGCCGCCGGGCCAGCTCCGTGACCCCCAGCTCCCCGCCGGCACTGGCCAGCAGGTCCAGCATCTCCAAAGCGCGCCCGAGGGACTGCACCCGGTTGTTGCGCAATGCAAAACCGGTGCTCATGGCACAACACTAGCGAAGTGGGAGGCAAAAGGCAAGTGGGCGCCGCGACGACCTCTTGACGGTCTTTCGCACCGGTGCTAGCGTTCGCCCCGGGGCCGATATATCAGCGTCATACGGGTGATATACGGCGTGGAGGGAGGAAGGTCGTGCGCAGCCCGGCCGGGGTCGCGCGGGGGCTGGCGGAGTTGCCGCCGCTGCGCACCGTCGTGCTTGACGGCGCCGCTGCCCGGTCGCAGAGCGAGCGGGCCTATCTGCTGATCCGGGACCAGATCGTGACCCTCAAGCTGCGGCCGGGGGCTGTCATCGAGGACAGCCGGCTGCGCCAGGAGCTGCAGCTGGGCCGAACGCCAATCCGGGAGGCCTTGCAGCGGCTGGCCCACGAGAAGCTGGTCAGCTTCGTCCCCCACCGGGGCACCTTCGTCACCGACATCAATGTCACCGACCTGGCCCGCCTCACCGAGGTCCGGGTCGAGCTGGAGGGCTACGCCGCCCGGCTGGCCACCGAACGGGCGGCGCCCCAGGAGCAGGAGGCGATGCAGCTCCTGGCCCGCGAGCTGAGCGCCCTGGACGGCGATCCGGAGGCGCTCATCCATCTCGACCAGCGCATTCACCGCCTGATCTATCGGGCCAGCCACAACCGCTTCCTGGAGGACGTCTGCGAGCGCTCCTTCAACCTCAGCCTGCGGATGTGGTTCCTGGTCCTCCATCGGGTTCACCTCAAGGAGGCAGTCGAGGAACACCGCGAGACCTTGCACGCGATGCTGGCCCGCGACCCGGCCCGGGCGGAGGCGGCGGTGCGCCGGCACGTCATGGGGTTTGAAACACAGATCCGGAAGGTTCTCTAAGCGAGGAGGAAAGCGTGAAAGTCTTCTACACGACCGATCTGCACGGATCTGAGGTCTGCTGGCGGAAGTTCCTGAACGCCGCCGCGTTCTACAAAGCCGACGTCCTGATCTGCGGCGGGGACATGACAGGGAAGGCCATGATCCCACTGGTCGATGAGGGCGACTACTTCGAGTACGCCCTGTCCGGCCAGCAGCGGCGGGTCGCCCGGGATGAGGTCGCAGACGCCGAGACCTTGATCCAGCGCAAGGGCTACTACCCGGTACGGATGTCTTCGAGCCAGGTCGCCGAACTGGCGAAGGATCCGAACAAGGTGCAGACCCTGTTCACCCAGCAGATGTGCAAGACGGTCGAGCGCTGGATGGACATGGCCCAAGACAAGCTGGGCACGAGCCCGGTCCGGATCTTCGTGTCCCCGGGCAATGACGATGAGGTCGAGATCGACGAGGTCATCGCCAGAGCCACCAAGGTCGAGCTCGCCGAGGGAAAGTGCATCGACCTGGGCGGTTTCGAAATGATCTCGTCCGGATGGGCCAACCCAACGCCCTGGCACACCTACCGCGAGGCGCCGGAGGACGAGCTCGCGAGGCGGATGGAGCCGATGCTCGGCCAGATCAAGGACATGAGCCGCGCCATCTTCAATTTTCATCCCCCGCCCTACGGAACCAATCTGGACGAGGCGCCGGCGCTAGACGAGAACCTCAAGGTGATGCACGGGGGAAAAGCGTTGCGCCATGTCGGTTCGACAGCGGTCCGCGAAGCAATCGACAAGTATCAGCCGATGCTCTCCCTGCACGGTCACATCCACGAGGGGAAGGGCGTCACCCGGCTCGGCAAGACGCTCGCGATCAACACGGGAAGCGCGTACGAGGAAGGCATCCTGATGTCGGCCATCCTCGAGCTCGATCAGCGCAAGGGCATCAAGAGTTATCAGCTGGTCTCAGGCTAGGAGGTGAAGGGGAAAACAGAACCCGGAAGGGTCGACGGCGACCAGGTATCCAACTAGAAAATACACGCAAGGAGAGTGAAGCGGTTATGTCGGTCTCTACTCCAACAACAGGCCGGCCCACCCTCTTCCTGAGGAATGCCACCGGGCTCGTCAAGGCGTGGTCCGGCTTCGATGCGTTCATTTACTCGTTCATGTCGGTCAGCCTCGTGTCGCTCGGCTTCGGCGCCTTTGGCTTCGTCAGCTTCGTGGCAGGGGGACACATTCTGTCAGCGGTCCTGTTCAGCGGGGTCTTCGTTTCATTCCTCGTGATCACCTATGCGCTGCTGGTCACCGCGATGCCGCGCGCGGGCGGCGATTACACCTGGCAATCGCGAATCCTCGGCGGCGGTGCCGCCTTCGTCCTTTCGATGACCGGCTGGTGGTTCATTCTCTGGCACTGGACGCCGATCTACGCCGGCATCCTGAACCAGCAGGTTCTGGCCCCGCTCGCCGCAACGATCGGCCGGCAGGATTGGGCCGTGCTCTTGCCGGGATCCCTGGTGCCGAATGGCGGCAATGGACTGTTTTTCGCTTCCCTGGTCGTCGTCGCCTTCGTCTGCATCTACGTGACGCTCGGTATGGAGACGTACGCTCGCATCCAGAAGTTCTCCTTCTATCTGGGGATAGCCGGCCTGGCTGTGATGGCCGCCATCCTGCTCTTCAGCAGCGGGGACGCGATGCACCAGGCCATCAACCGGGAGGCCGCCAGCCTTTTTGGCTACACCGGTACGGACGCATATCAGGCCACGATTGACCTGGCCACCAAGAACGGCTACAGTCCCTCGTCCTTCAACGCGTTCTCGCTTGGTCCGACGCTGGCGATCGTTCCCTTCCTGATGTTCTACCTGCTCTGGCCAGTGTGGGGGGCGACCCTGTACGGCGAGGTGCGTGGAACACGCGATTACCGGAGGATCTTCACCAGCATGTTCTGGGGCCTCTGGGCGACCGTGATCCTCTCCGTCGTCGTGCTGCTGCTGATGGCCAAGACCATCGGGTGGGAGTTCTTCGAGGCTGCGGCCTACAACAACAGCCTTGGGCTCGCGAACCAACCGATCCCGATCTGGCCGCACCCGGTCATGCTGGCAGGCTGGCTGGTGAACAGCCACGTCTTCCAGTTCATCCTGCTGGCCGTGATGAGCGTCTGGTTCTGGGGCTGGTCGGGCACCCTGTTCCTCTCCTCGACGCGGGTCATCTTTGCGGCCGCCTTCGACCGGGTACTTCCCGAGTGGGCCGCCAACATCTCCGCCAAGCGGCGCGTCCCCTATGGGGCGCTCGGGCTCATGGTCATCCCCTCCATCGTGGTCAGCGCCATCTACGCCTACGTCAGCGGGTTCGAGGCGCTCGTCCTCGACGCGACGCTCGTCATTGCGATCACGTTCCTGGGAACCGTGGTGGCAGCCGCGATCTTGCCCTGGCGCCGCCCGACGATCTTCAACAGCTCGCCCATTTCCAAGATTCGAGTGGCTGGCGTCCCGGCGATCACACTCGCGGCCGTGGTCACGGGGGCCTTCCTGATCTTTAACCTCGTGAAGTGGTTCACCGACTCAACCTACGGCGTCGGCTTCAGCAACCCGAACTCGCTGAAGTACCTGGCCGTCCTGTACGTCCTCGCGTTCGTTGTCTACGTCGGGTTCTTCCTCTACCGGCGCTCGCAGGGCATCGACCTGCGCGCGATCCACGCCGAGATCCCGGTCGAATAATCGTTGACACGCGGCGGAGGCCCCGATGGGCCTCCGCCAACTTCTTGAAATGGGAGGTCAGGCGTGATTCTCGATAGTGTGCTGCGGGCGTATCAAACCCCCACGCGGATGGTCCACGCTATTGGCGCGCTCTCCGCGCTCGGCGACGAAGCGAAGGCGCTGGGTCTGCGGCGCCCCCTCATCGTCACCGACCAGGGCCTGGTCAAGGCTGGCCTCCTGGACGAAGCCAAAAAGCCCCTCCAGGCGAAGGGCCTCGACGTGGTCGTGTACGCGGAGGTCCGCGCCAATCCGGGCATCGCGCTCGTCGATGCGGGGGCTCGCTACTACAAGTCGGAAAAATGCGACGGCCTGGTCGCCATCGGCGGCGGCAGCTCGATCGACACGGCCAAAGGCATCGGCGTGGTCGCCGTGCACGGTGGCAGCATCGTCCAGTACGAGTGGGGCAAGGACCCGATCCACTCGCGCATCCCGCCGCTGATCGCCGTTCCAACCACGGCCGGCACCGGCAGTGAGGTCACCCTGTGGGCGGTGATCACCGACCCCGACCGAAAGATCAAGTTCAACGTGGGCGGCACGCCCAACATCGCCGCCTGGGTGGCCCTGGTCGACCCCAACCTGACCCTGAACCTGCCGGCCGGGGTGACCGCCGGCACCGGCATGGACGCGCTGACCCATGCCATCGAGTGCTACACCATGGCCTACCACCAGCCCTTCACCGACGCGGTGGCGCTGCTGGCCATGGAGTACTGCGGCCGCTACCTGCGGGTGGCCTTCGCGCAGTCGCACAACCTGGAGGCTCGCTACCACATGAGCCTGGCGGCCATGCTGGCCGGCCTGGCTTACGGCACGGACTCGGCCGGTGCCGCGCATGCCATGAGCCAGACGGCGGGCGGCGTCCATGATGCGCCCCACGGCGCCCTGACCGCCCGCCTGCTGGCGCCGGTGATGGAGTACAACGTGCCCGGCGAGCCCGAGCGCTTCGCCCGGATCGCGCAGGCGCTTGGGTTGGAGGTGCATGGGAAGTCGGTCTGGAAATCCGCCGAAGCCTCGGTGGAGTACGTGTACCAGCTGACCGAGGACCTGGAGATCCCCTCGCTCAACGAGCTCGGCTTTTCGGAAGAGGAGATCCCGCTCCTCAGCGAAAAGGCCGCCGCCGACTCCCAGAGCATCGGCAACCCGCGCGATGTGGACGCTAAGAATTACGAGAGAATCTATACCCGGGCCTTCGAAGCCGGGCGGCACCGGAAAGTGACCCGCGTGCTGGCGAGGACATAACCATGTGGAAGAACACGCTGAAGCGATACGAGATTCTCTCCGACGACGACGTGCGCCGGATCCACGAACACGCCATGCTGATCCTCTCCGAGATCGGCGTCGACTTCCTCCACCCGAAGGCCCTGCATCTGCTGAACGAGGCCGGCATGAAGGTCGAAGACCGGCGGGTCCGCTTCGACCCGGCCTGGGTGATGGCCCAGGCCAAGCAGGCGCCCAGCATGTTCGAGGTGCAGGCTCGCAACCCGAAGAAGACCATCACCATCGGCGGCGACTTCATGGTCAACGCCCCGACCTATGGGCCGCCCTTCATCACGGACCTCGATCGCGGCCGCCGGGGCGCCACCATCGAGGACTTCACCAATTGGGACAAGATGTGCCAGGCCACCCCCCAGATCCACTGCGCAGGCGGCACCACCGTGGAGCCGGAGGACCTACCCCTCGACACCCGGCACTTGAACATGGTCTACTCCCACATCCGCTGGACCGACCTGCCCTACATGGGCAGCGTCATCTCGGCGGAGAATGCGCAGGACTCCATCGAGATGACCAGCATCGTCTTCGGCGGCCGGGACAAGATCGAGAAGACCGCCGGCATCCTGGGGCTGGTGAACGTCAACAGCCCGCTGCGCTACGACGATCGGATGTTGGGCGCGCTGCTCGAGTACGCAGCGGCCAACCAACCCGTTCTGGTCACGCCCTTCCTGATGGCGGGCGCCATGTCGCCCATGGGCCTGGCCGGCACCATTGCCCAGCAAACCGCCGAGGCACTGGCCGGCATCGCCCTGATCCAGGTGGTGCGCCCGGGCGCCCCCTGCATCTACGGGTCCTTCCTGACCAACACCGACATGCAGTCGGGCAGCCCCTCGTTCGGCACACCCGAGTCGGCGCTCGGCATCCTGGCCAGCGCCCAGATGGCGCGCCATTACAAGATCCCCTTCCGCGGGGGCGGCGCCCTGACCTCGTCGAAGTCGCCGGACGCCCAGGCGGCCTACGAGTCCATGATGTGCATGTGGCCCACCGTCTTGGGCGGGGTGCACTTCGTTCTGCACGCGGCCGGCTGGCTGGAGAGCGCGCTGCTCGCCTCCTACGAGAAATTCATCATCGACGTCGAGGCGCTCCGCATGTTCGAGTGGATCCTGCAGAAGGGTTTCCCGCTGGACGAGGAGGGGTTCGCCATGGACGCCATCCGCGAGGTAGGGCCGGGCGGGCACTTCCTGGGTGCTGAGCACACCCTGCGCCACTACCGGGATGGCTTCTACCGCCCGCTAATCTCCTCCACCGAGAACTTCGACCGCTGGAATCGGATGGGGGCCCGGACTGCCGACAAGGTGGCGAACGAGAAGTGGAAGAAGCTGCTGGCCGACTACCAGGACCCCGGCATTGACCCGGGCGTCGACGAGGAGTTGAAGCGCTTCATTGCCGTCCGCAAGGAAGCCATCGAGCATGCCGTCGCGTGACGACCTCCCTGGTGACGCGCGCGTCGTCATCGTCGGGGCGGGCATTGTCGGCTGCAGCGCCGCCTACCACCTGACCCGGCTGGGTTGGAAGGACATCGTCGTCCTCGACCAGGGCCCGCTGTTCGAGGCCGGCGGTTCGACCTCGCACGCCCCGGGCATGGTCTTCGAGAACAACGCCGCCCGCACCACCTGTCAGTTCGCCATGCGTTCGGTGGACGTCTATCGCGACCTGCGTCTCAACGGCGAGTCGCTATGGACGGAGGTCGGCAGCCTGGAGGTCGCCACCACGCCCGAGCGCTGGGAGGAGCTGAAGCGCCGCAACGGCCACGCCACGTCGTGGGGACTGGAGACCCACCTGATCGGGCCCGATGAGATCAAGCGGATGGTGCCCATCATGCGCATCGACCACCTGTACGGCGCCATTCACGTGCCCCATGACGGCACGGTCCGGACCACCCGCGCCTGCGAGGCGCTGGCGCGGCTGGCGGCGCCGAAGGGGGCACGCTTTCTCGGCCGGACCCGGGTGATCGGCATCGAAGTCCGCAACGGTCGCGTGGAGGCGGTCCTCACGGAGGGCGGCCGTATCCGCTGTGAACAGGTCCTGTGCGCCGCTGGCATCTGGGGTCCGGTGGTTGGGCGGATGGCGGGCGTCCCCATCCCGCTGCAGCCCATGCAGCACCTCTACGCCATCACCGACCCGCTGCCCGAGTTCCAGGGGGAGACGGCCTGGCAGTCGACCCCGCTCGTCCGCCACCAGGACAAGTCGATGTACTTCCGCCAGCACTACCAGGGCTATCTGCTGGGGTCCTACCGCCACGAGCCGGTCCTGGTCGACGCGGCGGACATCCGGCGCCACGAGGACGATCCGATGATGCCCTCCTGCATGCCGTTCCGCGACGACCTCTTCCAGGCCGCGCTGGCCAGCGCCCAGGACCTCTATCCCCCCCTGAGGTCGGCCGAGCTCGTCGAAAAGGTGAACGGCATGTTCTCCTTCACCCCCGATGCCCATTCGCTGATCGGTGAGTCGCTCGACGTGCGCGGGTTCTGGGCCTGCGAGGCGGTCTGGCTGACGCACGGGCCAGGCGCCGCTCAGGCCGTCGCGGAGTGGATGGTCGACGGTATCCCCAGCCTGGACCTGCGCGAGGAAGATCTCAACCGCTTCTACCCCCATGTCCAGAGCCCCAGCTATGTGCGGGCCCGCGGCGCCCAAAACTATCGTGAGATCTACGACATCATCCATCCGTCGCAGCCAATGGCCAAACCCCGCCAGCTCCGCCTCACGCCCTTCTATGACCGCGAGGTTGCTCTCGGAAGTTTCTTCACCGAGACCGCCGGCTGGGAGCGCCCGCTCTGGTATGAAGCCAACCAGCCGCTGTTGGCAGCGGCTCCCGAGTTCCCGATCAGGTCCGGATGGGCGGCCCGCTTCTGGTCTCCCGTCCAGGGGGTTGAGCACCTAGCGGCCCGCCAGCGGGTCGCGCTCTTCGACGCCACGCCCTTCGTCAAGATCGAAGTCACGGGTCGCGGGGCGCTGGCCTATCTGCAGCGGCTGGCCGCCAACCAGATGAACCACCCGGTGGGGAAGGTGACCTACACCGCCATGCTCAACGAGCGGGGTGGCATCATGACCGACCTGACCGTGACCCGGGTGGATGAGGATCGGTTCTGGGTGGTCACCGGGGGCGCCGTCGGGATGCACGACCTGGCCTGGATGCGCAGCCGGCTGCCCGCGGACCACTCCGTTCGCCTGGAAAACCTGACCTCGGGCTGGTGCTGCATCGGCGTCTGGGGCCCGCGGGCCCGCGACCTGGTCCAGCCGCTGGCCCAGGAGGACGTCTCCAATGCCGCCTTCCCCTACCTGACCGGGCAGCCGGTGACCATCGGCAATGTCCCCTGCTACGCCATCCGCATCTCGTACGTCGGCGAGCTGGGCTGGGAGGTCTATGCTCCGACCGAGTACGGGCTCCGGCTGTGGGACACGCTCTGGCAGGCGGGTCAGCAGCTGGGTGTGATCGCGCTGGGCGGTGGCGCCTTTGACTCGCTCCGCCTGGAGAAGGGCTATCGCAACTGGGGGGTAGACATGTACAGCGAGCACACCCCCTACGAGGTTGGAATCGGATTCGCCGTCCGGCTCAGCAAGGGCGACTTCATCGGCCGCGACGCGCTACTCCGCAGCCAGGAGCAGGGGATCACCCGCAAATTAAGCTGCCTGACCTTTGACGACCCGACCGTCGCGGTCATGGGCAAGGAGCCCATCTTCGCCGACGGGCAGGTGGCCGGCTTCGTCACCAGCGCCAATTACGGCTACACCGTCGGCCAGAGCATCGTGTACGGTTACTTGCCGGAGGAGCACGCTGCGGCCGGAACGAAGGTCGAGATCCAATACTTCGGCAAACGCTACCCCGCGACCGTGCGAAAGGAACCGCTGTTCGACCCGGAGATGACGCGACTCAAGGAAACCGCGCCCTCTCTGCCTCCGTCTCAGGGCGAGGGCGGGCGGGGAGTGCGTGACAAGGAGACGGCGAGGACATGAAGGTGGTCGAACGCGGGACGGCAGCCAAGGCTGAGACCTTGAAGATGTTCATCGGCGGCCAGTGGGTGGCGTCCGAGAGCGGCGAGACCTACGCCGCCACCAGCCCCGGCAGCGGGGAGACGATCGCGTCCATCCCAAAGGGCACCCGCCAGGATGCGCAGCGCGCCGTGGAGGCCGCCCACCGGGCGCGCGAGTCCATGGCCCGGGTGGGCGCGTTCGAACGGGCCAGGCTACTGCACCGGGTCGCCGACGTGATGGAGCACCGGCGCGACGACCTGGCACGCTGGCTGACCCTCGACCAGGGCAAGCCCTACAAGGCGGAGGCCCAGGGCGAGGTGTCGGAGGCCATCGAGTATTTCCGGATCGCCGCCGAAGACGTGAAGCGCTTGGAAACCAGCGTCATCCCCTCGATGAGCCCCCAGAAGCTGGTGTTCACCCTGCGGGTGCCGCGCGGCGTCTACGCCATCATCACCCCCTGGAACTGGCCGCTGACCATGGCCACCGAATTCATCGCCCCGGCGCTGGCCGGTGGGAACACGGTGGTCTGGTCGCCGGCCTCCAGCACCTCGGCCATCTCGGTGAAGCTGGCCGAGTGCCTGGCCGAAGCCGACCTGCCCCCTGGTGCCTTCAACCTGGTGACCGGCCCCGGCTCGGTGGTCGGCGATGAGATCGCCGGCCATCCCCTGGTCGCCGGCATCGGCTTCGTCGGCTCCACCGAGACCGGACACCTGGTGGCCAGGCGGGCGGCCGGGAAGCACACCATGCTCGAGATGGGGGGCAACGGCCCGATCATCATCTTTAAAGACGCCAACCTGGACAAGGCCGTGGCTGGCACCATCGTCGGCTGTTACCTGTGCGCCGGCCAGAGCTGCACCGCGGGCGAGCGGATCCTGGTCGAGGCGTCGGCCCAGGACGAGTTCATCGCCAAACTGACGGCGGCCGTGGACGGGCTCCGCCTGGGCGATCCCTTCGACGACGAAACCACGCTGGGCCCCCTGAACAACGAGGAGACGGCCCGCAAGATGGACGAGCACATCGCCGACGCGACGGATCGGGGCGCGAAGGTCGTCAGCGGTGGCAAGCGCGAAGAAAACTTCCCCACGCGCCTCTACTACCAGGCCACCATCCTGCGGGACGTCACCCCCCAGATGCGGGTCAGCCAGGAGGAGACCTTCGGCCCCATCGCGCCCATCATCCGGTTCACGACCGAAGACGAGGCGCTGCGGATCGCCAACGACTCCCCCTATGGCCTGCTGGGCGCCGTCTACACCCGTGATATTGCCCGCGCGCTCCGGTTTGCCGAGCGGCTGGAGACGGGCTGGGTCAACATCAACGAGTCGTCGAACTACTGGGAGGCCCACATCCCGTTTGGCGGGCGGGCCGGCAAGGACAGCGGCCTGGGCCGGGTGGGCGGCCACTTCGCCCTCGAGCAGATGACCGATCTGAAAACGGTCATCATCGACAAGGAGGACTGACCCTGGCAGTCAACGGCACGCCCCGTGGGGATATCGTCGACGAAGCCAGGCGGATCGGTGAGGCCGCCGCCGAAAGCCAGGTCGCGGTCAAGCTGGTGGGCGGTGCTGGCGTCCGCCTCCATTCGGCCAGCGCCGAGCACGCGCCGCTGCGGCGCAAATACGGCGACCTCGACTTTGTGGTGACCTCGAAACAGCGCGGCGCGGTCCAGAAGCTGTTCGAGTCGCTGGGCTACCAGGGCGACCGGCGCTTCAATACCCTCAACGGCGCCCAGCGCCTGCTCTACCTCGACGCCGAGAACGGCCGCCAGGTCGACATATTCGTAGACGTGATGCGCATGTGCCACGTCATTGACCTGCGAAACCGCCTGAGTGGTACCGGACCCAGCCTGCTGCCGGCCGACCTGCTGCTGAGCAAGATGCAGATCTACGAGATCAACCAGAAGGACCTGGTGGACATCGTCGCCCTGCTTATCGACCACGACGTGGCGGACCACGACGACGACGCCATCAACGCGGCGTACCTGGCGAAGCTCACCGCCGAGGACTGGGGCCTGTACCGGACGCTCCAGCTGAACCACGAGCGGGCCCGTTCCATGGTCAAGGAGATGGCGGTTCCCCAGGACACGATTCTCAAGCGCCTGGACGCGCTCTGGGACCGCATCGAGTCCGCCTCCAAGTCATTGAAGTGGAAGCTGCGCGCCCGCGTCGGCGACCGGATGAGCTGGTACGAATTACCCGAGGAAGTCCGCCAGCCTTACCAGCCTGAATAGCCACGGAGGATGTCCCTCCCCGGTCCCATCTCGACGAGAGAGAGGGTCCGGCCCCTGAGAGCCAGACCCTCCTTGCGCAGACCATCGCCGAGACAGGAACTCGACCTCAGGTCGACAACCAGAGGAGGACCGGCTTCCCCTCGGCGCGTGCGCGGCGGGCGATGATGCGGATCTCCCTCAGAGCCGTGCTCGCCGCGCCCCGACTGGGCCCTGGTTCGGCCGCCCATTCCGGGGTCTCGGCCCACCGCCGCGCGACCTCGACGCTCTCGGTGTCGGACAGCGCAGCGAGTTGGTCGACCAGCGTGGGCGGGAGCTGAAAGAGCCAAGGCCCCTCCGTTGTCTTCTCCCCGAGCGGCATCATCCGGTCGAAGTCCAGTTCGTGACCGCCCAGGATGGCATCGAGCTGCAGAACCTTGACGATTTCGACACTCTTGAGCTGCGCCGTGGGGAACTTCGAGGCGGGGCCCAACCGCAAATCCGCCGCCAGGGCCTCCTGCGGGGTGGCGATAAAGAAGTCGCTGAGGATGCCCATGGCACTCAGCCACCCCGCCGGACTTCGCCGCTCAGCATCGCCAAGACCCGCTCCCGGACGTCGACGGGCACCGTCCCCGGCACGTCGCGGCGGGTAAAGATCGTCTCTTGCTCCTCGTAACCACGGGTGCTGTAGAAGTGCAGCATCGATTCCGCGTGGGCCCGTGGGGACGGATCCGGCCAGTGTTCAATCTCACGCCGCGCGGCGGCGATCCGGGCTGGAGCATGCGGAACCCGGACGTAGGCGTCGCTATCCGGCATGAGCTGGGCGTCGATATCGATTCCCCGGACAAACTCGACGCCCATCAACTCCGCCGCCCGAAAGTCGTTCCCGTAGACGGCGTTTTGCGTGCGGCCCAGATCCTCCATACGGGCAGGCGGGAAGGGCCGGCCGCTCACGACCATCTCGCGGAGGAGCCCGGCAAAGTGACAGTCGATGAACTCGGTGACGAAACACAACCACCCGTCCAGGCGGGCGCCGTCGAACCGGCAGCCCTCAAAGCGAGCAGCTCCTGGGCGCACGCCGCGGAGGTCGGCACCGTCGAAACGGCACCGCAGGTAGGTCGTAGGGGGCGAGGCCAGGCCGAGGTTGCCGTTGGCCAGGTGGGCCCGGCTGAAGTCGCAGTCGATGAAGCCGGACTGCTCCACCTGGAGGTGCCTGATCCGGAGTCCGCTGAAGTCCACGCCGGTCACCGAGGCGCCGCGGAAGATGACGCCATCGGGAGCAGGCGTGAACCGGCCACCACGGAGCTCGGAGGAGATGACTGACGACGGCACGAATCAAAGAACTAGCAGATACGTCACGATCTCCGCAATCAGGTAGAGGCCCCCGCGGGCGAGGTGGGCCGCGACCGCACCCGGTGTCGTCAGCTCGATGAGCAAGTCGCCGATCGCGAAGTCCGGTCCGATGGTGTTGTAGACAAAGCCGAGTGCTTCGAGGTCGGCCGCCACAGCCCGATGAATGGCCGTCCCGAGGTACATTCGCTCCAACCACGGAGCACGTTGAAGCGCCTCGAGCTCGCCCTGTCTGAGGTAACCGAGGAGATGCTCCTTTCCCAGGTCGGCGTGCATCTGGCCGAACTGCCGGACCATCTGCGCCTCTTCGGAGAGGGCCGATTCTTCGAGCTCCCCCTCGACGACCAGCGTCTCCTCCTCCTCCACCAGGTCCTGGGCTCCGGAAGGGTCGCGCCGATTGGTCGGATCGTTATCGACGTAGGGATAGGGATTTGGATGAAGTACCGGGTCCTCGCTGAGGAAGCGACCCAGGTGGGGGTCGTAGTAGCGGGCGCGCAGGTACAGCAAGCCCGCGTGGGCGTGATACTCGCGACCGGTAAAGGTGAACGGGTTGGCCACCGCCCCGGTGGAAGCCGTGGGAGCGCCAAACGCGTCGTACGTGTAGGTCGTGACCACGACCCCGGTCTCGTTCGCCAGGCCCGTCGTGCTGTTGAGCCCGTCCTTGAGATAGAAGTAGCGGTGGCCGCCGCGTGCCATCTCGAGCACGTCGTCCTGGGCCAGGCCATTCGTGTACGACGCCACGAGATTGCCGGCGCCGTCGTATTCCAGGTCGACGGCGTCGCCGTCGTAGACAAAGGCATGCGCGCCGGAGGCATCCCTCACGCCGACACGGCGGCCCAGCGGGTCGTACGCAAAGCGCTCGGTGCGGCCGTCCGGAAGGTGGATAGCCAGCAGCTGATGTCGCGCGTTCCAGTCATAGGCGGTCACCGCCCCGGTGGCCCGATTGGTGCGCGTCAGCATGTCGCCCTCGTGGTCGTAGGTGTAGGTGTTCTGCGCGTCCTGGGCGAGGCGCTCGGCCGCGTCGTACGTGTACCCGCCGGCGGGCGTCGTAGGTGAACTGACGATGTTGCCGCCGGCGTCGTACGCCCAGGTTTGCGTGTTCCCGCCGGTGCTCGCCGAGACCAGCTGGCCGGCCACGTCGTAGCCGTACGTGGTCGGGCCGGTCGCGCCGTTCGCCGTGGCGCTGGCCCGCAGGCCGTTCACGGTGTAGGTGTAGGTCACGCCGCCCAGGACGGTGGGGCCCTGGGTCGCGATCCGGCTGATCAGATCCGAGCCGCTGAAGGTCAGGGTGTCGGTGACACCGTTGGGCCGAGCCAGCGTCGTCAGCTGGGAGGCGGCGCTGTAGCCGAAGGTGAACGACCCCTGCGCTGGGTCCGTGATCCCGGTCAGCCGGCCGAGCCCGTCGTAGCGGTAGCTGGTGCTGCCCTCGGGACCGGTGAGCTGGGTGCGCAGGCCGAGCTTGTCGTAGGCATATTGCAGCGTCACCGTGGGGATAGGCGCGATCCCGCTCGAGGTCTGGGCGGTGACCCAACCGGCATCGTCGTATTGCAGCTGCACGGTGGCGGTCCCGTTGGTCAGTGAGGTTGGCCGACGCAGGGGGTCGTAGGTGATGGTGGCGACATCGCTCCCCGGCATCACCATCCTGGCCAGCTTGCCGTCGACGTCGTAGGTGTACGTGATCTGCCGTCCGTCGCGATCCGTCTGGCTATCCAGGCGGCCGGCGGCGTCGTAGTGGTAGGTCCTGGTCTGACCCAGCGGATCGGTCTCGCTCAGCTCGTGACCGAAGGCGTCGTACGTGAGCCGCCGGCTTTGGCCGTTGCCGTCGGTGATGCTGGTCATGTTGCCGGCGGCGTCGTACGTGAAGCTCGTCGTCGAGGGACGCGCATCGGTGATCCCCGTCACCTGGCCGGCACTGTTGATCTGGACAGAGGCGGCGTTGCCCGCCGGGTCGACCGTCCCAGACAGGTGTCCCGCCGTGTCGTAGGTCAGGTGCTCGGTGCGGCCAGAGGGGTCGGTGATCGACGTCATGCGGCCGGTGCTGTCGCGCGTATAGCTGAACGAGGTGCCGTCGGCGCGCTGGACCTTGAGCACGTTGCCGCGGCTATCCCGGGTGAGCTGCATCAGGAGCGCCCCACCCGGTCCGGAAGCGGCGATCAGCTGGCCAAAGGTGTCGTACTGGAATGTCGTGGTGTTGCCATCGGCGTCGGTTGTCGAGGTCAGGTTGCCGCTGGCGTCGTACGTCGCCGACGACGTGTGCCCGAGCGGGTCGGTCCGGCTGAGCTCGTGGCCCACAGCGTCGTACGTGAACGTCGTGGTCAGGGTCCGCCCGCCGAAGACCTGGCTCTGTTTGACCAGGTCACCCAGGTCGTCGAAGTTTTCGATGGTGGTCAGGCTCCCGTTCGGGTCGACGATCGTCTGCGTATGGTTGGCCACGTCGTCGGTGACCTGGGTGACATTGCCGGCGCCGTCGATCACCTGGGACAGCCGCCCGGTGTTGGGGTCGTAGACCTGTTGTTGCAGCGGCCGAGTCGACCCTGGCCCGGTCACGCCCAGCAGGTCGTGGTTGGCGTCGTAGGTCAGCGTGAAAGCGTTGCCGTTGGCCTCCCGGTAGGTCCCGAGATCGCCGGCACTGGAGTAGGTATAGGCAAGCTGCTGGCCGCCGGGCCCCGCAATGGCGGTGATCCGGTTCTGGCTGTCGCGGGTGAAGGTGATGGATGACCCGGTGGACGAGTGCAGCCCGCCGCTATCGACACTCAGCGTGTTGCCGTTGCGGTCGGTCTCCGACAGCAACCCGCTGTTGACGTCGAGCAGGATCTGGCGCCCGTCACGCGTCGTCAGCAGGAAGCGGGTCGGGTTGTAGAGGTTGAAGTTGCTGTCGTAGAGGTTGCCGTCGAAGCCGTAGATGACACTCTGGTCACCGGCCACGGCTAGGGTCGAGGTGATGCCCAGCCCGGCCCGGGCCGTGAAGCCCGAGGTCCCCTCCCAGTAGAAGAGCACGCTGCCGCCGGCGGGCGTGAAGTCGAAGACCTCGTCATGGCCGTCGGGGAAGGCGACGGTGACGAAGTGCGGGGCCGAGCTCTTGAACCCGTAATTGCAGAGCCCGAACACACAGCTGGTCGGGTACTCGGACCAGCCGCCGTCCCCCAGGGCACGGTTACTGCGCACCTGGAAGTTCGAGACGCTGAGGTGCCAGCCGATGCCGAAGTCGCCATTGCTCTTGTCCGCGCTGTCGAAGACGCGGCGGACCTGCATCAGGAAGCCGCTGACGGGCACGTTGAGGTCCAGGTAGGTGCTCACATAGCGGCCCAGCTTGAGCTGGCCGGCCACGCTCACGGTCGTGGTGACGGTCTGGGTTCCGCCGCCGCTGGCGGTGCCGGAGACAGCCACAAGGTAGGTCCCGTTGGGCAGCAGCGTGGGATCGAGGGTGGCCAGGGTGGCAGGTGGCGTACCCGTCGCGCTGCCGATGGTCCTCGATGCACCACCGGCCGCCGGCGTCACCGTCACGCTCCAGCTGGCGATGCTCTGGCCGGTCGGCGCCG
>WNFE01002661.1_pt1 | contig 22264 bp, 19 predicted proteins | sample 5400451 | NCBI WGS metagenome assembly WNFE01 (sample SAMN13153344, study PRJNA577476) | soil metagenome | isolation source: 200 cm saprolite under Douglas fir tree site 2 hole 2 | place: USA:California | collected 2015-04-18
GACATCTCTCTCTCTCTCTTTTTTCTTGGAGTCAAGTTGCCCCGCCCTTCTATATGCTACTCCAGCCTCTTCATAACGTTCTAGCTCATAAAGAGCATTTCCCTGGCAAGCATATACTTCTGCATTGTTGGGATCAAATTGAAGTGCCTGCTTAAAAGCGGCAAGCGCATCTCTGTACTGTCGGTGTTCGCAAAAGTCCCTTCCCTTATCAATAAGAGTGCTTGCTCGCTTGGCATAGGCTTGAGCACGGCTGGGATCAAGTTGAACCTCCTGCTTAAAGGCAGCACCGGCTTCTGCATAGCGTCCAAGTTCGTGAAGACTTTTTGCTAGGCCTTCATGGGCATTGGCATTGCTAGTATCAAATTCAATCGCTTGTTTGTAATGAATAATGGCCTCCTGATATTGTTTGAGTTCGTAAAGAGCTTCTCCCTTGTTGACGAGAAGTTTTCCTTGATCAGCATAGACATCAAGATAACTCGGGTCAAGTTGAACCGCCTGCTTAAAAGCAGCACCAGCTTTTTCGTATCGTTGGAGCTTGTAGAAAGCTCTTGCTAGCTCTGCATTGGCATTAGCATTACTAGGGTCAAATTGAATAACCTGCTCAAAAGCAACGATAGCCTCTTCGCAACGTCCTCTGTCGTAAAAAACTCTTCCTTCGTCAAGGAGAGCTTTTACCTGTTCTGTATACGCTTCTGCCTTGCTGGAGTCAAGCTGAATCGCTTGCCGATAAGCAGAACCGGCTTCTCCATAACGATGCAATTTACAAAGGGCTCTTGCTTTATCTGAATAGGCGTTGGCATTATTGGGATTAAAAAAAATTGCTTGTTCGTAGGCAGTAAATGCTTCTTCATAATTGAGGTCGAAATATGCGAATTTATAAAGATTGTTTGCTTTTTCGACAAGAACCCTTGCTTGTTCTGTATAAGCGTTGACATAGCTGGTATCAAGCTGAATCGCCTGGCGATAAGCAGCACCGGACTCTTCATAACGTGCAAGTTTGTAGAGAACTTTACCCAGGCTTACATGGGCGTTGGCATTGTTAGGATTAAAAAGAATTGCTTGTCTATAGACAATAATAGCTTCTTTGTAACTTCCGTGTTTGTAGAGCGTATTTCCTTGTTCGATAAGAGTTCTTATCTGATATGCATAAGCGTTGACATTGTTAGAGTCAAGCTCAATCGCCTGGCGATAAGCAGCACCGGACTCTTCATAACGTTTAAGGTGATAGAAAGCACTTCCCTTTGCAAGAAATATGCCTGAATTTTGTGGATTAAGTTTAGCTGCTTGTTGCAGGGCTACAATGGCTTCATCATAGAGATTAAGGCCGATAAGCGCTAAACCTTTTGCGAAGTATGCACTAGCATACTTCGGGTCAATTCGAATTGCTTGCTCACATGCTGTAATTGCTTCTGGATAGTGTTTCGCTTTGTAATAGGCGGAACCTACATTTAACCATTCCTCTTTGGTTGTCGGTGTATTATCCGAAGCGTTAGGAAATACTTGGTTATAGGTAATTTCGTTTGTCATGTCGTCTTCCCCTAAAGAGGCACATTATCGCGGTAGAGTAGTTCGCTGGCAAGATGACCACTGGCATCTTTGTATGTGAGTTCAACACCTATGGACCCGTGGCGTTTCACGTCGATGATGGTAACGAGATTACCTGGCAGCAGTCCTTTGACGAGGAGCCCTGGTTTGAGTTCTTCGAGTAGTGCCATCCGCTACCAACCTCTTTTCTTCTATTCCAACCCGGCATTCATGCGGTAAAGTCTGTGCAAGCAAGGTAGCAAATTGTTGAGCTTTTGTCAATCTTTGAAGTTGATCTTAAACTAAATGGCTAGAGTTTCTTTGAAGATTTTATAGATTCTGAGAGCAAGCGGAAATCGCTCGACCGACGGACCCAGATATAGGGATCTCCATTGGCTTGACGCGGCTATTCGCGAAGCTTCTTGCGGAGAAGAGAGTGAAAGTCGGGCCAAAAAGGCCCTACACAGGTGCTTGTCGTCTATTCTGATACTGAGAGACGGAATGAGACCGCCCAAACGACGAATATTCTGCGCGAGCGTGGCTTCAATGTTGAGATGTATCATACGCCCAGCAAACAATCGCAATAGCTCCGATACGCTTCGCTCAAGGGTATTCCCTACGTGTGGTTTCTCCCATATGGAGCCAAAGGACATGAAGTGAAGAACATGGCAACTGGGGAAAAAGTTGCTGCCGATCCACATACATGGAATCCGACATGATGCATAGGAATTTGTTTCTTTACAAGATAGTCAGGCGAACATTTGCGGGGATGCATTGAACATCGTTGAGAGGATCAGCTTAAGAGTGCTTATGGAATCGATGGCAACAGGCAACGAAAAAGTTATAACCCTGACCATGAGGTCTACGTATATATATATGAAAGTGAAGTGGTGACATTGCACGACACGTAAAGCAACGAGATAGATAGACAGCGTCTTTGGCGAAGCTTATATTACCAGAGGCGCTGAAAACACCTTTTCTGAGAAAGAGAGGATTCCCATGTTTTGGGGATTTGGACACGGCCTATTCCTGCTTCTGCCGTTTTTGCTCTTCGGCCGGATATTCTGGTTGATCATTTTGGGCGTCCTGATCTGGTCCGCGATACGCTGGCTCAGCACTAGAAACAGGCATATGTATACATTTAATCCCTGGACGCCGCCAGCTCAAAATCCTGGGACACCGCCAGCTCAGCCTTCCGCATTAGAGATACTCCGCCAGCGTTACGCGCGTGGTGAGATAGATACAGCTACATACGAGCAGATGCGCGAGCGGCTGGAGAACCCAAGTGAGCCGAATCGTCTTTAGCATTGACGGCTGCTGAGGACCAATGATAGCTCATGTGAAGTATACGATGAAGTAGATCTAAGCCCTCGCTATTGAATACGGCAATCTTTCTCTCATGCCTGAAGTTGGGAGAAGGATTGCCGCTTCTCTTTCCAAGACCTTCGGAATTGGCACGACTAAAGTAATGTTTAGTGATGCAATAGTGTAGAAATTATGAGAGGGTCCTGCTGGCAAGTTTCCCCTGTGTTACAATGGGATCGTTAAAGCACTGACACTACAACACAGACGGAGAAGCGATTGTTTCATGCAGGAGCGACATAGTAATAGGAACACCATACTCCATCTGACGTTGCCGATTCCTCCTGGCATTAACGAACAGTACGCGACGATCAATGGACATCGTATAAGTACGGCAGTCGCGAGGCGTTTTAAGAAGGACGTAAAGAACAAGCTAGTTGCGCTGGAGCATGAGGGGGTGCTGCATGAGGAACTGCGTGAGCGCTTGCGCCATGGGTATCTCTCACTTCTGCTCGCGTTCTACTTTGAAACGCCGCTGAAACGGGACCTTGATGGAGGGCTCAAAATCACGCAGGATGCGCTTTGTGAAGGCCTGGGTTTGAACGATAACCGGGTCGTGAGTATTCATCTGCTCAAGTACATTGACCCGTTGCATCCTCATCTGTATATTGAGTTAGAAGCGCTTGATGATTGGCGTTTTGACGAGGAGTATGTGGTGCTGGGTCAGTGAGTTAGGGGTTCCCATCCAAGTAAGGGCGTCGTTCGTACAAGAAGTGAAGCCCAAACAGTTTGTCTTTGTAGCAAGAGATGCGCCTCTTAGAACATGAGCCAGCGAGAATACATGACATACAGTAATTGCCAGGGTCATCTATCACACTCAAAGCAGAGGAATGAGGTTCTTTGATATGGACTCAGATATACAAGTACGCGATCAGCTGCGGGCACTCCTTCAAGGTGGCAATGCACATATGACATTTGATGAAGCTGTCGCGAATTTTCCTCGCGAACAAATGAATACGAAGTTGCCGCATTTCCCCTACACGCCATGGCGTCTACTTGAACACGTACGCATTGCACAATGGGATATCCTCGAGTTTATCAGAAATCCACAGTATGTCTCACCCTCATGGCCTGAAGGCTACTGGCCTGCGGAAGGCACACAGGCTGATGAAGCTGCCTGGGAAAAGACACTTTCGTCCTTTCGAGCAGATCTTCAAAGCCTGCTGGAGATGGTGGCTGATCCGACAGTGAATTTATATACACCGATTCCACATGGGAACGGCCAAAATGTTCTTCGAGAAATCCTTGTTGTTGCTGATCATAATGCGTATCATATCGGTGAATTTGCTACTCTCAGAGAGGTAATGGGGACATGGTAGGATTAAACCGGGTCCAACTGACCCGAGGTGGGCTCCGCTCAGCAGAACCATGATTCGGTCAAGTGAGGTAAGACCTTTCGGGGCCCATAACCTTTCAATGCGCATGAGACACACATGTCCTGATTATTAGCGGCCAGCGCCAGTGTCTTGACATAGAAAAAAGTCTCGACGGGGTCTGCCTGTACACGTTGGGCCTTTTCTACCAGTTCTACCACCTTGCGCTGTAAGTTGTCCATGCGATTATCAGGATGTGTCCAACGGTACGTATAAGCGGCAGCGTCAAGTTCCCCAAGCCATTCCTGGGCATCGGGCGTATCGAGCAGTGCAGAACCTGGAGGTACCAGCAAACGAATCGAAAAATGCACTGGATCAACGTGCTCAATGAGCCGGCGCTCTTCAAAAAAGTTCAGCAGCGCTATGTAGCTCTCAAGCGTTTCCCATGGAGAGAATGGCATCAGAGATGGACGCAGAGCTATGCCTACCTGCTCCATTAAGTCAAATACCTCTGCTACCTGAGCGCTGGTATGGCCCTTGTTCAGGTGACGAAGCACATCGTCATTGATTGACTCAGCTGCGGAGACAATGAAGGCGCACCCCAGGTCTCGCAGTTCAGGAAGCAGGTGACGATGTTTCAGCAGGTGCTCAACCTTGATAGTCGCATCGAAGGTGATGTTAGGGAACTCTTCGTGTAAAACGCGAGTAATACGCATGGCATGCGTAGGGCCATTGAAGAAATCGGGATCGCCAAAAGTTATATGCTGCACGCCTTGCGCTACCTGTGCGCGGATGTCTGCAAGTACGATCTCGGCTGGTAGCGCGAAGAAACGGCCATGGTAGATTGGCGTGATGGGACAATGCAGGCAGGTGTGCTTGCAGCCACGAGTCGTTTCGGTATAGCCTGCCAGCAACCGCGAGCCATTCAACTCCAGGCGCGCATAAAGATCGGGAGGTGGGAGTTGTTGGCGTTCTGGTATCACGAAAGGAGTACGCTGGATCCACGGTAAGCTACTCTGCTGGCGTGTGCTAACCCCCAGAATAGAGGTGGTTTGACCGTCCTCTAGTGCCGCGATGAGCCTGAGTAGAGGACCTTCATATTCGCCTCCGATAGCTGAATCGATACTTTCTTGCAGTAAGTAATCCGCGTTGAGCGAGGCGTAGAGTCCATAAAAGCAAATATGCGCCGCCGGATTGAGCGAACGCACACGCTTTGCAATTTGCTGCCCTAAACGTAGGGCTGTATGCATGGGTACCGAAACGCCGACGAAACTTGCTTGCATAATTGCTTCGTCTGTCAGCTCCTCGACAGCAGTATCTACTGACACGGGGGAATATCCTGCCTGCCGCAGCATCGTTTGTAGCGAAGCAAGATGAAAGGGTTGATGGCCCAGTTCATAGCATGATATGAGCAGGATATCGCCGTAGGATCTCATTTTTTGCGGGATGGCCCTGCTCCACCTTTGGCGCTTGGTCCAGCACCTACGCCTGCCTCTTCCGGTACCCAGCCCTCTGGCATCTTCGAATCTGCACCGAAGAAGAACTCCTCCATCTGCTCGCGCAAAATCTTGCGTGCTTCTGGATCAGCCATATTCAACCCATAATGATTGATGATGAGAGTGCTCTGTTCGGGCCACATATTCCAGGCCTGTTGCGAGACATGCTCATAGATGCGCTGACCCAGTTCACCGGGGAAAGGAGGCTTCTCTAATCCTGGCAGTTCGCAGCCTAATTTGACACACATTACCATTCGTGGCATCATGAAAACTCCTGATCACTGTTACAATGTACTCTGTAATGAATACTACAAGATACGATGTCTCATGTCAAACACAGTACAAACTGCACGTCCACCACGTGTGCTATTTCTAGGAATGCAAGGCAATTTTTCGTATCCTCCGCTGCTTGCCTTATTAGATGCCGGCATTGAGGTATGCGCGGTTGTTATTCCCGCTGCGACGGGTCCAATGCAAGATCAGCCTGCTATCAGGCGACGAGAGCAACCGCAAATGTCTCACTCGATGTTGCCTGTCTTACAGTCCTCTCTACAAACCTCTATCCTCCAACTGGCGTGGAAGCGACAGATACCTGTGTGGGAAGTACATCGTATGAATGACCCTGGGACTATCAACGTGTTGATAGGGTATCAACCGAATGTTATCTGCGTTGCGTGTTTCTCAAAGCGTATCCCGCGCGCTATCTTAGACATTCCGCGTTTCGGCTGCCTCAATGTGCATCCATCGTTACTGCCGGCCAATCGAGGACCAGAGCCATTGTTCTGGACATTTCGCGAGGGGAGCCCGCTTACCGGTGTGACGATTCATTTGATGGAAGAGGATATGGACTCAGGTCCGATTTTGGCGCGAGAAGTTGTAGATGTTCCAGATGGGATCAGCTACAGTCAATTAGAAGCACAATGTGCCGAGCTTGGCGGGAGACTACTGGCACGCAGCGCCTGGAATCTCTACAAGGGCGTTGCTGTGCCTGTCGTACAAGACGAAACTAAAAGCAGTTACCATGGTTTTCCCTCCGACGATGATTTTGTCGTACCAGTATTAAAATGGAGCGCGCGTCATGTCTACAACTTCATATGCGGAGTAGCTTCATGGGGAACCCCACTCACTTTGCGTGTTGGCAATCGCTCTATGTTCGTTGAAAAGGCAATTTCTTATAGCCATAAGAATATGGATTATGGCAATAGCGATGTGGATAGTCAGCCCAGCGAGGGGTTTTGGGTGCGATGCAAGCAAGGAAGTGTAAGAGTAAAATAGTGGCAGGGAGAGGCACTTTTTCTCCCTGCCGAACGTCCATCATGAGATCGTAGAGAAAATTGACGTCCATGTCTGTCCCCCATCTGTGGTCTTGAGTAGGGAAGAGGAGCTATTGCCTCGACTACTGATAGCCCAGCCGCTTATTGTTGAGCTTTGTAGATGATTTTTTCAAACTGCTGCACAATTATGCGTTTGAGTGGCCTCGTACCAAAAGCACAGGGCAAGGAGCGTGGTCGAGTACAAAACGTGCCACGTGCCCTACTGATCTTGGGCCTAGTGGAGGGCCTGGAGTATTTGGTGAGCGAGGACTGATAACGATCATGTCGGCGCCCCATTCTGCAGCGCACTGGACGATCTCGCGTTCCGGCCTTCCTTCACGTCGCAGGAATTCGGCGTTGGGGAAATAGCGACCTCCTTCCTGGAGTATCTCCTGCGCTGTCTCTATCTCGGCCTGTCGTATCTGGTCGAGTCGTTGAGGGGGCCGTAGAAAACGCTCGCGGTGGCGTTCCAACTCTTCGTGCGGCCCAGGATCGATTATATAGATCAACCCGATTGTGAGGTCATCGGCACGCAGCATCGTTGAAACTACCTTGCTCAATTGTTCAATATTCGTACCATCCAGGCAGCAAAGAACTTTCATGTTTGCCTCCTAGCGCGGTAAAAGTAACCAGATGGTTAGAGCACCTGCCACTAACATTAAGGGTGTCACTAGTATACCAACTTTGGAATAGTCCAGGCCAGATACCTCGAGATTACGACTACGGAGAATCAAAAGCCAGAGAACCGTCGCAAGTGAGCCTACAGTGGTCAAATTCGGTCCAAGATCACAGCCAAAGATTGTCGAAGCAATAAAACCCAGGCGCGTGGAGGGTGCTGCGTGTTGCACACTATGTAGCGCAGAGGTAAGCACGACGGCCATTGGCACGTTATTGATCAGATTTGTCCCTATTGTTGCCCCGGCTGTACCTACCATCACTGCTCCGAAGCTGGTGCCACTTGAAAGATGAAGCAATAGCTGCCCGAATTGTGCTGTCAGATTGGTTTCCTCAACAGCCCGTACCACGATGAACATACCCGCAATGAAACCAAAAATCGCCCATGAGATATGTTTCCCTACGTCTTGTATTGTAGTCTGCCGCCAGCGTAATGCGCCGATCAATAGCAATAGTGCTCCGGAGAGCGCCACTATCGAAAGGGGAAACTGCGTAGCCGCAGCAATGATGTATGCCAGTGCAACCAGTATCAATCCGGTGCAGGTATAGCGGAAGTAGCCCTGATGCCGGATTGAGGCTGCGGGTGATGGTAGTCGCTTGGCATCGAAACTGCCTTGCAGTTGTCGTCGATAGAGCAAGAAAAACACACCAATATTGATGCCAATTACAACCAGGCTTGGTAAGAACAGCAAACGCAGGAATGTCCAGAGGTCGAGTCGGAACGTGGAAAGGACGATAATATTGATGGGATTGCTTACCGGCAACAAAAATGATGCTGTATCAGCAATAAAAGTGCATGCGAAAAGGAAAGGCAGCACAGGGAGGCGAAGGCGTGTAACCAATGTATATACGATTGGTGTTAGAATAAGCGCTGTCGCATCATTTGAGAGGATCATCGAGATCAGGCTGCCCAAAATAAAGGTGTTGAGTAACAAACGGCGGGGGCTGCCACCTGCCAGGTTGGCTGCCCTGGCAGCCAACCAATCGAATAAGCCTGCCGCTTCAGCCAGAGCGGATATGGACATCATGCCCAGGAAAAAGAAGAAAATGTTCCAGTCGCTCAGTAGCACAGTCAGCGCGTCCAGCGGATTGATAAGTCCCAGGATGAGGAGGAGCAATGCCCCAGCCAGTGCTATACGTGCTTCATCCCATTTAAAGGGGCGTATCATTATGCCGATCAGGGTCAATAGGGCTATAAGTGAGATCAATAGCGTTTTAGCAACTACTGGTATGTGGAAGAGCAGGAACATGAGAGTATACCAATCTATATCAATAGCTTATGCATGTGCTATCAGTAACACTCTTCTGGAGCTTGGGAGGTAGACAATATGTAACCTGATTAAGGGCTTCAGGTCCCCACCTCGGACTTCGGCCGGAAGCGTAGCGCTGACCATACCTCGTCGATGGATATCTGTGTCACGGGCCTCCAATCCTTGTCAGGGAAGATATCCCAGAGCACATCGCGGTTGAGATCTGTAGGGACTTTCGAACTCTGCTTTGGATACGAGACCCAGAGCAATCCCCCTCAATCCCCCTGGTTTTACGAGCTTGATTGCCATAGGTACATCTCTTTCAACCTCGGCCTTATTCCGAATAAATAGATGTACCACTTCAAAATTACCAGCAGAAGTTGGGGTCGTGATGAGTTCAACGTCTGCTGGCAGTGTACCGAATTGTTCCCGGTATCCCTCGGGGGCGTTGAGAATAAGCACTCGATGTTTTGGCTTGATGCCAAGTTTTTTGAGCAAGGGTGTATCGGCCATCTACTCACTCCTCATTTTTGATCATAGACGAATACTCATCTCTATGATATCATCGGTGGGTCATCGATTACGTACTCTGGGAGGATCAGGCTACGCAGTGTATCTTAAACGTCTGGAGATGTTGGGTTTTAAGAGCTTTGCCGTGCGAACCGTGTTGGAGTTCAGCACGGGCATAACGGCTGTAGTTGGACCGAACGGTGCAGGAAAATCGAATGTTGCCGATGCGGTGCGTTGGGTGCTCGGGGAGCAGAGCATGCGCCAGTTACGCGGCAAGAAAAGCGAAGACATTATTTTCTCTGGTGGACACGGCAAAGCGCCGCTTGGTATGGCGGAAGTTTCCCTCACCATCGACAATAGTACAGGCTGGGTGCCATCAGAATATAGTGAGATCACCGTCACCCGGCGTAGTTACCGTTCCGGTGAAAATGAATACCTCATCAACAAACAGAAGGTTCGCCTCAAGGATGTCCTGTTATTGCTGGCCCAGGCTCGTATTGGGCACGACTCCTACACCGTTGTTGGGCAAGGATTGATCGACGCAGCTCTCAGCTTACGTGCCGAAGAGCGGCGCGGACTCTTTGAGGATGCCGCCGGCATACGCCCGTTCCAGGTACAGCGAACCGATGCCGAAAACCGACTTCGCCAGACGGAGCAGAACCTGGACCGTTTGCGTGACATCGTCAACGAAATCGAACCTCGCCTGGAACCTTTAGCAGAACAGGCCCGCCGCGCAGTTGAGTATAAGCAACTGAATAGCGAATTGCAGGAGGTGTTACTTACCTGGTATGCCCTCCAATGGCGACGCTTACGCACAACCAAAGAACGAGCAGAGGCTGCGGAACAGGAACAGGCACAGAAGGTTCAGCAAATGGAGCAGACGCTCCAGTCCGCGGATGAGCATAGAGAAGCCTTACGTGTCAGACGGCAAAGCGCTCAAGCCAGCATTATTGAGGCCCGTGAAGCGTCTAACGGTGCTAACGACGTAGTACAGCGTATTGAACGTGACCTGGCAGTCAACCAGGAACGGATTACTGGGTTAGAGCGTCAGAGGGTGGAACAGCAACAGGAGGAGCGTCGATTGCGTGAGCGACTGATTGCTGCCCAACAACAGATCATTGACCTGGAAGAACAGTGCGATCTTGCCGACGAAACGATAGATAGGGATGCATTAGCCCTGGCGGTACAGGAAGGACAGGTCGCGAAGGCGCAAAAGGAATATGAACTGGATGAGCGACGTTTGCGTAGTACGCAGAGTGAACTCATCCAGGTTCAGGCACGCCTGGGAGCCAGTCAATCGGACCTGGGCAGGCAGCAGAAGCACCTTGGAGAGCGCAATCGTAACCTGGCAGCGCGTCGTGATACAATCGCCCAATCCCAGCGGTCCATTCGTGCGTTAGAGATACGCCTGGTTGAAGAACGCGCACTCCTCGATACTGCCCGTAAAGAAGAGCAACAGATCACGCAACGCAAGCAGGCACTGGCGCGCACCATTGCGGACGCATACCAGGAAATAGAACGCCTCAAGTCGGCGCTGGCAGAAGCGGAAAGACTTCGCCGCAGCATTTCAGACCGGCTCAATATGCTCAAAAACTGGCGTTCGAGCCTCAGCGGATATAGCGATGGCGTTCGAGCTTTACTACGCGCCCCGCAGGGCAAACTTACAGGTGTCATTGGTCCTGTACCACAGCTCGCTCTTGCACCTGTTGGTTTGGAAGCCGCCATGGAAGCTGCGCTGGGTCCATACTTGCAGGCCGTGGTAGTACAAACACTTGAGGATGCTCGTTCATGCCTTGATTACCTTCAATCATCGAAGGCAGGGAAAGCAATGGTTGTGTGGGTGGATAGAAATGACAGCCAGGGTAAGGAAAAAGGTAGAGATGAGGCCCAATTTCAAATAGAGGAAAATGCTCTCAGTCGCTTACTGGCGAACGTGTCTGAGTTGAAAGATGCTGTGTATGGCCTTGCCTGGCGATCTATACAATGTGAACCACGCTACCTTCTACTCTTTCGCAGAATGTTGCGAGGGATGGTTATCGTACGTGACCTGGAAAGCGCTTGTACACTTCTTGACTCACTTGTATCATCACCTGGTGCCCCTGTATATCCCAGCATAGAGAAGCTTGTAACGCACAATGGCGAAGTGCTGCATATCGATGGTTGGCTGACTGGAGGGAGCAGCAAAGATGGCGGTCAGCAGGGGTTGCTGGCATATGAGCGTGAATTGCGAGAATTGCCACTACAACTCGACGAGCACCTGGCACTCATTGATCGGTTGAACGCCAGCATCAGCGAAGTGCAGCGAAGCCAGGAGGCCCGCCGTGTAGAGCAGAATGCGGTAGACAAAGAGCTACAGAAAAATGCTGCCCGCATCATTGAGCTGAACACGACGGCAAGTAACTTGCAGCGAGAGCAGCAGCGATTGCAAACTGAGTTACAACTTGCGAACTCCGTGGAGCAGCAATTGGCGGCTGAGCTTGCCGGGTTGGAACAAGAAGTGCAGGCGGCGCTAGAACGTGTGCGCGCACATGAGAAATCCCAGCGAGAAATTGCGGGCTTAGTCGAGGAGCTACAGCGGGAGGTGGAGGAGCGCACTATTGTCTATCGACGCCAGCAGGATGAACTGGGCAAAGCTCGTACTGCGCTCGCCGTGAAGCGACAGGAGGCGAAATCGTTGCGTCAACAATTGCTAGCGCAGCGGACACAGGTACAAGAACTCACATTGCAGGTTGAGCAACACATAACCCGCATGAAAGAGGCCGAAGAGCGGCATCAAGCGTTGCAACAAACAGTCATTTCGCATCGCACAGAACTTGAACAGGCCAAGAAGCGCACCCAGACGCTGGCCCAAGCATTGAGAGTGGCAGAGGAACAGGCGAGTGAGATTGATCGCCAAATCACGATACAGGAACAAGAAATATTACGGCTGCGTCATACAATGAATGAATTAGAAGTAAGTTATCGCCGTTGCCTGTTGGAGAGCCAGAAAGCGCGAGATGCTGTCGAGGCATTATTAGAGCAGTTACATGAAGAGATGGGAATTACAGATCCCAGAGAACTGGTCCGGTATGCCACGAACGGCTACGAGGTCACAGAAGTGACAGAGGCGCCTGAGGAAAACGATCAGGCATTTTCGACCGATGGTGTGGAGGTTCTTTCGCAGGAAGAAGAGACACAACTGCGCAAATTGCGCAGGCGGGTTGATAACCTGCGTAGCCGCATCAAAGCCATAGGTGGCAGTGATCCTGATGCGCCACAGCAGTATGAGGAGACTCGCACGCGCTATGAGTTCCTCTGCACGCAAATTGCCGATATGGACCAGGCCACATTGCAGTTGCACACGATTATTAGCCAGCTCGATGCCACGATGGCGCGGCAATTCGAGACCACGTTCCAGGCAGTCAACACCCGTTTCCGCGAACATTTCACAACGCTCTTCAATGGCGGTAATGCGCGACTCGAATTGATCGCTTCCAGGAATGAGGAGAATGGTGCTTATGCATCTAATATGCCCGCAGGTGTAGATGTCATTGTGCAGCCACCTGGCAAGAAGGTGCAGGATTTATCGCTGCTTTCCGGAGGTGAGCGCGCCCTGGTCTCGGCGGCGCTGCTCTTTGCCCTGTTAGAAATCAATCCGCCGCCTTTCTGCCTGCTTGACGAGGTAGATGCTGCGCTTGACGAATCCAACGTGACGCGCTTCTGCGATATTCTGAAGCGCCTGGCCCAGCGCACGCAGTTTATCGTAATTACCCATAACCGGGTGACGATGATGGAGGCACAGGTCATCTATGGTGTATCAATGGGTGGTGATAGCATCTCGCGCCTGCTCTCGTTGAAACTCGAAGAGGCTCAGGTTGCTGGGGATAGATAGAGATTTTATCCCACGCGTAAATTCGCTGAAAAAACTATTGACAGGCTTTCCAGGCTGTGATAGAATAAACTCTGTCAAAAGAAACCGCTTGTATGTGCAGGCGAACCGGTGACAATTGCGAAGAGGGTACACCCGTTCCCATCCCGAACACGGCAGTTAAGCTCTTCAGCCCCGACGATACTTTGGGGGTAGCCCCACGGGAAAATAGGACGTCGCCGTTTCACCCGCCCACACAGGCGGTTTTTTGTTGGGTTATGGCTATACTACAGCACAAGCGCTTCCTTTTTAGATGGCGAGAATGTCCGGCCAGGATCGAAGGTGCTGAGATCGATAGTATGCTTATCGAAAGGTGATGGTAGACGAACCCGCCCGTTCTCAACGTCTCTAGCGATAATCGCCTCTACCAGCACAGCGGTAATTGGCGCGTGCATCAAGCCGTGTCCGGAGAAGCCGGCGGCATGAACGAGATTGTCCAGGTTGGCGTCAATGCCGATCAAAGGATTCGCATCAGGCGTGGTTCCGTAGAAACCAGAAGTCGTTGCCGTCAATCCACCGATATCAGCTAAGCGCGGAGCGAAAATCATCACCTGTTCGAGTAGTGCATAGCCATAATTGTCAATACCATTGGTATAGTTAAATGGTGGGTCGATCCTGTCCTGATCTTCATCGGTGAAGTAAGGCTCAGGATTGGTCTCGTGTGCCCACGCAATCATCAGGAGTTCGTTCTCTGGGCGGGAATGAGCGCCTCGACCAATACCTATGCCGTAGATGGTCATCGGCAAGCGATGCCATTCCTCCATACTCATGATTGGCATGCCTGGTTTCAGAAAGTAGAGATAGCGCTTGAGAGGTGCAATGGGGAGAGGCATGCCACCTATACGCCGGCTGAGCCGTGGTGCCCAGGCATTTGTCCCATTAACAAACCAGTTAGCCTCGATAGGGCCTTTCGTCGTTTCAAGGGCGACGATGCGACCGCCACGCAACGTCGCGCCGATCACTTCTGTGTCTTGCATCAAGCAAGCTCCTAACTCCTGGGCTCGCCGAAAGCCTTCCGTGTAGATCATCTGGGGATAGAGAAACCCATCGGTCGGACACCAGGTGGCCCCCACCAGACGATCAGGTTCGATATGCGGCCAACGATCATGAATCTCCCGAGGAGTCAAAATTTCAACTGGTAAACCGATCTTCTGTTGCATTGCAACGTTTGCTTGGGCCACTTGCCATGCTTGCTCCGCCGCACTTCGAATACTCGGTTTCCATGCTGGCGCAGCGTGTTCTGGGTTCTCATACAGAAAGAGGTAGCCATTTTGTTGTATGACTGGTTGGCTCCTGTCAGGTGGAGTTCGCAATACCTCGTGGAACTGCTTATACCACCACTCGGAGTACTGCATGCCGATCACCGTTTCCTCGACACTGAACTGGGCACGGATGCCTGCTGCTGATCGACTCGATGAGCCGTTCCCAATTTTTGCCTTCTCAAGGATGGTCACGCGGAAACCACGCTCTGCCAGGCGCACAGCTGTTAGCGCATTGGTCGAGCCTCCACCAATCAAGACCACATGATCCGCCGATTGGTGTTGTAAGGGATGTGGGGAACTCATTACTCATTGCTCCTTTCCACGATCGGGAACGCGCTCAGCGTACTTTTCAGAGTCATTTATAGACTCTATATCTCCTGCATAGCCTGTACCAGCTTATCTATCTCCTCCTCGGTGTTGTAGAAACCTGTTGAGATGCGCAGTGACTTCGTAGAAGGAATATCGCGGATATAAATGTTGTGATTGTCTCGTAGGTACGTGACTACCTCGGTCGCATCACGTCCCTCCAACTTGAAAGCGACTAATCCGCTCTCACCTGGTTGTGGTGTAAGCAAGGTTAATCCCGGAACAGTTTGAAGAGCATTATAAGTGTATCCACTCAGCGATCTGATACGTTCAAATAGCCATTGGTAGCCAACTGCTTCCTCCAGCCAGTTCAGTACTGCCGCCTGTCCGGCCAGGGCTGCGGTTTGCCGACCTCCCGCCTCAAAGCGCTGCGCACTCTCCATCAGTTCCCATTCCATTCCTTCTTCGTGCTTGACAGACCAGTAGCCTACATAGGTTGGCGAGACATAGCTTAGCGCATCCCTGCGGACGTAGAGCGCACCTGTACCATCTGGCCCGCATAGCCACTTCTGCATAGGAATGGCATAGAAATCAACGCCGAGCGCTTTCACATCGACAGGAATCGCGCCCGCAGATTGCGCACCGTCGATCAAGACAGGGATACCCCATTCACGCCCCATATAGGCAACTTCGCTGATATTGAGAACTGCTCCTGTGGTCCAGGTAACGTGTGAGATAGAGATCAGGCGCGTGCGAGGTGTCACCAGGTCTGCAATTGCCTTGAGAACAGGGCGTTCTGCTTGCGGACCGATATCGGCTCTGCGAATGATAATACCATAGCGGTCCCGCAACTGGTATAGAGGCGCGAGCAGACTAATATGTTCATGATTGGTCGTTATGACTTCGTCGCCTTCATGCCAATTGAGGCCATAGCTGATGATATTGAGGCCATCACCAGTGCTATCCGTCAAAGCAATCTCATCTACATCAGCGTTCAGCAGGTGAGCTACACCACTACGTGCATTACTGTAGATCGTTGATGTGGCTTCAAATACTGCTGGCCCTAAGCGGCCATTTTGCCATTCGTCCTGGATACGTTCCTGTAAGGCTTGTACCACACAAGTGGGTAATGGCCCGAATGAGCCGGTGTTCAGGTAGATGTGTGACGTGGTGGTAGGCATTTCCTGGCGAATACGCTTTTGATGAGTTAGATCTGGCAAGGTTGGACTCCTCCGTCAAGTTAAGGGATCAGTTCGTCGCTGCACCAGCTATGTGCAAGACGATGAACAAGTCGTTTAGATAATACACGTTAACTGAAGTATATATTACACATTGATGTGGTTGCTAGCAGGGAAAATGTATGACCTCACTGATCTAATCTGCATGCTGAGATACGTCAAACATTGCGAAACTCCCTTGTATGAAAACTGATCTGGCCTAATATGCCTCTGTTCGTGAAAAAAAGCCTGCTTTTTCGTGAACAAACGGTATGAAGGTATTTCTTCAATTGTCCCTGTAGATACCTTCACCACAGAAAAAGAGCATGAGAATACGAGGAAAGAAGCGATGCAGGTTGAAACCTGGTTGAAACAGTATTATTTTGAGAAGTACCTTCTGGATGTTTCTATAGCAACATTAGAACGAGGGGGAGTGACCTCGAACGTCGATACCTATGAATTTCTTCCTCCAATTGATGCGTGGGGTTTTCCGAAATATCCGGGTAACACTACAGTGGCACTTGTTGAAGAGGAGGAGGAAGCAAGCCCAGCCGGAAGCCCAAAAAAGACAGCGGCTACTTCAGGTGAGCTTGCAGAGCCGCTGCCGCCTGCTCCAGGGCCGCTAGGGTCAGGCATTCGGTCGAGCCAAGGTGCAGATTGTAGGTGTGATTGCGGATCTGCCGATGAGCGCGCCAGGCCGCTCTAGGTAAGCGCTCGACCTCGCGATGAGCCGTCAGGCGCCCCTGCTTTCCGACAAAGCGAAACGAGGAAAGCGTCGCTAGCCAGGCAAACCATGCTGAGCTCTCCGGCTCAAGCGAGAGCAGGCCGTGCTGAGGGCAGATCACCACGTAGTGCCCATCGGTCCCATACTCGACCAGCGGTAAGACGTGCGCAGGAGGCCCTGGCCGCTTCGGCGCGCCAGCCGTGACGGGACGCGACCTGGTGGAAGCTTTCGTCCCCGTGGGGGCCCCCTTGCCAGCCTGGCCTGCGTGAGCAGGAGCGGCCGTGGCAGGGGACTCGTGTGGTGGCCGCAGCAGCTCCTGCGTGAGTGCAGCCAGCTGCTGCTGCAAGGCTGCGAGCTGGGCAGGCAGTGCGCTGAGGGTCTGGAGCAGACCGATGAGTTCAGGTGGCAGAGGCGGCGCCTCTGGGTGCCCTGCGGGAGCAAGCGGAGGAAGCTCGCCGGACAAAGCAGGAAGGCTGCGATGATGTGCTGTGGCGAGCAGGCGCAGGTGGTCGCCTGTGATCCCTTTGAGGCGGGCATCGGTGGGATGCCGCTGAAGGGGAAGCTGCGCCTGGACCAGCCAGCGGCGCAGGGTTTTGGCATCAATGGAAAGCCTCCGGCAACAGTCGGTCAAAGCAATGATGGGCATGGTGCAACTCCTTTCGTGTTGCTTGTGACAAGAACGACAAACGGTGAGAGCGTCTCCTGGGAATATCCTCGGAGATATCCTGGGAATGGTCCCTGGAGATATCCTGGGAGTGCTGAACGGGCAGAACCGAAGAAATTATCCTGCTTTCTCGCGGCGTCTGCGGTGATAATAGCCCGCCCAATACTGATGGGCTCGTCGCCAGCAGGACCACTGACAAATCAGAGACGCGTGAGAGGGGGCGGGCCAGATCAGACGAGCCATCAGGTGACGGACTTCTGAGGTGGTGAGAGGAATGAGAGGTGGTGAGGGAATTGGCCCTTCTTGCTGGGGATGATGACGGTGGTCCTGGGCACAGATCCCAAGCAGAAAGGCAGAGGCGAGCATGACGAGCGTGATATGGCGATACCAGCCGACGTAGCTGCGCACCTCGTACTGATCGAGGCCAAGATCTTTGGCGTTTTCCAGATCGACCTCAATTGACCAGCGTGCTCCGATAGCCAGAACCATCGTGTGCAGGCTGGTCCCAGGTGGTGCGAAGACCAGATAATAGGCCTTTTCGAAAGGCGCGTCCAGGCAACGGCGGATCACGAGCCAGTGGTATCCATCTACGGTGCCGTGAAGAACCTGAGGGAAGATGGCCCAATCAAAGAGCCTTTCGCCTTTGCTGCCCTGGCTCATGGAGAGTCGCTGCCAGTCCTCTTTACCCAGCGCTTGCTGCTCGATGCTCGCCACATCGCCAATCCGGTATCCCTGGGAAGTTTGAACACAGACCACTTCATTGGCCGGGACAGCCAACGCGAAGAAGAGACCTTGCGCTTCCAGCCAGAGCCGCAAGTCCGTGCTATGCCCGTACACGGTATCAGCGGCCACCCAGCGGATCGGGAGCGAGGCGGACTGCACGCGTTGGAGCATCTGTCGGGCCAATTCGGGTTTGGTCTGAAAAACGGCCGTTTCGGGGATATGAGTCGCCTGCCTGCGAGCGGCATCGTTGATCCAGTCTTCTGGCAGGTACAATTCGCAATCGATGAGGGCATGTCCCTGAGCGGTCACGTAGGAGAGGAAGACGCCAACTTGACAGTTGTCCAGCTGTCCGGTTGCGCCGCAATACTGCACCTGGACCCCGGCCGAGTGGGTTCCCCGTTTGGGAAAACCACTCTCATCAATCACATACACAGGAAAGAGGGGCTGGGGTCCATCACGGTTCTGCTTACCGATCTGGGGAAGGGAAGGTGGGCTCAGACATTGCACAACGTATGTTCGCAACTCATCGCGGACTCCTGCGTCATTCCAGACAGCCCGCGAGAGCAGGCGCTGCATGCCGTAGGGACGGGCTTGTTTGGCGTGTTCTGCGATCTGCCAACTATTTTTTCTGGGAATCTCGCTGACCATGGCTTGCAGGTAGAGCAAAGCGTGCTGACGTGGCTCCGGACGAGCGAAGTAGGGAGCCAGGCGCTGATGCAGGTGGATCAAGGCGAGCGGCCATCTTCCTATCTCGCCTGAGGATGGCCCAGCGCCATCCCATGTGGTATGGTGTTGAGGCTTCATGCAGTTCTCGTTTCTGATGAACATCTCTCAAGGTGTTTTTTCTTCTTTGTAGAGTGTCACATCGAGAGCGAGAAATGCACGAGGTTTTTTCTGGTCCGGGGAAAATTCCGGGGAATTTGGAGTAGTTTCAAAGTGCCACTGTAGTGTGGCTTGCGGCGGGCTAAAGCCCTTTTCTGTCAGCCCAGGCCAGGTTTTTTCACTTGATCAACTGGCCGATCAGCTCGCATCATCAGATTTGTCTATCGATATGGCGCTTAACCTGGACGGTGGCGCATCCACCAGCCTCTATATAAATGCTGGCCACTCGCACGTGGCAATCGATTCGCTTGCGAAACTACCCCTTGTGGTCATCATCAAGGCACCTTAGTCTTAAAAATTTTATATGTCGAACAGATGGCTGAGTGTGGCGGCGCCACACTCAGCCATCTGTTCGACATATAAAATTTTTGGTTGCGACCCTTGGGTCGCTAGTCTCCATTCAAAAAAGTGATAGGGAGAGAGAGCTCCGTGGGCACGATCAATCGGGTCCCTACGCGGATGCTATCCCCAGACGAATCTCATTTCGAATCACCTGCACAGCATCCTCCAGGGGCGTAATATGACCTTCCTTCTGTGAACGCAGCTTGAGTTCGATACCGCCGTTCTGCAGGGAGCGCTTGCTTACCACAGCACGTAGTGGCAAGCCCACAAGGTCAGCGTCATTGAACTTGACACCGGCTGTCTCAGCACGGTCGTCATAAAGAACCTCGACACCCGCTGCTGTCAAATCAGCATAGAGTTGCTCTGCTACCTGGCGATTCTCTTCCTTCTCCAGGTCCAGCCCGATCAGCGCAACATGGTACGGTGCAATACTGAAAGGCCATATGATACCTTTCTCGTCGTGACTCTGCTCCACCAGCGTCGCCATGATTCGTCCAATACCAATACCATAGCAGCCCATGAGAATTGGATGCGCCACACCTCCGGCATCAAGGTACGTGGCGTCGAACAGTTCGCTATATTTTGTGCCTAACTTGAAGATGTGGCCTACCTCGCTGCCACGAACAGCGTGTAATGTTCCACCACAACGCGCGCAGGTAGCGCCATCATAGGCAGAGGCAATATCCTCCCACACGTCGATACGGATTCTCAATCTCAGTAAGCTCGGGCGAAAATTGCTTCGCAGGTGGCAGGTTTACCAGTGTAGAAGCAATTTCCTTTGACACCTCCCGCTGGCTGATCAAAAGGTATAACCCTCAGTGTGGCTTTGGTCTCCTCCTTGATAGCCAGCTCTGCTGCACTGTCCTCGGCCCATTTCACCCGCACAAAGCCCCGCTCTTCGGCAATAATTCGTTTGAACTCCTCATAACTGTCGGTATAATGGGTGTTTCGATCTCTGAATTCTTTTGCTCGCTGGAAAAGCGCCTTCTGTACTTCTTCTAACAGCGCAGGCAAGCGACTTTCCAATGCTTCTACGGGCACCGATTCCTTGACTCGGTTGTCGCGTCGTACCAGCATAACGCTGTTGCTTTGTACATCACGTGGCCCGATTTCCATCCGCACCGGGACGCCTCTTAATTCCCATTCATTAAATTTCCAGCCCGGTGTGTTTTCGCTCGTATCAACCTTGACGCGTACTTTGCCCTTAAGCATTTTTTCTACGCGCTCAACCATTGCGTTCACGACTGTCTTTTCTGCATCTTTACGCCAGATTGGTACAACCACTACCTGGTAAGGCGCGAGACGTGGGGGGAGAATTAAACCTGCGTTATCCCCGTGTACCATGATGATGCCTCCGATGAGGCGGGTGCTCGCGCCCCAACTGGTGGTAGCGCAATACTTGCGTTGCCCATCGGCATCCAGGTACTGTATATCGAAACTTTTGGCAAAGTTCGTACCCAGGTTGTGGCTCGTACCCGCCTGCAACGCTTTACCATCACTCATCAAAGCCTCAATGGCATACGTGCGTAACGCTCCAGCGAATTTCTCATTTTCACTTTTGCGTCCCATTATGACCGGCATAGCCGCATCTTCCTCAGCGAAAGCCCGGTACACTTCAAGCATCATAAGCGTACGTTCTTCAGCTTCTTCAATATTGCGGTGTGCCGTATGTCCCTCTTGCCATAGAAATTCAGTGGTTCGCAAAAAAAGGACCGTTCGCCTCTCCCAGCGTATCACATTGTTCCAAAGGTTTATCAAGATTGGCAGGTCGCGATAGCTCTGCACCCACCTGGCATAGCTATGGCCAATAATGGTCTCACTGGTAGGGCGGATAGCAAGCGGCTCTTCGAGTTCCTCACCTCCCCCGCGTGTCACCCAGGCCAGTTCCGGCGCGAACCCTTCGATATGCTCTGCCTCTTTTTCAATAAAACTACGGGGAATGAGCAGAGGGAAGTAGGCGTTGACTACCCCGGTTTCCTTGAAACGGGCATCCATTAATTGCTGAATATTTTCCCAGATGCCATAGCCATAAGGCCGAATTATCATACAGCCGCGTACAGGCGCATAATCAGCCAGTTCCGCCTTACGCACTACCTGGTTATACCATTGAGAAAAATTATCATCCTGGTCGATTATTTCCTCGACGTACTTTTCCTCGTCAGCCATTTCTCCTCCTTCAGTATTAGTGCTGACTTAATGCCAACAGCAAGATAGCATTGATCCAACAAATTAAAGCAAGCATAAAAAAACCCGTCCTTATAGTAAGGACGAGTCTGTTACCCGTGGTACCACCTCAATTGAACTGTGCTTCTCAACACAGTCCCACTTACGCGGTGATGCTTCCACTTTTATTAGGAAGAACCGCTCCTCTTGCTAACGGTGAGGCTCCGATCAGTTTCTCAATCACTGACGCTCTCAGGTGGGTTCGACGAGGCACCATCCATCGGCTTTCACTATCCCGATTCGCTATTCGACTACGCCAGCGTCTACTGATCCTGATCATTGCTTTACAGCTTTTTCATTTGCAGGTTAAGGATACACCATGAAGTGGGGCCTGTCAAGCATATTTTATAAACGAGGAGCATTTTTTCATATTCGTTACTGTGAAAAGCTCATCTTTACTGCGTAGCCTAATACGTGCTATGCTCTAAAAAGCACGAGTATAGATGTTTCAGCCATTTGTGGCTGAAAGTGCCTATGAAAGATATCAAAACCATAGCGAAAGACAGAGAGGGTGGGCTATGCTGCCAGAAGACATGGTGGGACAGACATTAGGGCACTACCGTATTATCAA
>WNFE01001292.1_pt1 | contig 22255 bp, 26 predicted proteins | sample 5400451 | NCBI WGS metagenome assembly WNFE01 (sample SAMN13153344, study PRJNA577476) | soil metagenome | isolation source: 200 cm saprolite under Douglas fir tree site 2 hole 2 | place: USA:California | collected 2015-04-18
CGATCAGCTGGCGCGCATAGGCGGCATAGGTGAAGGCGGCTTCGGGCGAGGCCGCGGCCGCGGCCTGCTCGCGCGCGTCCTCACGCTCGAGGCGACGGTGCTCCTCGGTGAGCTGGGCCGCCAGCCCTTCAAGGTCGGCGAGGTGGCGCCGGCGCTCGTCCACCTGCCAGCGGTGCAGGCGGATGAGGCTGTCGAGCGCGCTCACCGCGGCACCTCGAGGCGCGCGGCGAGCGGCGCGCAGCCGCTGGCAAGGTCGGCGGGCTCGTTCTTGGCCTGGGCAGGGAAGGCCTCGATCGGCGCCCGCCCGGCGCGAAACCCGACCACTTCGCAGGCGAGCCGGCGACCGTCCCGGGCCAGCCCGGCGCATTGCCCGCCCACCCGCAGGCGGCGTCGCAGCCCGCCCGCATCGAGCAGCATGCCCATGACGCCGGTAACGCCGCCGAAGCGGCGATGCTCGGGAATGAGGGCTATCTCGGCGACGAGATCGCAGGGGCTCACCAGGATTCCTTGCCAGCCTCGAGTGGCCGCGCATCATCGCCGGACGCACTTAATCGGCGGTTAAACAGAGCGCTTGGCTTGAGCCGCGAGCGATGGCTGGGCAACCGCCACGCGAGCTCATCGAGGAAAGCTACTTTTTCGTTGCTTGGTTAACCCGTCTTTAACCCGGGTTGGTAAGGATCATTAAAAGCGGTTATGGTTATGACGAGCCGAGAGTTGGCTCGAGCGGAGGCGGTTAAGATGCGCGTACTTCTGGTGGAAGACGATTCGGCCACCGCAGCCAGCATCGAGATGATGCTGCGCGCCGAAGGGTTCATTTGCGATACGACCGATCTCGGCGAGGATGGCCTGGAGATCGGCAAGCTCTACGACTACGACATCATCATCCTCGATCTGATGCTGCCGGACATCGACGGCTACGAAGTGCTGCGCCGTCTGCGCGCCGCGCGGGTGCGCACGCCGATCCTCATCCTTTCGGGTCTGGCCGAGCTCGATCACAAGATCAAGGGTCTCGGCTTCGGCGCCGACGATTTCCTGACCAAGCCGTTCGATCGACGTGAACTGATCGCCCGCATCCAGGCGATCGTGCGCCGCGCCAAGGGCCATTCGGAATCGGTGATCCGCACCGGCAAGCTCACCGTGAACCTGGACAGCCGCACCGTCGAGGTCGACGGCTCGCCGCTCCACCTCACCGGCAAGGAGTACGGCATCCTCGAGCTTTTGAGCCTGCGCAAGGGCACGACCCTGACCAAGGAGATGTTCCTGAACCATCTCTACGGCGGCATGGACGAGCCCGAGCTCAAGATCATCGACGTCTTCGTCTGCAAGCTGCGTAAGAAGCTGGCGACCGCCACCAAGGGCGACAACTACATCGAGACGGTGTGGGGCCGCGGCTACGTGCTGCGCGATCCGCCGGCCGAGACCGTCAGCGGCCCGTCGCGCAAGCTCGCCGCCAAGGCCTAGACGCCGACCAGGACTCGCCAGAAACGATCAGGACGGCAGCGCGAGATCGCGCTCCGACGCGGCCCGCCCCCGGCGGGCCGCAAGCTTTTTGGCCATTGCTGCGACGGAGATGGCACCGAGGCGAGGTGTCTCGAAGTTTTCAGGGTCGACGTTCCGCGGCACCAGGAAAAGTGCGCCTTACCGGCCCCGGCCCGGCGGAGGCTAGCGCGCCGCCAGCCGCTTCGCCATGGCGCTCGCCGACAGGGCGGGGGTGTAGACGCCGCGCTGGTCGGGGGCCGCCTGGAACTTGTCGGTGATGCCGATGATCGTCTCCGCCCCGCCGAGATAGAGATACCCGTCCGGCTGCAGCACGCGGGGAATCCGGTCGAGCACCGACGTCTTGCTCGCCCTCCTGGCGGAAATATTTGACCAGGAGCTGGATCGGCAGGCCGCGTTGCACCTCGAACTGGGTGTAGACGCCGGCCTGCGCCTTCTCGAGGATCTCGGTGGAGAGATCGGTGGCGACGATCTCGATCTGCCAGCCGGCGAGCTTGTCCTTGTGCTCGCTCAAGAGGATGGCGAGCGAATAGGGCTCCTGCCCGCTCGAGCATGCGGCGCTCCAGATGCGCAGCGTCCGCTTGCCGGCCCGCGCCTTCATCAGCTCCGGCAGGATGAAGTCGCGGAACTGGTCGAACGGCTTGAGATCGCGAAAAAACGACGATTCGTTGGTGGTCATCGCCTCGACCACGTCGCGCACCAGCTCCTCTTCCGGTCGGCTGCGCAGGAGAGCGACGAGTTCATCCAGCGACTTCATGTTGCGGCGGCGCACCACCGGCAGCAACCGGCTCTCGAGCAGGTAGGCCTTGTCGCTCGCCAGCAGCAGGCCCGAGCGCTCCTTCAGCAGGCGGCACAGCAGCTCGAAATCGGCGGCGATCATGGCCGGCCCCGCGACGCCAGCTTCCCGACCAGGCCGGCGATGTCCGCGAGCGGCATCACGGCGCTGCACAGCCCGGCCATGGCCACCGCGCCGGGCATGCCCCAGACGATGCTGGTCGCCTCGTCCTGGGCGACGATGGTGCCGCCGGTCTGGACCACCGTCCGGCTGCCGGCGAGCCCGTCGCGGCCCATGCCGGTCAGCATGATGCCGAGGACGCGCGAGCCATAGGACGCGGCGAGGCTGCGCAGCATCGGATCGACCGAGGGCCGGCAGAAGTTCTCGGCCGGCCCCTTCGACACCCGCACCACGCGGCTTCCTGGCGCCACCGTCTCGACGGTCATGTGGAAGTCGCCCGGCGCGAGGTAGATGTGCCCGGCATTGACCGGCTCGCCGTCCACCGCCTCGCGGGTCGGATAGCCGCTGGTGCGGGCGATGTGCTCGGCGAGGATCGTCGTGAAGGTGGCGGGCATGTGCTGGGTGATGAAGATGGGTTGCCGCACCGCCCTCTTGAGATCGCCCAGCACGCGAAACAGCGCTTGCGGCCCGCCGGTCGAGGAGCCGATGGCGATCGCCTCGGGGGTCTCGCGCGCGGCCGGGCGCAGCGCGATGACGCGCCGCGGCACCTCTCCGGGTGTCGCGGCCTCGGCCGCGCGCCGCGGGCCAGGGACGCGCCCCGCCGCACGCAGCGCCACCGAGACGCGGCTGGCATGGCCCAGCACCTTCACCTTGGCGAGGAGCTCACGCTTGAACTGGTCGGCGCTGCTGAGCACCAGGGAGCCGGGCTTCGTCAGATAGTCGGCAGCGCCCGCCGCGAGCGCCCTGATGCTGATCTCGGCGCCGCGCCGCGTCAGCGTCGAGGCGATGATGACCTTGATGCCGGGCTTGGCGGCGAGCAGCTTGGGCAGCGCGGTCAGCCCGTCCATCACGGGCATCTCGATGTCGAGGATGACGACCTCGATGTCGTGCCGCCCCAGCGCCGCCAGCGCCACCGCGCCGTTGCTGGCCGAGGCGATGACGGCGACTTCGGGATCCGCCTCGAGCGAGCGGATGAGCAGGCCGCGGATGGCGGCGCTGTCGTCCACCACCATCAGCCGATAAGGCGCGAGCACACGGCCTCCCGGCGCGCTGCCCAAGCCTGGCGCGGGAACCGCCTCCGCTCTCGTCACAGCAACCCTACCTGCGCGAACTTGGCTTGCAGGATGTCGCTGTCGAACGGCTTCATGATGTACTCGTTGGCGCCGGCGCCGATCGCCTCGCGGATGTGTTGAACATCGTTCTCGGTCGTACAGAACACGACCACCGGCGTATCGCCGCCCTTGGTGCGCCGCAACTGGCGCAGGAAGTCGATGCCGTTGAGTCCGGGCATGTTCCAATCGAGCAGGATGGCGTCCGGCATCTTGCGCAGGCACGCGTCCATCGCCGTCTTGCCGTCGATGGCCTCCTCGATGACGAATTGCAGATCCTCGAGGATCCGTCGCGCCACTTTGCGCACGACCCGGGAATCATCGACGACAAGGCACGACTTCATGTTCCGACACTCCGGACTGCAGGCGGCTGGAACGGCACCGGATGGCCTCAGACGAGGTCCGCTCGGGTGGTGAAGTCGAGAACGCGCGCGACGTTGAGGATGACCATGAGAGTGTTGTCCAGGCGATAGATGCCGTTGGAGACATCGCGCCACGCCGCGTCCAGCGTGGGCGGGTTGCGTTGCGCCGCCGCGGCGCCGAGGCTCAGCACCTCGCCCACGGCATCGACGAGGATGCTGTAGAGCTCGCCGCCGTGGTCGACGACCACGCTCATGCCGACCTCGCCGTCCGGCAGCCGCGGCAGCTTGAGCCGCGTGCGCAGATCGATGGCGGTGACGATGCGGCCGCGCAGGTTGAGCGAGCCCGCCACTTCCGGCGGCGCCAGCGGGATGGGCGTGATGCGCTGCGGCCCCAGCACGTCCTGCACCTGCAGCACGGGAATGCCGAAGAGCTGGCCGGCGACCGTGACCGTGACGAATTCCTGTGCCTCGCCGGCGACGGCGACCCCGTTGCGCAAGTCGGCTGCTGCCGTGCCCTGGTTCATGCGGCACCTCGATCATTGATGGCTTCGGATAGCGTCGTCAGGAGCCCGTCGCGGTCGAATTTGGCGACGTAGTCGCGGAAGCCCGCCGCGCGGCCGCGGGCGATGTCCTTTTGCGTCGCGTGCGAGGAGAGCGCCACCAGCGGCGTCCCCTGCCAGCGGCTGTCGTTCCTCACCACCGTGGCGAACTCGAAGCCGTTCATGCCGGGCATCTCGATGTCGCTGACGATGATGTCGAAATCCTCGCCCGCCTCGCACAGGCGCAGCGCATGGTCGCCCGACTCGGCGGTGGTGACCTGGTAGCCCGCCGACGAGAGCAGCGGCGACAGCATGTTGCGGAAGAACGGGCTGTCGTCCACCAGCAGCAGCCGCTTGTTCTTGCCGGTGGCGGACTGGCGCTGGTCGACGTACTCGCCCTCGTCGCGCTTGCCGAACCAGTCGCTGTAGACCTGCGTCAGGTAGAAGCCGGCGTCGATGATGTCGGTCGCCTTGCCGGCGACGAGCGCGCTGCCCACCAGCCCTGGCCGGTCGGCGGTGAGCTCGACATGCAGGCTCTCCTCGACGATGTCGATGATCTCGTCGACGACGAGCCCCATGACGTGGTCGCGCTCGGCGAAGACCAGGATCGGCTTGCGGCCGTCCTGGCGCAGCTCGAAGCTGGGATCGAGGGTGACGATCGGCATGAGCTTGCCGCGATATTGCACCACCGGCCGGTCGTTCGAGTATTCGATCTTGGCGAGATCGATCTCCTCGAGGCGGGCGATGAGCGAGAGCTGCACCGCCTTGGGCGCGCCGCCGCCGGCGCGGAACAGCAGCAGGCTGGTCTGATCGTCGCGCTGCACTACGCGCGCCGGCAAGTGGTCGGTGCGCGAGCCGCCGGCGCCGACGGTGACCTCGCCGGCACTGGTGGCGATCCCGTTGGGATCGAGGATCATGATGACGCTGCCGTCGCCCAGGATGGTGTTGCCCGAGAAGATGGCGATGTCGCGCAGGATGGGCGCGACCGGCTTCACCACGATCTCCTCGGTGTCGAACACCCGGTCGACGATGATGCCGAAGGTGAGGGTGCCCACCTGCGTGATCACGATGAAGGTCTCGCTCGGGTGATCCGGGCGGCGTCCGAGCTTCAGCAGTTCGTGCAGCGAGACCAGCGGCAGGAGCCGGTCACGCAGGCGCAGCACCGGCGCATTGTTGAGCCATTCGATGCTGGTGTCGGCCTTGACGGCCGCGCGCACCAGCTCGACCACGCTCAATTGCGGGATGGCGAAGCGCTCGCCGCCGCATTCGACGATGAGCGCCGAGACGATGGCCAGCGTCAACGGGATCTTGATGATGAAGGTCGAGCCCTGGCCGCGCTGGCTCTTCATCTCCACCGTGCCGCCGATCTTCTCCATGTTGGTGCGCACGACGTCCATGCCGACGCCGCGGCCGGAAACGCTGGTCACGGTGCTGGCGGTGGAGAAGCCCGCCTTGAAGATGAATTGATGGATCTGCTGCTCGCTCATGCCGTCGAGATCGTTCTCGCTGGCAATGCCTATCAGCGCCGCCTTCTGCTTGATGCGGTCGGTGTCGAGGCCGCGGCCGTCGTCGCTGATCTCGATGATGATGTGGCCGCCCTCGTGATAGGCATTGAGCGTAATGGTGCCCGTGTCGGGCTTGCCGGCGCGCACGCGCTCGGCCGGCAGCTCGATGCCGTGGTCGGCCGAGTTGCGCACCATGTGCGTCAGCGGGTCGCGGATCATCTCGAGGACCTGGCGGTCGAGCTCGGTCTCGGACCCCAGCATCTGCAGGTCGATCTTCTTGTGCAGCTCGTGCGAGAGATCGCGGATGATGCGCGGCAGCTTCGCCCAGGCATTGCCGATCGGCTGCATGCGCGTCTTCATGACGCCTTCCTGCAGCTCGGTCGTGACATGCGACAGCCGCTGCAGCGGCACGGCGAAATCGGTGTCCTTGTGGATGCGCAGGATCTGCATGAGCTGGTTGCGCGTCAGCACCAGTTCGCTCACCATCGTCATCAAATTCTCGAGGACATCGACGTTGACGCGGATGCTTTGCGCGGCGATCGCCGATTCCTTCGCTTCGGCCGCGTCTCCGGCAGGCGGCGCTGCGGCCGGCGCGGGTGTGCGCTCGCGAACGGCCTCGAGCGGCGCGGGCGGGGGCTCGACCGGCGCGGGCATGATCTCGGCCATCTCTTCGGCGATCGGCTCGACCGGCTCAGTCGGCTCGAGCGGCTCGAGCGGTTCCGCCGGCACCGCGACGCGCGCGGCCGCAGGCCGCGGCGCGGGCGTGCCGCCTTCGGCGAGTTGCGTGAGGCGGGCGATCAGATCGCTGTCGTCGCCCTCCGGCTCCGTTTCCTTCTCCTCGAGGGCCGCCAGCAGCGCCTTGATGCCGTCGAGCGATTCGAGCACCAGACTGATCGCCTCCCGCGAGACCACCATCTCGCCGTCGCGGATCTTGCCGAGCACGTTCTCGGCCGCGTGCGCCACGCGCTCGAGGCGCGGCAGCCCGAGAAAGCCGCAGGTGCCCTTGATGGTGTGGACGATGCGGAAGATGCTGCCGAGCAGCTTGGGGTCTTCCGGGCTCTGCTCGAGTTTGACGAGCTCGAGGTCCATCACGGCGAGGCTCTCGTTCGTCTCGGTCAAGAATTCGCGGAGCAGGTCGTCCATATGCGGTTCCTTGGAGCGCGTCGCGCCGTGCTGGGCCGCGGGAGGCGGCCAGGAGATTGGCTCAAAACTTGTCGAAAAAACTTTAAGAAGCGGTTAGCGATGACGGTTGTTAATCAACCGTTAGGCGCGTCGCCGCGAAGGCGCGGCTCAGCCGACCGCGGCGCGGAACAGCGCGCGCTGCGGCTCCGCCTCGACCAGCGCCAGCAGGGCGCCGAGCTGTCCGGCCAGACGCGCGGCGAAATAGGCCTGGATGGTGCGTGAGGTGAGCTCGTCGACGGGCGCCGCCTGCTCGAGCGCCGCACGCATCTCCGGCGTGACGTTGACATTCTCCCCTTCCGCCACGACCTCGATGCCCGAGACGCCGGCGCGCACCGGGCGCACCGCCACGCTGCCGCCGCGCGGCAGCGCTTCGCCCGCGAGCACCAGCATATTGCAGGCGAGGCGCTGCCAATCGCTCGGCAGCGTCGCCGCGCCCGCCAGCCAGTCGCAGCGGATCTTGGTCTCCTCGAAGAGACCGAGCGAAAGTTCCCGCCCGTTCGCCGGTATGCCGCTGCCGCCGGCATTCGTGCCGTAGGCGAAGCGATAGAACTGCAACCGCTGGCTTGCCTTGCGGGCGCTCTGGCCGATCAGCTGGATGGCGTCGCGGACGAAGTCGGGATCTTCCTCGCCGAGCAATTCGACGCCGTTGTTGATCGCGCCGACCGGGCTCACCAGCTCGTGGCACAGCCGCGCATTCAGCAGCTCGACCACGCGCATCTCGACCAGCATGCTCATATCGCCGCTATCCCCTGCTCGCCGCCCGGCGGGCTGCCCGGTTCCTCTGCGTTTCCCCTATAATGACCGGCAGGGCGGGCCCAACACAACGGATGACGCTTCATTCATGCGCCAACCTAGTTCCCGGCACCCACTTCCACCATCCCTCGGAGCCGGGGTGGGGCGTCGGACAGGCTCAATCGGCGGTCGGCGACCGCATCACCGTCAATTTCGAGAATGCCGGTAAAATGCTGATCAATATCGCCGTGGTCGCGCTCATCGCGATCGCGGATGCGCCGTCGCCGCGGCGCTGACCGGCCGCAGCGCGGCCGCCAGCCGCTCGGCTTCGGCCAGATCCTCCGGCCGGTTGGCGTTGAAGAAGGGATCGACCGGCGCCGCCGCGAAATCGACCGCGACCAGAGCGTAGCGCGCCGTCCAGACATCGACCTTGCGCATCCCCTCCTCCACCATGGCGCGGCGCAACTCGTCGCGCAGCGCCACCGGCCACAGCCCGAACACCGGATGCGCGCGCCCGGCCGAGGCGGCGCAGGCGAGGTCGTGCCGCCCGTCGGCGATCGCCGCCCAGAGACGCGCCACCAGGTCGCGCGGCAGGAACGGCGCATCGCCGGCGAAGCTCGCCACATGCGTGCAATCGGGAACGCTCGCCGCCGCCCAGTCGAGCCCGGCGAGCACGCCGGCGAGCGGCCCGGCAAAGCCCGGCACGCTGTCCGCCACCACCGGCAAGCCGAAAGCGGCGAAGCGCGCGGCATCGCCATTGGCGTTGAGCGCGAGCGCGGTCACCTGGCCTTGCGCGCGCTCGATGATATGCGCGAGCACCGGGCGCCCGGCCAGCGCCTGCAGGCATTTGTCGCCGCCGCCCATGCGGCGCGACAAGCCGCCGGCGAGCACGATGCCGGCGATGGTCACGCCGCGTCCTCTGCGGCACTCGCCTTGCGCCGCTGCTTGGGCGCCTCTTCCTCGACCTTGGCCGGGTCGCCGTCATAGACGATGCGGCTCTCGCCGGCGAGCGCGATGAAGCGCTTGCCCTTGGCGCGGCCGATCAGGGTGAGCCCGGCCTTGCGCGCGAGATCGACGCCCCAGGCGGTGAAGCCCGAGCGCGAAATGAGAATGGGAATGCGCATCTGCACCGTCTTGATCACCATCTCCGAGGTGAGCCGACCGGTGGTGTAGAAGATCTTGCCCTCGGGGCCGATGCCGTTCAGGTGCATGTAGCCGGCGATCTTGTCGATGGCGTTGTGGCGGCCGACATCCTCCATGTAGAGCAGCGGCCGGTCCTCCTCGCACAAGACGCAGCCATGGATGGCGCCGGCGGCGAGATAGAGGCTCGGCGCGGTGTTGATCTTCTTGCTGAGCGCGTAAAGCCATGACGTCCGCAGGATCGCGTCCTCGGGCAGGCGGATCTCGTCGAATTTCTCCATGAGGTCGCCGAACACCGTGCCCTGCGCGCAGCCGGAGGTCAGCGTCTTCTTGCGCAGCTTCTTCTCGAAATCGGTGCGCCGCTTGGTGCGCACGACCACGGTCTCGAGGTCGTCGTCGTAGTCGATGCCGGTGACGACGTCGTCCGAGCGCAGCATGTTCTGATTGAGCAGATAGCCCACCGCCAGGAAATCCGGATGGTCGCCGATCGTCATCATGGTGACGATCTCCTGCCCGTTGAGGAACAGCGTGAGCGGCCGCTCCACCACCACGGATGTCTCGACCGGGCGGCCCTCCTGGTCGATGCCGCTGACGCGCCGGGTGAGCCGCGGATCGTCGGGATCCGGGCGGACGCTGAATTCCTTCATGCCGGCGATGATGGGGGCGCCTGCGCCGCTCTGCAACCTGCTTCCTTTGGCCGCGGAATTCCGCCAGTTTGTCGCGGATGCACGCGGTTCCCTCGATCCTGCCGCTACGGCTCGACGGCATCGGCTACATGGCGGGCGGCACACCGCTCCTGGCCGAGGTCAGCCTCGCCTTCGCGGCCGGACCACGCAGCATCGTGCTCGGGCCCAACGGCGCCGGGAAGAGCCTGCTGCTGCGGCTCTGCCACGGCCTCATCGCGCCGACCGCCGGCCGCATCCTGTGGGGCGAGGGCGCCCTCGGCGCCGATCTCGTGCGGCGCCGGCAAGCCATGGTGTTCCAGCACCCGGTGCTGCTGCGCCGCTCGATCGCCGCCAATGTCGATTACGCGCTGAGCCTGCGCGGCGTGGCGCGCGGGACGCGCCGCCTGCGCGTCGCCGCGGCGCTCGAGCGCGTCGGCCTCGCCGCCCTGGCGCGGCGCCCGGCGCGGGTGCTGTCGGGCGGCGAGCGCCAGCGCCTCGCCCTGGCGCGCGCCTGGGCCTTGGAGCCGCAGGTGCTGTTCCTCGACGAGCCGACGGCGAGCCTCGATCCCGCCGCGACGCGCGCCGTCGAGGACATCATCGACGGCTTCCACCGCGCCGGCACTAAGATCATCATGACCACGCACGATCTGGGCCAGGCCCGCCGCCTCGCCGACGAGGTCGTGTTCCTGCATCAGGGCCGCGTGCTGGAGCGCGCGGCGGCGACCGATTTCTTCGCTAGCCCGGCCAGCGAGGCCGCGCGCGCCTTCCTCGCCGGCGAGCTGCCCTGGTAGCGGGACGAGCGTACCAGCCCGGCTTTCGCCCCTCGATTTAATGCGATAGGCTGGCACCGGGAGACTTGAGGACCGTCAGGCGGGTCCCCATAACAAGCCCATGATCGACCCCTTCGGCAGACATATCAGCTATCTGCGCGTCTCGGTCACCGACCGCTGCGACTTCCGCTGCGTCTATTGCATGGCCGAGGACATGACCTTCCTGCCGAAAGCCGAGGTCCTCACCCTCGAGGAGCTCGACCGTCTGTGCAGCGCCTTCGTGCGGCTGGGCGTGCGCAAGCTCCGCCTCACCGGCGGCGAGCCCTTGGTGCGGCGCAACATCATGGCGCTGGTGCGCGCGCTGGGCCGCCACCTCGACAGCGGCGCGCTCGACGAGCTCACCCTCACCACCAACGGCAGCCAGCTCGCGCGCTATGCCGACGAGCTCAAAGCGGCGGGCATGCGGCGGATCAACGTGTCGCTCGACACGCTCGACCCCGCCAAGTTCACGGCGATCACCCGCTGGGGCAAGCTCGACAAGGTGCAGGAGGGGCTCGACGCCGCCACGCGCGCCGGGCTCGCCGTCAAGATCAACGCCGTCGCCTTGAAGGGCGTCAACGACGACGAGTTCGACCGCATGGTCGCCTGGTGCGGCGAGCAAGGCTTCGATCTCACCTTCATCGAGGTCATGCCGATGGGCGAGATCGGCAGCGCGACGCGGCTCGAGCAGTATCTGCCGCTGTCCATGGTGCGGGCGCAGCTGCAGCGGCGCTGGACGCTCGACGAGAGCGATTACCGCAGCGGCGGCCCGGCGCGCTACTATACCGTGCGCGAGACCGGGCGGCGGCTCGGGCTGATCACGCCGCTCACCCATAATTTCTGCGAGAGCTGCAACCGCGTCCGGCTCACCTGCACCGGCACGCTTTACATGTGCCTCGGCCAGGAGGACGCCGCCGACCTGCGCGCGCCGCTCCGGCTCGCCGAGAGCGACGCGCCGCTGGATCTCGCCATCGCCGAGGCGATCGCGCGCAAGCCCAAGGGCCATGATTTCATCATCGACCGCCGGCACAATCGCCCGGCGGTGTCGCGGCATATGAGCGTCACCGGCGGGTGAGCGCCGCGCCCTTGGCCAAGATCGACGCCACAGCCTTCGTCGCCAGCGACGCGCCGGCGGCCCAGGCCGCGCTCACCGAGCTCACGGCGCTCTACGGCGACCCGGCGCCCGAGGACGCCGGCGTCATTGTCGCGCTCGGCGGCGACGGCTTCATGCTGGAGACGCTGCACCGCTATCTCGAGCTCGGCCTGCCGATCTACGGCATGCATCGCGGCAGCGTCGGCTTCCTCATGAACGGCTACGAGCCCAAGGGCCTGCACGAGCGCCTCGCGCGCGCCGTGCCGGTGCGGATCCATCCGCTCGAGATGCGCGCCCGCGACGTCGCCGGCGCCGAGCACAGGGCGCTCGCCTTCAACGAGGTGTCGCTGCTGCGCGAGACGCGCCAGACGGCCAAGATCCGCGTTGCGATCGACGATATCGTGCGCGTCGAGGAGCTGGCCGCCGACGGCATCCTGGTCTCGACGCCGGTCGGCAGCACCGCCTACAATTTCTCGGCGCATGGGCCGATCATCCCGCTCGGCGCCGGCGTGCTGGCGCTGACGCCGATCAGCGCGTTCCGGCCGCGGCGCTGGCGCGGCGCGCTCCTGCCGCATGCGGCGCGCCTGCGCTTCGACATCCTCGAAGCGGAGAAGCGGCCGGTGAGCGCGGTCGCCGACTATACCGAGGTGCGCGACGTGCTCTCGGTCGCCGTGCGCGAGAACCGCGAGGTCGCCCTCACCATGCTGTTCGACCCCGAGCACAATCTCGAGGAGCGGGTGCTGAAGGAGCAGTTCCTGCCCTGACAAGGGTTGGCGAAGCGGGTGCGCTGAGGCAGCATGGGCACCCGCGGCGGTATCCGGAGCGCTGACCCTCATGCTGCAGATCCTCACCTCCGGCGATTGCCGGCTGCGCCAAGTGGCGATCGGCGACGGGCAGACGGTGCCGGAAGACGCCGTCTGGCTCGACCTGCTGCGGCCGACCCGCGAGGAGGAGCTGTTCGTCGAGAAGGCGCTGGGCGTGTCGCTGCCGACGCGCGAGGAGATGCAGGAGATCGAGCCCTCCAACCGCCTCTACCAAGAAGACGGCGGCCTGTTCATGACAGCCAACGTGCTGGCCAAGGCCGACAGCCCCGCGCCCGAGAGCACCGCCATCACCTTCGTTCTGGTGCGCCAGCGCCTCGTCACCGTGCGCTATGAGGAGCCCAAGGCGTTCAAGATCTTCGCCGGCTATGTCGAGCGCCACCGCGAGCTGTGCGTCTCCGGCGCGTCGCTGCTGATCGGCCTGCTCGAGGCGATCGTCGACCGCACCGCCGACATCCTCGAGCGCATCGGCGTCGACATCGACGCCCTGTCGCGTTCGATCTTCGTCGCCAACGACGGCGGCGGCGGCCAGCCGGGCGCGACCCGCGACTTCACCGACGCGCTGACGCGCATGGGCCGGCATCACGACCTCACCTCGAAGGCGCGCGACAGCCTGGTGAGCCTGAGCCGCCTATTGAGCTTCCTGACGCTGCCCGGCGACGTGCGCAACGACGAGGAGTTGCGCGAGCATGTCGGCAGCCTCGTGCGCGACGTCGTCTCGCTCACCGATCACGCGACCTTCATCTCCGGCAATATCAGCTTCCTGCTCAACGCCACGCTCGGCCTCGTCAATGTCGAGCAGAACGCCATCATCAAGATCTTCTCGGTCGCCGCCGTGGTGTTCCTGCCGCCGACCCTCGTCGCCAGCATCTACGGCATGAATTTCAAGATCATTCCCGAGCTGGGCTGGGATCTCGGCTACGCCTGGGCGCTGCTGCTCATGGCCCTCTCGGCGGTGCTGCCCTATCTCTGGTTCAAGCGGCGGGGTTGGCTGTAGGGCGACGACAGCACCAAAAGTACGCGATTCGCTAATTTCCCGATTGACGCCGAGTTCGCTATATGCGAACATCGGGGGCGTCGTGAAGATCGTTATCGCCGCCTCGGCCCTCAAGGTTCTCCGGCGTATGCAGCCGAAGAAAGCGCAGGGCATTCTCGCGGCAATAGACCGCGTGGCCGCCGATCCGCGCGCCAAATACAACAACCTGAAACCGCTCAAAGGCATCCGCAACGGCTTCAGGATCAGGATCGGCGACTGGCGGGTATCGTTCACTTTGGATCACGCGGCGGAGATCATGGACGTATTCGAAATCGCAGCGCGGGGAGATGCATATCGATGACCCGGAAGTTTCCTGCCAAGACCGTTGGCGAGGCCAAGATCCGCATCTGGCTCGCGGGTATCCGCGACCGCGATCTTGCGCGTCGGCTGCGCGCCGCGGCTCCGGCGCTCGAACTCGTTGGCGCACCCACCGGAACGCCACCCGACCTGGTGATGCTCGCCCGCGAGGATTACCAACGCCTCCTGGACGAGCTTGAGGACAAGCAGGCGACGGAAGCCCATGCCCGCGCCGCGGGCGAGGAGCGTGTGCCGATCGAGGTTGCGCGCCGCCTGGTCGCGGGCGAGAGCTCCATCCGCGTATGGCGCGAGCACCGCGGCATGACGCTCGACGAACTCGGCGCTGCGGCCGGCTTGAGCAAGGGCTATCTCTCCGACCTTGAGCGCGGCAACCGTGCCGGGCCGGTGGAGACGTTGCAGGCGATCGCACGCGCTCTCAGGGTCGGGCTCGACGACCTGGCGCCGCGCGATGGGAGTGTCGACCGATAGGCCGCACGATACCGGCCCGCCCGCCCCTGGCGCCGCCCACCCTGCTCCGGCATAGTGGACCGACGCAAACAAGGTGACGCGCGTGCCGGGATCAGCCATCTCCAGCTTCGACATGGTCCGCCGCCTCGTCGGCTTCGACACGACGAGCCGCGAGTCCAACCTGGCGCTGATCGGTTTCGTGCAGGAATACCTCGACGGCTGGGGCATAGCCAGCGAGCTCGTCTTCGACGATGCGCGGCGCAAGGCCAATCTCTATGCGACGATCGGGCCCGCCGACCGCGGCGGCGTGATGCTGTCGGGCCACACCGACGTCGTGCCGGTCGACGGCCAGGCCTGGGACAGCGACCCCTTCGCCGTCACCGAGAAAGCGGGCTCGCTCTACGGCCGCGGCACGTCGGACATGAAGAGCTTCATCGCCGTGGCGCTGTCGCTGGTGCCGGACTTCGCCGGGCGCGGCCTCAAGACGCCCGTGCATTTCGCCTTCTCCTATGACGAGGAGGTCGGCTGCGTCGGCGTGCGCGGCCTCATCGCCGAGCTGAAGCAGCGGCCGGTGCGCCCCGCCGCCTGCATCGTCGGCGAGCCGACGATGATGCAGCCGGTGATCGCGCACAAAGGCAAGAAGAGCATGCGCTGCCGCGTGCGCGGGCTCGAATCGCATTCGGCGCTGGCGCATGAAGGCGTCAACGCGGTCGAGGCGGCGGCGGAGATCGTGACCTTCTTGAAGACCATGGCGCGGCGCAAGCGCGACCAGGGGCCGTTCGATCCGGGCTTCTCGCCGCCTTACACCACCATCCAGACCGGAATCATCAGCGGGGGCGTCGCGCTCAACATCGTGCCGCGCGACTGCAGCTTCGATTTCGAGTTCCGCAACATTCCCGCCGACGATCAGCAGGCGCTGTTCGCGGAAGTGCGGCGCTATGCCGAGACGGTGGTGCTGCCGGAGATGCGCGCGGTGAGCGCCCTGACCGGCGTCGCCTTCGAGGAGATGAACGCAGTGGACGGGCTCGACATGCCAGCCGATCACGAGCTGGTGCGCCTGGCGCAGTCGCTCTCCGGCGCCAATTCCGTCGGCAAGGTCAGCTTCGCCGCCGAGGCCGGCCTGTTCCAGCAGGCCGACATTCCCACCGTCATCTGCGGCCCCGGCTCGATCGACGTGGCGCACAAGCCCAACGAGTACATCGCCCTCGACCAGGTCCGGCAATGCGAGCGCTTCATGCGCCGCCTGATGGACCACCTGTCGCGCTAGCGCCCATGCCGACCGCGCCGCCCGCCGTCGAGCTCGCCGCGCCGGACATCGCGCCCTACGCGGCGGGCAATACCGGCATTCCCTATGTCACGAGCTTCGACAGCGGGCGGCCTGGGCGCCACGTGCTGGTGAACGCGCTTGCCCATGGTAACGAGCTGTGCGGCGCCATCACGCTCGATGAGCTGTTCCGCCGCGGCATCCGCCCCCTCGCCGGCAAGCTCACCTTGTGCTTCGCCAATGTCGCGGCCTATCGCCGCTTCGACCCGGCGAGCCCCACCGCGTCGCGCTTCGTCGACGAGGATTTCAACCGCCTGTGGGACGCCGCGACGCTCGACGGCAAGCGGCAGAGCGCCGAGCTGGCGCGGGCGCGCGCGCTCAGGCCGCTGGTCGACACCGTCGACCTGCTGCTCGACCTCCACTCGATGCAGCAGGCGTCGCCGCCGCTGATGCTGGCCGGCCTCGCCGACAAGTCGCTGGCGCTCGCCCGCCGCGTCGGCGTGCCCGAGATCATCGTGCGCGATGCCGGCCACGCCGCCGGCGCGCGCCTGCGCGATTACGGGGGTTTCGCCGATCCGGCTTCGCCCAAGGCGGCGCTGCTGGTCGAATGCGGCCAGCATTGGGAGCGGCCCACCGCGGAGCTGGCGATGGCGACCGCCTGGCGCTTCCTTGCCGCCGCCGGCGTGCTGGCGCCGGCGGAGGCGGCGCGGATCTTGGCGCAACCGGCCAAGCCGCAGCGCGTCGTCGCCGTCACCGACGCCGTCACCATCGCCAATGACCGTTTCGAGTTCACCGAGGATTTTCGCGGCCTCGAAGTGATCGCGCGCGCCGGCACCGTTATCGCGCATGACGATGGGCGCGAGATCCGCACCCCCTATGACGACTGCGTGCTGATCATGCCGTCGCGCCGGCTGCTGCGCGGCCAGACCGCGGTGCGCCTCGGCCGCTTCACCGCCTGAGAGGGAACGCATGGCCGCGTCCCGCGCCACCTATATCCTCGCCATCGACCAGGGCACCACCAGCACGCGCGCCATGGTGTTCGACGCCGCGGGCAAGCCCTGCGCCCAGGCGCAGCGCGAGCTGCAGCAGCACTACCCCCAACCGGGCTGGGTCGAGCATGATGCCGAGGAGATCTGGCAGGCGACGCTCGACACCTGCCGCGCCGTGCTCGCCGAGCTCGCGCTCGCGCCCAAGCAGGTGGCGGCGATCGGCATCACCAACCAGCGCGAGACGACGCTGGTGTGGGAGCGCAAGACCGGCCGCCCCATCGCCCGCGCCATCGTCTGGCAGGACCGGCGCACCGCGTCGCGCTGCGCCGAGCTGACAGCCGCCGGCCATGACGAGCGGGCGCGAGCGCGCACCGGCCTCGTCATCGATCCCTATTTCTCCGCCACCAAGATCGCCTGGCTGCTCGACAACATTCCGGGCGCGCGCCCGGCGGCCGAGCGCGGCGAACTCGCCTTCGGCACCATCGACTGTTTCCTGCTGTGGCGCTTGAGCGGCGGCACGGTGCACGCCACCGACGCCACCAATGCGGCGCGCACGCTGCTCTTCGACATCCACCGCCAGGACTGGGACGACGAGCTGCTCGCGCTCTTCCGCGTGCCGCGCGCCTTGCTGCCGGATGTACGCGACAACGCCGCCGAGTTCGGCGGCACCGCGGCGGAATTGTTCGGCGCGCCCATCGCAATCGCCGGCATGGCCGGCGACCAGCAGGCGGCGACGATCGGCCAGGCCTGCTTCGCGCCCGGCATGATCAAATCGACCTACGGCACCGGCTGCTTCGCCGTGCTCAACACCGGCGCCGACGCGCTCCAATCGCGCCACCGCCTGCTTACCACCATCGCCTATCGCATCCAGGCCAAGCCGACCTACGCCATCGAAGGCTCGATCTTCGTCGCCGGCGCGGCGGTGCAATGGCTGCGCGACGGCTTGAAGCTCATCGCCCGCGCCGACGAGAGCGATGCGCTGGCGCGCGCCGCCGACCCGGCGCGGCGCGTCTATGTCGTGCCCGCCTTCACCGGCCTCGGCGCGCCCTATTGGGACGCGGACGCCCGCGGCGCCATCTTCGGCCTGACGCGCGATGTCGGCCGGGCCGAGCTGGTGCGCGCCACGCTCGAGGCGTCCTGCTACCAGACGCGCGACCTCATCGAGGCCATGCGCGCCGACGGCGCCGCGCCGCAGAGCCTGCGCGTCGATGGCGGCATGGTCGTCAACGACTGGTTCGTGCAGTGCCTCGCCGACACGCTCGGCCTGCCCGTCGAGCGGCCGCGTTTCATCGAGACGACCGTGCTCGGCGCCGCCGCGCTGGCCGGACTCGGCTGCGGCCTCTACCCCTCGCTCGAGGCGCTTGCCGGGCGCTGGCAGCGCGACCGGCTGTTCGAGCCCAGGCTCGACGCCGCGTCGCGCGAGGCGGCTTACGCCGGCTGGCGCGACGCCGTGGCGCGCGTGCGCAGCGCGCGCTGAGCCCGTGCTGATCCGTCCCGCCGCGCCCGCGGATGACGACGCAATCTGGCGCATCCTCGAGCCCATCATCCGCGCCGGCGAGACCTATGTGCTGCCGCGTGACATGAGCCGCGCCGCGGCGCTCGCCTATTGGCGTTCGCCGGGCCACGAGGTGTTCGTCGCCGAGGATGAGGGCGAGATCGTCGGCACCTACTACCTGCGCGCCAACCAGCAAGGCGGCGGCGCGCATGTCGCCAATTGCGGCTACATGACGGCGCCCGCGGCCGGCGGACGCGGCGTCGCCGCCGCCATGTGCGAGCACTCGCTCGCGCACGCGCGGGGCCGAGGCTTTTGCGCCATGCAGTTCAATTTCGTCGTCGGCAGCAACGAGCGCGCGGTGCGGCTCTGGCAGCGCCTCGGCTTCGCCGTCGTCGGCCGCCTCCCGCAAGCCTTCGCCCATCCCCGCCTCGGCCTTGTCGACGCGCTCGTGATGTATCGCGCGCTCTGAGCCCACGGCTTGCCGAAGCTGTGTCCGCCGCATAAAACCCTGCGACGAAGCCCTCTCCGCGAGAACGCCCATGCGTGCCGTCGCCTACCGCAAGAGCCTGCCGATATCAGCCGCCGACGCCCTGGTCGATGTCGAACTCGACCGCCCCCGGGCGGCGGGCCGCGACCTGCTGGTCGCCGTCAAGGCGGTGTCGGTCAACCCGGTGGATTACAAGGTCCGCCTGCGCGCGGACCCCAAGGGCGAGCCGAAGGTGCTGGGCTTCGATGCCGCCGGAATCGTGGTGGAGGCCGGCGCGGAGGCGACGCTGTTCAAACCCGGCGACGAGGTCTTCTATGCCGGATCGATCACCCGCTCCGGCACCAATGCCGAGTTCCATCTCGTCGACGAGCGCATCACCGGCCACAAGCCGCGCCGGCTGGGCTTCGCCGAGGCCGCCGCGCTGCCGCTCACATCGATCACCGCCTGGGAGCTGCTGTTCGACCGCCTCGGCGTCACCTGCGGCGCCGGCCGCGATACGCGCGCCGCGCTGATCGTCGGTGGCGCCGGCGGCGTCGGCTCGATCGCCATCCAGCTCGCCCGCCGCCTGACCGGGCTCACCGTGATAGCCACCGCGTCGCGGCCGGAGACGGTGTCATGGTGCCGCGAGCTCGGCGTGCACCACGTGATCGACCATCGCCAGCCCTTCGCGCCGCAATTGGCGGCCGCCGGCATCGCCGCCGTCGACCTCGTGCTCGGCCTCACCGCGACCGATCAGCATCTGGCGCAGATCGCCGAAGTGATCGCGCCGCAAGGACGCTTCGGCCTGATCGACGACCCCAAAGCACTCGACATTTCCGTCTTCAAGCGCAAGAGCGTGTCGGTGCATTGGGAATCCATGTTCACGCGCTCGATCTACCAGACGCCCGACATGATCGAGCAGCACAATCTCCTCGACGAAGTCTCGCGCCTCGTCGACGAGGGCGTGCTGCGCACGACCCTGGGCGAGAATCTCGGCCGCATCAACGCCGCCAATCTGAAGCGCGCCCATGCGCTGGTCGAGAGCGGCAAGTCGCGCGGCAAGCTCGTGCTCGAGGGTTTCTGACGCGCGCGCGACCGCCGGCAGGTCCATGCATCGGCGGGTCACTGAGGCTTCGCGCGGCGGGCGAGGAGCGCGTCGAGGAGCGTGAACCCGGCCATGCCGACGAGCATCGCGGCGACAAAGAGAACCGTTGCCGGATTGGCGAAGGCGGGGCCGGGGCAATAGCCGACGAGTCCCCAGCCGATGCCGAACAGCACCGCACCGAGGATCAACCGCATATCGAGCACGGTCTGCGCCGGCGTCTTGAATGCTGGCGACAGCAGCGGCGCGCGTCGGCGCGCCGCAATGGCAAAGCCGATCGCCGCCACCGGCACGGCGCCGCCGATGACGAAGGCGAGGCTGGGGTCCCATGCACCGGCGAGGTCGAGAAAGCCGATCACCTTTGCCGGATTGATCATCTGCGAGATCGTAAGGCCCAGCCCGAACACAAGTCCGGAGACGAGGGCGGCGAGCATGGCGGGCATGGGGTCAAATCCCGATGATGTGCCGCGTGACAAGCACGGTAACGACGGCGCTCGCCATGAAGAGAGCGGTCGCGGCGAGAGAGCGCCGCGAAAGCCGCGCGATACCGCATACGCCATGTCCGCTGGTGCAGCCGCCGCCAAGCCGCGTTCCGAAGCCGACGAGGAGTCCGGCGATGACGATGAGCGCCGACGACGCGGGCAGCAGGACTGGCGGCATCGGGCCGCCGGCGAGGCGATAGAGGAGCGGCGCTGCGATGAGGCCGATGATGAAGGCAATGCGCCACGCCGTCTCGCCGGAACGCGGCGTCCAGAGATCGCCGGCGATGCCGCTGATTCCGGCGATGCGGCCCATGCCGAGCCACAGCAGCGCGGCGGAAAGGCCGATCAGCGCTCCACCGATCGCGGCGGAGATCGGCGTGAAGTTGTGCATGGGGCCTCCCTCTCACGCTGAAGCGACTGTGGCGGCACAGAACAGCCGGTAGAGCTCGGTCAGAATCGGACGCACCCGCTCCGAGGCGATGCGGTAGTGAATGACGGTGCCCGCGCGGCGGGTCGCGACCAAGCCCTCCTCCCGCAGCATCGCCAAATGCCGCGACAGGTTGGACTGGGTAAGGCCAAGGCGGCGGACGAGCTCGCCCACCGACATCTCTCCGTCGATGAGGCTACACAGGATCATCAGCCGGTGGCGGCTGGCGAGCGATCGCAGGAACGCCTCCGCCTCGGCGGCTCGCGCCTCCAACGCCCCGGGGTCCAAACCGGCCGCGCCAAGATTCTCCATCATACATTCCTCATTTATACATGATCCTTGATTCATATAAGAATAATGACCATATGTTCAAGAGCGAACCAGCCTCGGGCCGGGCAAAGACCCTCCCGGCGGCTGTCATGAAAAGGAGAAGCCTATGTCCTACTATCTCAGCCGCACCCTTCACGTCCCCTTTGACGAGGCGGTCACCCGCGCGACCGAGGCCTTGAGGAGCGAGGGGTTCGGCATCATCACCGATATCAACATCGCCGAAACTCTCAAGCTGAAGATCGGCGTCGACTATCCGGCCTATCGCATCCTCGGGGCGTGCAATCCGGCATTGGCCCATGAGGCGCTGGCGCTGGAAAACAAGGTCGGCACGATGCTGCCCTGCAATGTCGTCGTGCGTGATGCCGGAAAGGGCGAAACCGAAGTGGCCGCGGTCGATCCGGTGGCGTCCATGCAAGCGATCGACAATCCGGCGCTCGGCGAAAAGGCCCGAGCCGTGCGCGCCAAGCTGGAAAGGGCTCTGCAGCGTCTCTGAGCGCGGCGACGCCGGTCCAATGCGAGGAACGGCCCCGAACTAGGAGCGCGGCCCGCCGGCGCCGGCGCCCTTCTCGCGCAAGGTCACCACCTTGAGATATGTGAGCATCGGGTAGAGCGCCGAGAACAGCGCCAGCGCGATGCCGTAGGGGCCTTCGCGGTAGCCTTTGCGGGCGACGTAGGATTTCCAGAAGCGGCTGAACATGCGGCGGAAGGCGGGGGGCAGGCGCGGCGTCTCGCCGCGGTCGATGGCGTCGAGCGCGGCGGCGTCGCTGTAGCTGTTGAGGCGCCGGAACATGTCGCTCAGATCGCGATCGACGTAATGATCGAGCGGATGCTGCAGCTCCCGCCGCACGCCCGTGTAGCTCACCGGCGGATGCACCCGCCCCTGCCCCCAGCGCTTGCGCCGTGGCGGATCAGCTTGCCGCCGACATGGTTGGCGATGGGGATGAGGAAATAGGCCTCGCCGGCGCTGGGGATGACGCGGCGGATCTCCTCGGCGAGGCCCGGCGTCACGCGCTCGTCGGCGTCGACCTCGATGATCCACTCGCCGCGGCATTCGGCGGCGGCGGCGGTGCGGCGCTCGCCCTCGAAGGGCCAGGCGCCCTCGACGATCCGCGCGCCGAACATGCGCGCGATCTCCGCCGAGCGGTCGGTGGTGCGGTCGAGCACGACGACGATCTCGTCGGCGAAGCGCAGCGTCTCGAGGCAAGCCGGCAGCTGCTTCTCCTCGTTGCGCGCCACCACCAGCGCCGACAACTCTCTTGGCCTTTGCTTCCTCCACCGCTCTCGCCCCCATGGCCTGCGCGCGCGATTCTAGCACAAGGCGAGAACCCCGCCGCCCCTGCCCCGGACCCGTCCGCGGCATTGTCACGCGCGGCAATTCTTCCTAAGCTCGGCAAAGCCAAGGAGCGGGAGATTCCGATGCAACTCGCCGCGGTGACGCTGGACGACAAATACACCCTGCCATCGGGCCGCATCTATCTCTCCGGCGTGCA